>Ga0193740_1000500_pt1 | contig 10430 bp, 3 predicted proteins | sample L2s1metaG_FD_145072 | JGI IMG/M metagenome (GOLD analysis project Ga0193740, IMG submission 145072) | Soil microbial communities from a riparian zone of the East river system, Colorado, United States - L2s1 | ecosystem: Environmental > Terrestrial > Soil > Riparian zone | place: USA: East River... | reverse complement strand
CTATTATTTTCGGTTAAAAATTCCAGTTTATCTGCCAGAATTTCGGCGCAAATATAGTCTTTAAACTGAGCTAACGAATTTTTTAATCCATTCTCTGCCGCAACCTGTACTTCAATCCTATCTGTCAGTTCAAAGCCACTATCCTTGCGGATCTTCTGGATCCTGTTTACAAATTCCCTTGCATTTCCTTCATGCTCTAATTCTTCACTTATAATTACATCCAAAGCCACCGTTAATTGACCTTTACTTGCCACCAACCAGCCCGGAATATCCTCACTGGTTATTTCTACATCCGAAGTTTGTAATATTAAGCCATCGCCATCAACTGACAAATTATATTGCCCATCTTTTTCCAACTTACGTATTTGATCCTGGTCAAACTGGCCCAACAATGCTGCCACTGTTTTCATCTTTGGTCCCAGCTTTTTACCAAGTGCCACAAAGTTTGGTTTGATCTTTTTGCTGATAAAAGTGTTATCCGGATTTAAATAATCAATCTCTTTTACATTCACTTCGGCTTTTACCAGGTCTTCCACTTTTTTCAACTGTTCTTTCATCGCAACATTCAAAACCGGGATCAAGACTTTTTGCAGTGGTTGACGAACTTTAATATTTTGCTTTTTACGCAATGATAAAATAAGTGAGGAAGCATCCTGAGCTAATTGCATTCTTTCTTCAAGTGAAGTATCAATCACTTTTTCATCAGCAACGGGGAAATCAGCATGGTGAATTGATTCAACTTTAAAACGAGCAGTGATCGCATTCAGGTTGCTAAAAATTGCATCGCTAAAGAACGGAGAAATTGGAGCGATCAATCTCAATACTGTTTCAAGGCATTCATATAAAGTTTGATAAGCACAAACCTTATCATGTTCATATTCCCCTTTCCAAAAACGACGACGACAAAGCCGAACATACCAGTTACTCAAATGTTCATCAACAAAATCCTCAACCACACGACCTGCCTGTGTTGGTTCATAATCATCCATGAACTCATTTACTTTCTTTACAACTGTATTGAGTGAAGAAAGTATCCAGCGATCGATCACCGGCCTTTCAGCTAACGGAACATATTTTTCTTTAAAAGAAAACCCATCAACGTTAGCATACAAAGAAAAAAATTGGTAAGTATTATAAAGAGTACCGAAGAATTTTCTTTGAACTTCTTTGATGCCATCCAGGTCAAACTTCATATTATCCCATGGAGAAGCATTGGTAACAAGGTACCATCTTGTAGCATCAGCACCGAAGGTTTCAATTGTTTTAAATGGGTCAACAACGTTTCCAAGACGTTTACTCATTTTATTGCCACTCTTATCAAGTACCAATCCATTTGACACACAAGTCTTAAATGCTACTGAATCAAAGACCAACGATGCAATTGCATGAAGCGTATAAAACCATCCTCTTGTCTGGTCAACACCCTCACAAATAAAGTCTGCGGGAAAGCTTTGCTTAAATGTTTCTTTATTTTCAAATGGAAAATGCCATTGCGCATAAGGCATAGCACCACTGTCAAACCAAACATCTATAAGATCAGGAACCCTTTTCATGGGCTTGCCTGATTTGCTTACAAGAATTATTTCATCAACATAAGGTTTATGCAGATCAAGAATTCCTTTGTGTAAATAATGTTTGTTTACATCGCCACCCAATACTTCATTTGCCTTGCGAATTCCAGTATTTAATTCTTCAATTGAACCAATGCAAATTTCCTCTTCGCCATCTTCTGTTTTCCAAATTGGTAGCGGAGTTCCCCAAAATCTTGAACGGCTGAGGTTCCAGTCAACCATATTTTCCAACCAATTGCCAAATCTTCCATCGCCTGTTGATTTTGGCTTCCAGTTAATGGTTTTATTTAATTCAACCATTCTATCCTTGATGGCTGTTGTTTTGATAAACCATGCATCCAAAGGATAATAAAGAACCGGCTTATCAGTTCTCCAGCAATGCGGATAGCTGTGCTCATATTTCTCCACCTTGAAAGCTCTATTCTCTTTTTTTAATTTAACCGCTATATCAACATTTACATCAACATAATCTTTTTGATCTTTATAATTCTTTACATATCGCTTGCTGAATCCACCAAGACCATCAACAAATTTTCCTTCACGGTCAACCATCGTGAGAATACCGATGTTGTATTTTTTACCCACTTTAAAGTCATCCGCACCAAATGCAGGAGCTGTATGAACAATACCGGTACCGTCCTCGGTAGTTACGAATGTATCAACCAATACACGGAAAGGCTTTGCCCCGGGTGTTATCTCATCAATAACTTTTGCCGAATTAGCTTCAAAAGGAAGTAATTGCTCATATTCACAGCCTTCAATTTTATTCCCTTTGAATTCGGTAATTATTTTATACGGAATATTTTTACCGTCATTTTTATATTCTGCAAAATCTGCGTTTTCATTTTCTTCTTTGAAATATTTTCCAAGCAATGCTTTTGCAAGAACTATATATACTTCATTATGCAAATAAGGATTAAATGTTTTTACCAACACATAATCAATATTGCCACCTACAGTTAATCCAAGATTAGAAGGAAGCGTCCATGGCGTGGTCGTCCATGCTAAAAAGAAAATTTCTTTATTACCAGCAACATCAAAAAGGAATTTTGATTTTTCATTCTTCACTGCTTTAAACATCGCAACAGCACTCGTATCCTTTACATCTTTATAAGTTCCCGGTTGATTCAGTTCATGTGAGCTTAGTCCTGTTCCTGCAGCAGGTGAATATGGTTGAATGCTTACGCTTTCATACAGCAATCCTTTTTTATACAACTCACTCAGCAACCACCACAAAGTTTCAATGTATTCATTTTTGAATGTTATGTAGGGATCATTCAAATCAACCCAATAACCCATCTTACGGGTTATATCGTCCCATTTGTCTTTATAGCGAAGAACCGCTTCCCTGCATTTCTGGTTATACTCTTCAACCGAAATTTTTTTGCCAATATCTTCTTTTGTAATGCCTAATTCTTTTTCAACTCCAAGCTCAATTGGTAAACCATGTGTATCCCAACCTCCCTTTCTTTTGACCTGGAAACCTTTCATGGTTTTATAACGGCAAACAAGATCTTTTAATGTTCTTGAAATAACGTGGTGAATGCCGGGCATGCCATTGGCGCTGGGCGGGCCCTCATAAAAAACAAATGGAGTGGCACCTTCGCGAAGAGTCACACTTTTTTCAAATGCCTGTTTCTCTGTCCATTTGGCCAGTATTTCCTGTTCGATAGACGGTAAGTTAAGTTGCTGGTATTCCCTGTATCGCTGACTCATAAAAAGTCTGCAAAGTTAAGGGAATAAAGCCCCTGATATGGCTAACCAAAAGAAAAACCATCCACCGATCGGTGAATGGTTTCTCAAAATATGATCTCTTATTTTCCTTTCTTTATCAAAACCGATTCATAAGCAGGATAACCCCTTTCTCCGTTTTGAGTTAAGGCTGTAAAGCGGATCTTATAATAATTATTATCTCCGTCTTTTATAACATAATAGCGGTCTGCTCTCGCTGCAGGACTAACACCCGGTCCTCCACCGCTGCGCCAGTCAGATGCAATAGCGTTTTGTGTGGTTAAAAATGTTTGTGTTGCAATATCCGTTTCTCCAAAATCAGCAAAAGCTTTTGAAGATACCATCACTTTTGCCACCTGTACATTGCGGTTTAGCAAAATGATATCCTGGAAAAGATAAGGCACTTCGCCGGTACCAAAGTTTGTAACATTGGAAAAATATGTCCAGGTAAAATCCCATTTTTTCTTTGCTGGCTCCACGGCTGCAGCACCGTTTTCAAATGAAATATATTTAAAGAAGTAAGCATCATCTTTTGAAATATCTACAGAAGAAAAGGTTGTAGCTGCAATATCTGCATGTTGCAATATATAACCACCAGATGCATTGCGAATGATGCGGATCTTTTTCCATCCTCTTGCCGGTGCAGGGTTGCCAACACCTGTACCACGGTTCACAATATAAACGTTGTTGTCAGATGCAGTTGATGCAATAGAAGCAATTGCAGTTCTTGTAAGATCACCATTCGGAAAATCGATATAGGGCAAAGATGTAGTAGTGGGGGCCGACTGGCTAAATATTACCTCGTTATAAAATCCGATCGTATCGGTAGCAGATACCGCATTCAGATCATTTTTGTTGATCTGTTTTGCCATCATTGCCGAGGATGAGTTAAGAATGACCCGAAAATCATCGCTTCCTGTGTAGAAGCCAAGATCCCATGCAGTACGTAATACTGGTGTTTCCCTATTTGCACTAAGATCAACAAACACTTTGTTAGGAAAATTGACTCCGCCTCCATTTATTACAGCGGTAGATGTAGATGAAACAAGTTCTCCAAAGCTTAACGTAAATTGTTTTGTAACACCTAACAATACCGGTGTACCTGAACTAAAAAGATCAAATACTGTTTTTTCATCGCCATCAAATAATGCTCCTGTTTTTTTAGTAAGCGTAAATGATGCTTCATTATTTCCTGAAGGAATAGTTAGTAAAATTTTCCCAGCAGCCGCTGCTGGTGTAGTGGTATAATCAGTTCCGTACGTTGCACCTTGTTCATTAAGATTTATTACTACAGGCACTTCAGCGCTTACGCCTCTTGACAATTTTACTTTTACAGTTATGCTCGTTTCGTTTGCCGAAATACCTTGTGCCGAAGTTTCAAACACTGCATAACTATCAGGAAGATCAGCTTCCCGTTTGCGGCATGATACCAATACCAAAACCATCATCGTTAAAACAACTCCGTTTCTTATTGTTCCTTTCGTAAACATTGTGATTGATTTTTATAATTAGTAGTTATTATTTTTTCTCCCAATTAAAACTCACGCCAAGAAAAAATGAACGGCCAGTTGCAAGATTCCTCACTCCATTTGAACCATGAGTTCCTCCCTCAACATATGTACTTTTTATCCGATCCACATCAAACAGGTTTCTTACACCCGCATTGATAGATAAATACCCGAATGCTTTTTTATTCAATGTAAGATCAGCCATGTGATATCCTTCCTGTTCTGTCAAGACAACTTCCTGGTTTGAATTCACTGCATAGTATGGTCTCTTTCCCGTGAATTTGTAAAACAAGTTTACATCCAGTCCTGCTTTTGAAAAAGAATACCCTATAATTGAGCTTACTTCAGGAGACCATTGCATTTCAGGCAACGATTCATCTGTTTCAGAGTAATCATTATAAAAACCCGTATAAGAAGCCCCGGCTGAAACATTCCATTGTTTGTATTTCGCCGTTGAACTCAGGCTGATGCCTGAAGTTCTACTATCAGAAACATTTGTAAGAATAAAAACATTGGGATCGTTGGCAGATACTGCAAAATCGATCAGGTTCTCTACATCGTTATAAAAACCACTTAATACTGTTGTGTATACTGCCTGGCCGGGTGTTGATCTTTTCCAATTCAATGAACCGGTAAAACTGTGTGATGTTTCTGCTTTCAGATCAGGGTTTCCAATGATCTGGTGATTGGCATCAAAGAAATTAAAATATAATTCTCTCAGTGAAGGTGAACGGAAACCATTAGCATAAGCCAGGCGCAGATCAAGATCTTTTGTTAATACAAATTTTGAATTGATCGAAGGAACAACCGGCGGTGCATCATACACCGAGTTATTTATAAACCGAAGTCCTGGTCTAATATTAATATTTTTAGAAGGAGTTATTTCCCATGTGGCAAAGAAAGCATAGTCATTAACTTTGTTGTTACCTGATTTTAGTCTTTCCCCTTCGCCACTTTCTAAATTTATATCAACACCGGGCTGAAATGAAAATGTTGGTGACAATTTATAATTGGCCAGCGTTCTGAATGTAAATCCCTTAAAGTCAACAACAGATTGTTTACCTGTTCCCATATCAAGACTTACTTTTCCAGTTTGTTCACTTACTGTAGTGGAAAAAACCTGGCGGCTATAATCGGTATAGGAAGATTGAAGTTGAAAATTCAGATCACTATTTACAAAATAAGATGATTGCAACTGGTGCATCACTCTATTGGAAAGATACTCCTGGTCATAAGCAAGATTTTCACCAGAAACCTGGTCAGGAAATGTTTGATAATTTCCGGGATTTGTAATTATTTCATCTAAGCCATCAATACGATAGCGAATATTGAATTTACTTCTATGATAAGCAATAAAACCATTTGCCAGCAACTGATCCTTTTTGTGCCAAACCAATTCTCTCCCGGTTGCAGTGTCTTTCCAACCACCAAAATAATTGTGACCAAATGCTCCGCCTATTTCCCAATTATTATGTCTCCACGTAAGCGCTACATATTGGTTATGGATTCCCTGCTCAATTCCATACTCGCCTCCGATCGATTCTTCATGCAACTTTGCAGTAACAAAAAGTTTAGCAGTAGATGCTTTTTTAGTAATGATATTAATAACACCGGCCAATGCATCAGCACCATACACAACTGACATGGGGCCTTCAACTATCTCGATCCTTTCAATAGAATTAATATCAATTTGATTAATGTCGATCTCGTTCGAAGTACCCTGGCGTCCTGTCATCGGCATTCCATCTACAAGGATCTTTACATTCTGACCTTTTAATCCAAGCATTGTAATAGATGATCCGCCTGTAGCTACATCTTGATTAAAACGAATATTCAATTCATTGCTTAAAACATCCTGTAGTTTAGTTGCTCCCTGTTTTTGTATTCTTTCTTTTGAAATTGACCGAACCTGGTAAACCGAAGCTTTTGCTGATTGTGGTTTGTATTGACCTGTAACAACTACTTCCGAAAGTTCTTTTGCCTTAGTGGTGTCTTCCTGTGCTGAAGCGATCATCGTAAGAGCTATCGCAACAGAAAGAGTGTAAATTTTTCTCATAAAGTTTTATTTCTCCGCAAAGATTCTTCGCCAAAAAATTATTTTTATCACAAGAATGTCATGAAACAATGACGAAAATTTCTTTTACAAATAAATGACGACGTTTTGTTGATGAATCATGAAATGAGTTGAGCAAAGTCATGAGTAATGAAATATATTCCAAGCGGAAATCTATTTTACTCTGCAAATAAAAATCCCGGCACAACGACCGGGATTCAGTTAGTATTTTAGGCGAATTGTCCTTCACTTAATATCTCTTTCCGTTCCATCCTCTTGTTCTTACTTTTCTTTTTCATTTTGTTCAGCCATATCATCGTTCCGGTTATGGGTAAACTGGTGGCAATTAAACAAGCAAAAAAATAAAGCCATTTCGTAAATGTTCCATAAACATTACCAACATGAATAGCTTTAATAGAGCCTGCTACTCTTTCGTTGAATGCTTTATTTTTGAAAACGTCGAGCCTTAATACTTTTCCGCTGTATTGATCAACCGTTATTCTGTCTCCTGCTGCAGGCGCAAAGAAACCTAGTTTGGTTTTGGTGATGACAGCAACAGATGTTGAATCTGCGGGCAATGTTATGTTGTAATTTCCTTTGTACGCTAATTGCTTATCTGTTTCTTTTATATAATCAGCTATTGATAACCCGTTAAGAGAGTCTTCCTCTTTGGATAGTTTTGACTTCGGCGCTTTTTCTTTAGGGGCATCTTTTGGTTTATAAGTCCCCAACGTTTTCTGCAATCCATTTCTATACCATTCAAATGACCACTGAGGTCCTGTCAATCCCATCAGCAATAAAAATATCAAAGCATATAATGCAAGTGAGTTGTGCAGATCGTGATTTATTCTTTTCCACCCAGCATTCCATTTTACTTTCAATCCCTGCCTCCAATTTCTTAGTTTTTGCGGAAACCAAATGATAAGTCCCGTTAGACAACCCAATGTAAAAATGATAGTTGCTGTTCCTGTAATAATGCTACCCAATTCTCTATTAGTTACACTTTTGAAAATAGGTTTTTTAATTCTGTCAAGTAAAAGCCAGCGATGCAGGCTGAACATTGTAGACATGAATTCTTTCGTTCCATTTTTTTCTTTAGATGTCCCGGTTATTTCTCCTGAATAGGGATCTACAAAGTAAGTTGTGCCACCACGATTCAAACTATCGCCTTCTTTTTTTGCAGTGAATTGATAGGTTCGCTTAAGATCAGCAGGTATGGCAATACTGGTGATTGACCCTCCTGATGCTATTTTAATTTTTTCTATTAATGAATCAGCAGGCATCCGTTCTTTTCCGGTAAGAGGCTGAACCTTGTAAAGATGTGGTGCAGCATTTTCGGTCAACTCGGCATTAAAAACATAAACAGTACCGCTAAAACAAACGGCAATTACAACCAATCCACTTGTTAATCCCAGCCATAAGTGGATATCGTTAAAAAGTTTTCTTACTTTTTGCCACTTGCTTTTTTCAGTTGAACGATTTGACATTCTATGAGCCTTATACTTTTTTACAAAAAAACTTTTACAGCTTATAGGCAAACGTTGCGGCAAATTGTCTTGGCGCAATGGGGTTCACACTATTATCATCATGAACATTATAACTTAGTTTATTAAATACATTTGACAATTTGAATCTCACAGAGTATTTATCAGAAACATATCCAGCTGAAAGATCTATCAACGTGTAGTCAGGCAGAGGCATTAAATTATAAGTTGGGTTGGTTGTTGTTATATTTCTTCCAGCCACACGATCCCCGACGTAAAATGCGCCGGCCCCCAGGCTAAACCCTTTTAAAGGATTATCATTTGAAAAAACATAATACAGACTTGCATTTGCTGTATGCGATGGATTGTAACGAAGCCTGTCACCTTCTTTTACCGAGCTATTTGCTCCATTTGATTTTGTGTAACGTGTATCGTTATAACTGTAACCTGCAATAAATGAAAAACCGTGAATGGATTTTGTAGCGATGTCCAACTCAACTCCTTTACTTGTAACCTCACCTACCAACTCTCTTGCCGACGGCACAGAAGCCGGAGGATTTATAACAGCCAATGAAAAATCACTGTTTACAATTATATAGCCTGTTACGTTAACAGAAAGAAGTTTGTTAAACAAGTCTGTTTTTGTTCCCAGCTCAACCTGGTCAATGATGGATGGCTTTAATGGATTGTTTGAAGTATCTACTCCCGTATTAGGGCTAAAGTTGCTTGTATAGCTTGTAAATATTGAAACTGTTTTTGTTGGCTGATAAACTAATCCCACCCTGGGGCTAAATGCTTCGGTTGTATACGCTTTCACATACCCTTTCGTGCCTTTGGCTAATGTATCAACTGTAGCTTGCTGATTTTGCTGAATGCTATAACGTACACCCGCAAGCATTTTTATTTTAGTCGTCATACTAATAAGATCCTGCACATAAACACCAGTTCTTTGTATTGGGCTTGTAGTTAATAGATTCGGAGCAAGATATGGGATGTCATATCTTTTTGCAAATGATGTCCCGTTAGGATCAAACACATTAATAGTGTCATAAATGTTCTTGTTTTTTATAGTTGCATTAGAAAGACCATTATTATAGGCTGTAGTATTAAATGTATAAGACCCTGTTTTGTATCTATCAGCATCTGCACCTACCAATAAGGAATGTTCAAAGGAACCGGTAAAGAATTTACCAGTCAGATCAGCCTGTAATAAATAATAATCCTCTGCAGACTTACTTTTCTGAAGTCCTCTTACCCATGTTCCGTTTGTTTGAATAAAATAACTATTGCTATTCGGTCTTGCTGCTGCAAACAGGTCATTTTTATAATTCTGATATCCGGCAACAGTTCGTAATTGCCAGTTGTTGCCAAAATGATGAGTAACCGTTGCGTTGGCCGTTGCTTGTGATACTTTAGTATAACCCCAGTTCACTCCAAGAAATGTATTGCGTTGTACATCTGCAACAGTGTAATTAATAGCTCCCGTTCCATAATCAGGTGTACGATTGTCAGTTAAATAATCAGTCTCTATAAGTAACTCAGTTCTTGAGGACAGTTTCATAAGAAAAGACGGATTAATATAAAAACGTTCTGATCTTACTATATCCCTGAAGCTTTCTGCTTTTTCATAAGTTGTATTGATACGAAATGCGACAGTCTGTTTTTTATTCAAGCTTCCATAAATATCAACTGCCGGTTTATAAAAATCATAGCTACCCGTACGGAATGAAATTTCACCGCCATGCTCGAATTTTGGTTTCCTGGTAACGATATTCATTACACCACCGGCCGCCACATTTCCAAATAAGATCGCACTTCCCCCTTTCAGGAACTCGAGTTTTTCTACACTGCTCATTTCCGGCATAATTGCATTATTATATCGTATGCCGTTTTTAAATGTATTAGAGCTATTGAATGAAAATCCTCTTGCTGCTATTTCTTCCTGGAATCCACCGGTTGTTCCCATGAGGTAAACACCGTTCACATTTTGCAATGCATCACTAATATGTAAAACCTGCTGACGATCCAAAACATCTTTCCCGATAATTGTTATCGCTTGTGGAAGGTCCATCGGTTTTATATT
>Ga0193740_1000499_pt1 | contig 10463 bp, 10 predicted proteins | sample L2s1metaG_FD_145072 | JGI IMG/M metagenome (GOLD analysis project Ga0193740, IMG submission 145072) | Soil microbial communities from a riparian zone of the East river system, Colorado, United States - L2s1 | ecosystem: Environmental > Terrestrial > Soil > Riparian zone | place: USA: East River... | reverse complement strand
AGTTGATCTTCACATTGACAAGCTTAGCAACGACTGGCAGCGCTTAAGCAATGCCGAAATACTGACCATTCAATTGAAGGAATTTGAAAAATGGTATGACCTGGCCATTGCACATCGTCAATCTCAATTGATAGTGATTCATGGAGTTGGAAGCGGAAGGTTAAGAGATGAAATACATGATATTTTACGTTTGAAGAAAGAAGTAAAGTCATTTGTTAACCAATACCATCCTTCGTTTGGTTACGGTGCTACTGAAATTTATTTTGGGTATTAATAAAGCCGGTATTCATTTAAATAACTGTTACAACCCGTTTTTCTGGTTTAAATCATTCTGCCAACCAATTTGTGATTCCTGAAATGGTTAGGACTTGCGAGATTTTGTCTTTACCTTTTGTATTAATAATCAAAACCACCTTTTTATGTACGTTTTCTCATACATCAATTGGCTACACGTATTAGTAGCTGCTATTGCGTATTTTGCTTTGGGAGCAATTTGGTATTCATTCCTGTTTCAAAAACCCTGGGTGCGTTATCACAAGATCGATATGAATAATCCTGAAGGAAAGAAAGGCGTTGGAGCGATTATGTTCATGTCTTTTATTCTGATGTTTATTGTTACGATTGGCCTGGCGATCATCATTTACAGGGCAGGAATTAATGGTGGCGCATTGTCCGGCGTAAAGTTGGGATTGACCACAGGGCTGTTTTTTTCTGCAACAGCAATCAGCATTACCTATTTGTATTTAAAAAGACCCATCGGCCTGCACTTTATAGATGGACTGTATCATGTGGTAGGACAGGTTATTGCAGCCGTTATCCTCTGTGCATGGCAATAGTTTACTTTTCAGGTACTACTGCTAGCATCGGATAATATTCATAGCTATTGATCTTATTAGCAGGGTCCCCGGCAATGAAATCCTTTACTTCCTGTTCATCATTAACAGATAATATTCCAAATCCGTAAATAGAATTAGGGTCCAGGACAGGGCTAAATACAACTACTTTTCCCTGGTTCATGTATTCCTGCCAATAGCTTCCGTGTTGTTGCATAATTGCTCTTTCTTCTTCAGTCATGCTTTGTGCAAAATCTGGACGGCTGGGATTTAGTCTGAGTGCAAAATATTTTTTGTTCATGATCAAATTGTATCATTAGCTAATGAAAACTAACTCAAAACTTGAAGGTTTATGGCATAAACAACGAGCCATTACGCTCAAATCATTCCCTTATTCAGCTATTCCACTTTGGTTATTTTCACCACATTGGTTGGTAAATGCAAGTGGATAGGTGTACTTCCTGTATTAATTACAATATTGCCCGGTTTTAAAAATCCACGTTCCTTCAAAATATCGATCTGGTCAAAGATGATATCGTCCAGGCTATCTTCTTCGGTGTAATAAAAAGCACGAACGCCCCAGCTTAAACTCAATTGGTTGACCAATGACCGCTCTTTTGTGAAAATGAATAAGGGAGCTTTCGGACGATAGCTGCTCAACATGAATGCAGTATAACCGCTTTGGGTCATACCTACCAAAGCATCGGAATTTACATCACTAGCCAGCTTACATGCATTGTAACAAATTGCATCACTTAAAAAAGAAGGGGAGTGGGGTTGGGGGGTAAGACTTTCTTCACGGTTGTACCTGTATTCGGTTCTTTCCACTTCCATAATGATCTTGCGCATAGTTTCCACAACCAGTCTTGGATGTTGTCCGGTGGCTGTTTCAGCACTAAGCATTACAGCATCAGCACCTTCCAATACTGCGTTGGCAACGTCAGTGATCTCGCTGCGGTTTGGTTTGCTCCTGTCTATCATACTCTCCATCATCTGCGTGGCAACAATAACCGGTTTTGCACGATGAATACATTTGGTAATAATGTTGTGCTGGATCATTGGAATTCTTTCAACGGGCAATTCTACTCCCAGGTCACCGCGTGCAATCATTACAGCATCGCTTTCTACAATAATATCGCGGAGGTTATTGATGGCCTCGGGCTTCTCAATTTTTGCAATGATCTTGGTCCTGCTTTTTCTTTCATCCAATTTGTAGCGAAGCAGCGTGATGTCTCTCACACTTCGCACAAATGATAGCGCAACCCAGTCCAGGTCCTGTTCAATAATAAAATCAAGATCTACCAAATCCTTTTCCGTCAATGCAGGTAAAGAAATTTTCGTGTCCGGAAGATTGACGCCTTTTTTGGATGAAAGAAATCCACCCATAGTTACCTCTACCTCTACATCATTATTCTTGAGGATTTTTTTTACAACCACTTCCAGTTTACCATCGTCGACGAGTATCTTATTTCCAGGTTTTACATCTTTATGCAGGTCGGGATAAGAAACATAAATGCGTTCTTTATTGCCAACTAATTTGTCATTGGTAAAGGTGAGGATATCTCCCGGGTCAATGTCAATTCCACCGTTTTCCATTTCACCTACCCGGAGCTTTGGCCCCTGCAAATCGCCTAAAATTGCAATATTGTAAGGTTCACTGGTATTGATCTCCCGGATATATTCAATTATCCTCTTTTTGTCCTCATGGGTGCCGTGTGAGAAATTCAAGCGAAACACATTTACTCCGCATTTGACCAGTTCCAATAGTTTTTCATAGGTATCGCAAGCTGGTCCCACAGTAGCTACAATTTTAGTACGGTGGTAGGTGTGTTCAAGGCCCGCTTCTTTGTCCATTTGCTTGTGATAGTACTTAACTGCGTTCTTGCTCATTAATTTTTTTATTTCCGTTTCAAAATTTTGTTCTTACGAAGCTAATATCTTTACAATTTTCATCCATTCATCACTCACAGTTCCCTTTCTTTTTCCCACATTTTCCAGCGGAACATAATTCATTTTGTTATTTAGAATACCCACAAAAACGTTATGTCTTCCGTGAATCAAACATTCAACGGCATGATAACCCATTCGGCTTGCAATCAGCCGGTCCAGGCAGGTGGGGGCTCCTCCACGCTGAATATGGCCCAGGATGCAAACACGGGTCTCAATCTGTGGCATTCTTTCTTTTACCAGTTTGGCAACTTCATCGGCCCCTCCAAATTCATCTCCTTCTGCAACAACAATAAGGTTCACCAGCTTTTTTCGTTTTTGTTTTTCCTGGAGCGATTGTATAAGGTCGTCAACATCTGTCTTACGTTCAGGTATCAAAATATTTTCTGCGCCGGTGGCAATGCCACTATGCAGCGCAATATAACCCGCATCCCGTCCCATTACTTCAATAATAAAAAGGCGGTCGTGGGCATCGGCAGTATCGCGAATCTTATCAATAGCTTCAACGGCGGTATTCACTGCAGTATCGAAGCCGATTGTAAAATCAGTACCCATGATGTCTTTATCAATAGTTCCGGCCAAACCAATGCAGGGAATATCAAACTCCTGGCTGAATGCGGTAGCGCCACGAAAAGAACCGTCTCCACCAATGACCACCAAACCATTAATACCCTTTTTCTTCAGGATATCATATGCCAATTTACGCCCTTCAGGTTTGTGAAACATTTTACTACGTGCCGTTTTTAAAATTGTGCCGCCACGCTGAATAATGTTTGCCACGGAACGGCTTTCCATTTGAAAAATGTCTTCTTCAATCAGTCCCTGGTAACCCCTCATAATGCCAAACACCTCCAAGCCATAATAAATTCCTGTTCGAACTACCGCCCTGATTGCTGCGTTCATGCCCGGCGAGTCGCCACCCGAAGTAAGAACGCCTATGCGGCTAACTTTTGTTTCCATCCTTTTTCAAATTACAAGTTGAGATCAGCAATGTGTTTTGTCCAAATGCCAAAAGTAACATATTGTTTATAAGTGTGTAAGTGATACACATCAATTGTAAAAATGACATTGTAATAATACAGTGATTACCATTATTACGGGTTGTCAGATCGTCCCTGCTGTCTGCAATGTCAATATTCACAAGTGATCAGCCCCGTCAAAAAGAAAAAACCCACTGTAGAAACAGCGGGTGCTAACGATTGCTTGCTATATGAATAGAGATTCTTAAATCTGTGTTTTAAAATGATTGATTCTTTATTTAACATTGAATCACTCATCCAGGAACAAAAATAGATGCAGGAGTTTTTTAATCTCTTCTAAAATTGACAATATTTTACAATGCTGAAAGGGTAACCAGGTGTATGTAAACCTTACTGGTATTGGGTTTCATTAAAATAAAGCTACGATGGCCAACTATTTCACGGGTTAAATAAATACCACAAATGGGTGATGTTTTTGCCAAAAGAGTATTAATTAAAAACAGGGTATGAATAAAGTAAGGTATTTGCCGATAATGAAAAGAATTGCGCTGGTTGCCCATGATCATAAAAAAGCCGACCTCATCGATTGGGCGGTGTATAATAAAAAGGTCCTGACCCGGCATGACCTCGTGGCAACTGGAACGACAGGAAAATTATTGCAGGAGGAATTAAATTACCCGGTCAAACAATTGCTTAGCGGTCCTTTAGGTGGAGATCAGCAAATAGGGGCTTTGATAGCAGAAGGAATTATTGATATCATCATCTTTTTTTGGGATCCTATGGAGCAGCAGCCACACGATAGTGATGTTAAAGCATTATTGCGCCTGGCGGTGACCTGGAACATCATAATAGCCTGTAACCGAACTACAGCAGATTTCGTGTTGACTTCAGTATTAATGAACGATGATTATCCGCTTGTTATTCCGGATTATTCAGGCTACCTGAACCGGAAAATCATCCCGGTTTAACCAAAAAGTTGAAAATGGTTTTCCACTTTCAATTTATGTCTACGAATTAATACTTTGTCAACTCCGGCTGCACTTCATCAATCCAGCCGAGGATGCCACCCTTCAAATTATAAAGATTGGTAAAGCCAAATTTTTCTTCCAATTCACGGACTGCCTTTGCACTGCGTCCACCCATTTTACAATGCACAATTACTTTTTTGCTACGGTCAATTTTATCGGCATTTGCAGAAACGGTTGCCAAAGGAATTAATTCACCTCCGATGTTTGCAATTTCGTACTCGTGTGGTTCACGTACATCAATAACCTGGATGTCTTCACCGCGAACCTGCAGATCATACAGTTCTTTGGCGGTTATTTCTTTGATTGGTTTTTCCACTGCTTTTACTCCGCAGAACAGTTCATAGTCAATCAACTGTTTGATTGTTGGATTTTCTCCATTCACCGGATTGGCAGGGTTACGTTTGATTTTGAAAGTCCTTGGTTCAAAATTCAACGCATCAAAAATGAAGAAACGGCCGCTTAATGTTTCTCCCACACCTGTTATCACTTTAATTACTTCCAACGCCTGTAAACTTCCAATAATACCGGGAAGAACGCCCAGTACTCCACCTTCAGCGCAACTAGGTACAAGACCAGGAGGCGGAGGAGTAGGATAGAGGTCCCGGTAGTTTGGACCAAGTTCACCTTCCCTGTTTATATAATTAAAAACAGAGACCTGTCCTTCAAACTGGAAGATAGATGCGTATACATTTGGTTTACCTAACAACACGCAGGCATCATTCACCAAATATCTTGTAGGGAAGTTATCTGTACCATCCGCAACCACATCATACTCCCTTATAATTTCTAAAGCGTTTTGAGAGGTCAGTTGCTGGTTGTAAATTTTGATATCAATATAAGGGTTCAGGGATTCCAATCTTTTCTTTGCGGCTTCAACTTTGGGTTTTCCAATTTCATCAACACCAAATAAAACCTGTCGCTGTAAATTGCTGTCGTCAACTACATCAAAATCTACAATTCCAATTGTACCCACGCCAGCTGCTGCTAAATATAAAAGAGCAGGACTTCCTAATCCACCGGAACCAATCACCAATACTTTTGATGCTTTCAATTTCTTTTGAGCTTCAAAACCAAAATCGGGAATGATGATATGCCTGTCGTAACGCGATAATTCCTCTTTTGAAAAATGTATGTCTTCGTAACTCATGTTTCGATTTTTATAGTTAAGCAAGTCCGCCTGCAATGGCTGGAACAATGCTGATAACGGTTTCTTCTTTTATGGGGGTATTTTCCTGCTGCAGATTGCGTATGTCCTCATCACCGACAAACACGTTTACAAATGAACGGATATTACCCTGGTCGTCCAGTAAATGTTTTTTCAGATCAGGAAAGTTCAGTGTAAGTTCTTCAACAACCCCTTTAACATTTCCAGCCTGGATATTTAGCCTTGCCGTATTATTCGTAAACTTTCTTAATGGAGTTGGAATAATGATCGTTGCCATTTTATTTATTTTGATTGATGAATTTATTTTCGGTTTTTTCTTCTTCGAATTGAAGATTGTCATTCATTTGCCAGGAGCGGATTTCGGCGATCCCAGTTTCATTTACGGAGATGATTACATAAGAAAAATACGGCTGCGCTGCCACACGATCGTGCTCAGATGGAATGGCAGGATGATTCGGGTGAGAATGGTATACGCCGAGCAATTTTAATTCACTTTCGTCGCCAATATCGCTTCCAAAGAAAAACCCACAGCATTCATCAGGAAAACTTTGCAGTGCATCCTGGTACATTTCGTCCAAAGGCTTTTGTTCAATTATCAACATGCTATAAAATATTTTTGATCACATCACTGTATTTATCTGCATTGTCAGGCAATATGGTTACAACTACGCCGTCCTCAAGTTCATCAATTACCTTTAACGCTCCTGCAATATTTGCAGCAGAAGAAGGACTGAGTAACAGATCTTCATGTTTTGCAGCAGCACGCATAATTTCATAAGCTTCCTCTGTACTTACTTCTAAATTTTTGTCAGCAACAGCGGGATCGTAAATGCCGGGAACTTTGGCTGTTTCCAGGTGTTTCCACCCTTCCAGTCCATGTAGTGCCGAATCAGGTTGAAATGATACCAGATGAATATCCGGGTTAAATTCTTTTAATCGTCTGCCTGTACCAACAAAGGTTCCTGTGGTTCCCAACCCGGTAACAAAATGAGTGAGGTCTGGAAGATCATCAAAAATCTCTACAGCAGTTGTATGGTAATGTGCTTTCCAGTTGTTGTCGTTTTTGTATTGATCCGCATAAAAATATTTATCGGGATGTTTTTGAGCTAATTCTTTAGCCAGTTCCTGTGCGCCGTCGGTGCCCTCATATTTAGATGTATAAATGATTCCGGCACCAAGCGAAGTCAGGATTTGTTTGCGTTCCTTTGATGCGTTTTCTGGCAGGCATAACGTGACCTTAATTCCCAGGGCAGACCCAATAGCGGCATATGCAATTCCGGTATTTCCGCTTGTAGCGTCAAGTAAAGTCTTGTCTTTGTCCATTTGTCCCTTTTGAAGGGCATCTACATAAATGCGGTATGCAGCTCGGCATTTTACACTTCCCGAAAGTTGCTTCCATTCCTGCTTGGCCCATAATTGAACTCCTTTTTTGGAGACAAGGTTCTTTATGCGAACGAGGGGCGTATTTCCAACCTGTGCGTTCAGGCGTTTTGCTTTGTTGATCAATCCTGAATTCAGTTCCCGGACTATCATATTGTATAAATTAAAAAAGCCCCACCAGGTGGGGCCTTTACTATAATCGGTTAAAAATTATATTAGCTATCCACCATAATAATAGCGCTGAATACAACAACAAGCTGTAGAGCAACAAGAAGTATTATGGCAGAATTCTTTTTTCATTTCAAACTAAAGATAAACAACAAATCATTTGATAAAACAAAAAAGAAATTCTTTGGATTTTTTTATGACAAATGATTGACCTTTTTAATGGGGAAATTTCTACAACCATGCTGCACAAAAGAGGTTAGGCTTACAGTACCCTGTCACCAGGAATACTATTGATCCTCCCCGATAATCGTGATTTGTGTATTGTTTATTTCCGATTTCGAAGGATCAGGGGAAATTCAATCGCAAATATTTATCGGCAATTTTCTTCTTGCTCCAGGCGGTCGCCGGAGGATTCATTTTGTCACTAATAAATCCCTTACTTTGAAAACTTAATTCAGAATTCCATGAAGCTGTTGTTTGCATTGTTATTGATTCCATTTATTTCCTTTACTCAACAATTTTCACAAAAAGAAATCAATCGTTATAAGGTCCAGGCACACAGGGTCAATATCATTCGTGATAACTGGGGCGTTCCTCATATTTATGGCACGACGGATGCGGATGCCGTTTTTGGACTGATGTATGCACAATGCGAGGAAAATTTCAATAAGGTGGAAGAGAACAATCTTGAAATGATGGGACGATTGTCAGAAGTTTACGGAGAATCAAAATTGTATAACGATCTTCAAATGCGATTGATATATGATACGGCAGCTGCTATTGCCGATTATAAACGTTCCCCGGGGTGGTTAAAGAAATTATTGGATGCTGCAGCTGATGGTGTGAACTTTTACCTGTACAAACATCCGGAAGTAAAACCTGTTGCCTTAACTCATTTTGAACCATGGTTTGCTTTATTAAGAACCAACGGAAGTATTTCGGCTACACAAACAGGAGGTATAACAACAAAGGACATGGAAGAACTGTACCCGGCAAAAAATAACGCAACATCCTTTCTTGAGAAAAAAATTCCTTTTTATGAAGTAGAACCCACCGGTTCTAATGGCTTCGCGGTGTCTCCTAAAAAAACAGCCTCTGGTAATGCAATTCTCTATATCAATCCTCATGTTACATTTTACTATCGAACAGAGGTTCAAATGGTAAGTGATGAAGGCTTAAATGTGTACGGCGCTGTTACCTGGGGAACATTTTTTGTTTTCCAGGGATTCAATGAATTCTGCGGATGGATGCATACTTCGGGAATTACAGACGTTGCCGATTTATTTATAGAGCAAACAATAAACTCCAGGGGCTCCCTATTTACAAAATATGATAACAAACTAATTCCCGTAAAAACGAAACCTGTCACCATCCGTATTAAGAAAGGGAATGATTTTGAAGAACAAAGGTTTTCAACTTATTACACCATTCATGGTCCGGTAATGGGGAGCAGGAATGGAAAATGGTTAAGCCTGAGAGAAAACAACCGCTCATTAAATGCTTTGATGCAGTCATGGCTTCGTACCAAAGCCAAAGGTTTTGAAGACTTTAAGAAAATAATGAACCTGCGTTCAAACACTTCTGACAATACGGTTTTTGCAGACAGTAAAGGAAACATTGCTTACTGGCATGGTAACTATGTGCCAAAACGCAATAAGAAAATTGATTATAGCTTGCCTGTTGATGGAAGCCGGTCAGAAACCGACTGGCATAGTATGTATGAACTGGATCAAATTGTTCGTGTGTACAATCCTGCTACGGGATTCATCCAGAATTGCAATTCTACACCATTTACTGTTTCCGGAAAAAGCAGTCCGAAAAAAGAAAATTATCCCAGCTACATGGCTCCTGATGGACAGAACTTCCGGGGCATAAATGCTGAACGTTTACTGAATACGGTCCATAATCTTACAATCGAAAAAATGATCAATGAAATTGGCTATAGCCATTATCTCTCAGCTTTCGATATTTTAATTCCGGCCTTGCAAAAGGATTACTCCGGGTTATCGCCATCGGATCCTTTTAAAAAAGACTTAGCGGAGGTGTTGGACACACTAAAAAACTGGGATAAAAGTTCTTCTTCGTCCTCAGTGGCAACCACGGTCGCAATAGAATTTGGTTATCGTTTTTTACTAAAAGCACCAGCGCCCTTTATTTCATATGGTGCTACAAATGCAGTAGGGCAGCTGTTAGCCACACTACAAGCCACCACGGCTATTGAACGAATGCGTCTTTTATCTGAAACATTGACGGACATCCAAAAGCGATTTGGTTCATGGAGGACTGCATGGGGAGAAGTAAATCGCTACCAGCGCCCCGCCCTTGGAAATTTTGACGATGCGATGCCTAGTTTACCTGTGGGATTGGCGGCAGCCACTTTCGGATCATTACCATCTTTTGCTTCCCTGCGTCTGCCTGGTCTTAATAAACGTTATGGCGTCTCCGGAAACAGTTTTGTTGCATGTGTGGAGTTTGGAAAAAAAGTACGGGCGAAATCAGTTGTTACGGGCGGACAATCATTTGACCCTGCGTCGGTACATTACACAGACCAGGCAGAAATGTATATCAACGGAGTATTTAAAGACGTTCTATTTTATAAAGACGACGTGATGAAACACGTCGACCGCCAGTATCGTCCAGGGGAATAAACAATTGGCAACTCACCTCGTATAATATCAACATCAATCATCTGGGTGATTATTGCCAATTGTAATTTGCTCATTGCCTATGTGGGATCAATGGTGTCCCACGGTGTGACCTGCTTTTTATTCAGATTTTCATCTTCTTTCCTGTCTTCGGAATCGCCAAGTAATTCTTCTTCTACATCTTCAAGGGTTTCTTCGCCCTCGAGTCTTGCTTCTGTTGCAGGATCAAATTCCGGTGGCACCAGGCCAACCCTTACACCAGCAATGTCTTCATGAGTTATTACATCATCTTTATTTTCCAAATGACGACGAACGAT
>Ga0193740_1000498_pt1 | contig 10465 bp, 11 predicted proteins | sample L2s1metaG_FD_145072 | JGI IMG/M metagenome (GOLD analysis project Ga0193740, IMG submission 145072) | Soil microbial communities from a riparian zone of the East river system, Colorado, United States - L2s1 | ecosystem: Environmental > Terrestrial > Soil > Riparian zone | place: USA: East River... | reverse complement strand
GGTAATTCTTTTTAACTCTACTTTCCCGACGGGTCTCCCGCCAAAGAAATCATGAAATAAAAAAGCTGGTTTGCGGGGACCCGTAGGCAACACCTTTCATTCATACATTCCTTCCCAATCCAATAGCTTCTCATAATCCACAACTTCAAACTCACGTTGCATGCCATTGTAGTAAAACTTGGCCGATGAATGCGGATATTCAGTGGAAGAAGGAGCCAGCCTCCACTTGCCACTCACGGGATTATTATGGATATAGTGCAGCTTCTGAAGCAGGAACTTTTCAGTCCGGCATTGCTTTACTTCAAAGGAGTCTTTCCACACAGCATGCACTTGTCCTTTCTCCCGGTCTTTACATTCTACACTTTGCTTTAAAGTATTGAGTAGTTCCAATTCGTTATTTTCTTTCAGTTTTTTAATGATCTCGTAAGCGGCAAAGCGTTTACCGTTCCCCACCAGCGTATTGAGTGAAGAACCATCGCCAGTGTAATGAATCAGTAGATGCACATGATTAGGCATAATAACATATGCAATAACATTATGCCCCTTGCTTTTTAGTACCTCAAAAAATTTGTATACGGCACTATATCCATCACTTCTTTCAATCAGCGGCAGCCATTTGTGACAGGTAAAGGTGATAAAGTAGATGCCTTTTGATTTCACTACGGTATGAACAGACATAACAAAAAGATACAAAGGAATAATACAACTACGGGTCCCCGCAAAACTGTTTTTATAAGTTAAATTGCGTGTTGGCGGGAGACCCGTCGGGAAAGAAAAATCGTATTAAATGACAATAATGGCGCTGAACTAGTTTTTTATTTGACTTACATTAATGACAAATGGTTCTTAATAATAATTGATAATGTAACTTCAGACTGTAGTGTGTAGACCGAGGCAGCAGCTCACAAAAGTTTACCGCTATACCGGCTAACTAATATCCATGAGCATTTGTTCTTTATTTTGCTTTTGAATAACTTACCAGGCAGTCGAATTAAGGACTTCCGGTACATCGGCAAGCCATGTTTGTTGTACGCCACTTTATGACACTTACTTTAGAGCAGTTAACCAAAGACATAACAAACGTTGACCTTGACGACATTTTATCATGTTGGCAATGGAAGTTAGAAGACATTCAGGTTGTAGTGACAATTTCAGCTTTGGGTGACATTTTCTTGCTCGGAGAAGACAGTGCTGTTTACTGGCTTCAAACTGACTCTGGCAACCTGACCAAAGTTGCAGAAAGCTTAGGGCAATACGAGCAGTTTTTAAGTGAGGAGGAAAAGGTTGACAATTGGTTCCTTCCTGCACTTGTAGAGAAGTTATTATCTGTGGGCAAGACGTTAAAAGAGAATGAGGTTTACAGCTATAAAAAAATACCGGTTATCGGCGGCGAATATTCTGTTGACAACATTGAACCGACCGACATGAGTGTTCATTTTGCATTCAGTGGACAAATCTGCGAACAGATTAAAGATTTGCCAGACGGAACAAAGGTCAACATAAAGTACGAGAGCTAAACCAGCGGCGTACAACATGGTTTTTACTTTCCCGACGGGTCTCCCGCCAAAGAAATCATTTTACTTTCCCGACGGGTCTCCCGCCGATAAGACAGTTCGTCTATTATTTTTTCTGACGGGTTTCCACTGCGATGTCAGGAAATTCTTCTGCCGGAAAATTATCAATGAAACTTCTGCCCCTTTACTTTCCCGACGGGTCTCCCGCCAAAGAAATCATGAAATAAAAAAGCTGGTTTGCGGGGACCCGTAGGCAACACCTTTCATTCATACGCTTGTGTAAATCTTCCTTCTGGTTATGAATAGAATGCTCCAGACGGTCTTATTGATACTTGCTATCTCAATTGGAAATGCATTGCGTGTGGGCAAGAGACCCGTCGGGAAAGAAAAACAGCTAACGCAGTGAAGACCCTGAGGCGAACATGAAAGATGATCAATGAAACTTTTGCCCCTTCGAAAGCATTTCTATTATCATTTTAATTCTCTTTTCTTTTGTCTCAGGTTTTTTGGCAGTCTGAAGGCGCCATCCAATGGCATATTTATTTGTCTTGTTCAATGTTTCATAAAAGGCTTTGGCTTTTTTATTTTTTGACAACTCTTTAATAAACTCATCCGGTATCTGCATTTCTTTGGGAGAATCATACGCTTTTGCCCACCGGCCATCTGCTTTAGCTTTGTCTACTTCTTCCAATCCGGGAGACTTCATTTTTCCAAGTGCTGTAAGTCGTTCAATATTTTCTGTATTCTTTTTTGACCATATACTTTTTGCAGTTCGTGGAGTGAATTTTTGTATCCAGGATTCATCATCGTATTTATTGGCTTGCCCATCAATCCATCCGTAGCAAAGTGCTTCTTCTACGGCTTCCTTGTATGTTATACCTGCTTTACCAGACTCTTTTTTAAAAAACCTCAACCAGATTACCATTACTTTATCATGATTTTTAGCCAGCCATTTTTCAAATGCATTTGATGTTTTGAACGTCAGAATTTTTATTTCTTTGGTTTCAGGTGTTTTCATGAATCTCATTTAGGAATTAATAACTTTCAGCCAACAACGTTTGATTCCGGTTACATTCACGGCAGTAAATTACGTATATATCGTGACAGGTAAAGGTGATAAAGTAGATGCCTTTTGATCTCACTACAATATGCACAGACATAACAAAAAGATACGAAGGAATAGTACATCTACGGGTCCCTGCAAAATTGTTTTTATAACCTAAATTGCGTGTTGGCGGAAGGCCCGTCGGGAAAGAAAATATGGTTGCGATTTGTTTTTATACACCAGATAGCTACGAGGAATTAAAAAAAGTAGCAGACGATAGAAAAGCTTTATGTGATACTTATGCAGAGTGGCTCGTAGAATTACAAAGGCAGTTAGTGGATTAAAGGAACAAGAATTGGAAGTGATTCCTATTACCATTAATATCGCTGAACTTAAAAACTGGTGTGAAATAAACAAATTAAAAAATACGAGCTCTAACCGTTCAAGATATGTCGCGGAAATCAGTAACCCGCATTTCCGGAATTCCGCTTAGCATGTTCGAGCCGTGTCTCTTCTGCTGGCTTTTGTTGTGAGCAAGCACATGTCGTTGGGAAGATTAAATTACGTGTTGGCGGGAAACCCGTCGGGAAAGAATATTTTAATTTTTATTGGAACAACAGGGATCGCCATAATTTTATGTGTTGGTACCAAGTTTTGGACCATCTGTTATGCAAGATGACACTTTACAGCATCTTTCTTAAATAACTTAAAGACATGAAACAACTTTTTATCTTTTTATTGGTGTTTGCTGCGACCAATTCTTTTGGGCAGATAATGAATGGTAAGGTAGCAGGTGTTTTGGTAGACACAGGAAAAAACCCAACAAGAGATACAACATTGCGTGTGATGCATGTAGACAGGAATAAACCTGAGCTACAAGCTGCTTTTATTATTAATGGCAAATATGTAATGAACCAATCATTGATCAGCGGCTTAGACCCAAAATGGATAGAAAAAATAGAAGTGTTGAAAGGTGACACTCTGATTAACAATGTTCAGTATTACGGACAAATACATATTAAAACAAGGAGTGACTACAACTACAATCCCAAAGCCATTTCTTTAACTGCGTTAAAAAATAAATACACCGAATTTAAGGGCAAACCTGTAATATTTATGATTGATGGAAACATTGTAAATGCTGACTATGACAACTATGTGATTGACGAAAACAATCTGTTGACAATCATAGTAGACAAATTTCAGAATGCAAAGGAGAGCATAGGCTGGGGCTTAATTAAATTGCTGACGAAATCTGAAGAGAATATAAAAAAGCGAGAACAAATTATAATACGTGGGACAGAAGTTACGATGATCAAATAAACTGCCATCAACAAAAGCTAAATTGCGTGTTGGCGGGAGACCCGTCGCGAAAGAATAAAATAGCCATCTATGAAATTTGAAAATACTTTGACACATTTTGCTCCAGAACTACACATTCCAAATGGCACTACCAACATTGACTTCTACACCAAATTTGGCGCAGTTGAACATTTTTGTTTGCGCAACGATGACGGAAGTGTTCATGTTGCAGAATTTGATATAAGCGGAGCAATTTTTCATCTTCACGAGACAATGCAATGGTTTGACGCTGTTGAACCAATAAGTGCAAAAGGGGTGACCGCTGTTGTGGGTTTGTTCGTTCCTGACGTTGACGCAACCATGCATAAAGCTATAATAGCTGGTGCAACTGAAATTATGCCTGCAAGAGACCAGGATTATCATTATCGGCAGGGCATGTTCAAAGACCCCTTTGGACATTATTGGCAAATACAGAAAAAATTAACTGACTAAACGGTGCAAGGGGGGTAACATTGGAAATCTCAACAGTTTGCATCGCTTTGGGCCGGGCATTATTAATTAAACTGCACATCATGACTTAAACAAATATTTTCAATCGGCAGTTATTCCGGCCAGTACATTATAAAATATCCCACCTGCACCAATAGCTGACGTTAGCTATTATTGAAAAGTTCATTATAAAGTCAGTAATTTAAGGTTCTATAAAATCAATTATGTCTAAAGACCAGATCAAATACGAAATCAATCAACTGCTGGATAAATTCTCCGGTCATGCTCTGGTGGAATTGCTCTTATTTTTAAAACAATTGGAAGAAAGAAACAATCAAGCAACCGTAAATTCTGATGTGTTGCAAACGATACTTTCACAGGACAAAGAACTACTTGAGAAACTGGCTTAATGATAACTCTTCATCAGGTAGAGCAAATAGGTGTGATCAGTTTTTTTAAAGTTTTGTCATACTTCCTCCCTCAAAATTTCCAATGGTGGCCTTGTTACCACGGCGCGACTGTTGACAAGGCCGATCAAAACCGTAAGCCCGCAGACGGAGAAAAATACCAGCAGTAATGGCAGCCACTGAACTGTGTATGGTATTCTGAAAGTATACTTCGCAAGCAGCCATCCGCCCACCAACGCTAACACCATTCCCGTAAATGCAGCCAATGCACCAAGAAAAAAATATTCAAGCGCAATGATGTAAAATATTTGTTTACGACTCGCACCCAGTGTACGCAAAAGCACACTTTCCTGTATGCGCTGGTACTTGCTGATAAGAACTGAAGCAATCAATACTACTAATCCCGTAATAATGCTGAATGCCGCCATAAAGCGAATGACAAATCCAACTTTATCAAGCAGGTTGTCAAGCACACTTAACACAAGCCCTAAATCAATGATGGATACATTGGGAAATTGTTGCACCACCAATTGCTGGAAACGTGCCGACGATTCTTTATTGGGGATACGCGTAAGCAATACATGAAACTGCGGCGCCTCTTCCAATACGCCTGTGGGAAATACTACGAGGAAATTAGTCTGGATCCTGTTCCAGTCCACTTCGCGATAGCTGCCTACAATTGCCGGTATCATCGAGCCCTGTACATTAAATAACATGGTATCGCCGATATCAATATCGTTGCGTTGGGCAAAACGTTCTTCCAGCGAAATAAAAATTTTGCCGGCAGACGTATCAGCTTTGCCTGTCCATTTGCCCTTCGTAATTTTTTCAGAAGAGATGATTGTATCCCGGAAAGTTACACGGTACTCACGGCTGAATACCCATTTCTGCATTGGAATGGTGCTATCCTGCTCAAGTGTTGACGCCGTGATATTATTTACCTGTTCTAATCGCATGTTCACTATAGGAACGGTACCGTTTACAGGAAAGCCTTGTTGTTTGGCAAGTGCCAGTATCTTTTCTTTTTGCGCTGTTTGTATGTCAAACAAAACAGTATTGGGTTGATTGGTGCTGGTGGAAAGATTGACACTGTTCAGTAAACTGGATTGTACCGCAAAAAGGGTGCAGATAAAAGCAGTACCCAAACCAATGGCAACAATCAATGTAGTGGTTTGATTGTTTGGCCGGAATAAATTGGCAAGCCCCTGTCTCCATAAATAACTCCATGCATTGGGAAAGAAACGGCGCACGGTCCACATGAGTAATGCAGCAATTGCTACCAATAACAAAAAAGCTATGACCACACCAACAGTAAAAACAAACGCTTCTCTTAAATTACGCAACTGCAGCCAGCTAAAACCCAAAATAAAAAGCAGGATCAGGAAATACACACCCCACTTCACCGGGTCTTTAAAAAGAGAAAGGTGTTGCAGGGACAACCGCAATGTATTTAGCGGCGAAACATTGCGGATGGAGATCAGTGGCAATAGTGCAAACAAAAAAGAGATGACCAGTCCAAGTGCAAGCCCCTGTACAATAGCCGGCCATGAAATACTGGTCTCAATATCGATAGGCAAAAAATCTTTTATCAGCAGTGGAAGAAATTGTTGGATGATGGTACCGAGTATGGCACCAATTACAGAGCCAATGAATCCGATCACTACAATCTGCACGAGGTAAATAGTAAAAGCCTGTTTGCCTTGCGCACCCAGGCAACGCATGATGGCAACGGCCGCAATTTTTTCACGCACATAAATATGAATAGCGCTGGCCACACCAATACAGCCTAAGAGCAATGCAACGAAACTTACAAAAGCAAGAAACTGTGTCAGGTGCCTCAGCGAACGGGTGGTGTCCTGCTTCTGGCTTTCTACCGTATCATAATTCAATCCTTCTTTTTCAAGTTGGGGTTTGACCCGGTCAACCAGTTTATTAATATTAGCTGTCTTATCAAACTTGAAATAATAACGATAGCTGATACGGCTGCCCTTTTGTGATAAACCTGTGCCCTCCAGGTAAGGCAATGGAATATATACAAGTGGTGCTACCGAAGCAGAAAGGCCGGTTTGGCCTGGCGCAGAAACCAAACTGCCTGCAATAACAAAACTGGTATTGCCTACGCGAACAGAGTCGCCCGGTTTGGCATTGAATTGCAGGAGCAATGTCTGATCTACTAATGCGGCCTGTTTATTTCTGAATTCTCTTGATGCAATCGCCGGCGCTGTTTCAAGATCACCGTAATAAGGAAATTCTCCACCCAATGCCCGCACCTCCACTAATCGTGTACCATTGTTTTTTGGGAACAGGATCATGGAATTAAATCTTCGTTCTTCCGATCTCCTGTCGCCGATGGTGCCGGTGAGCTGGATGATGCTGTCACTTGGTTTTTTATTGTTTGTGATCTCAAGATCTGCACCCAGTAGTGCTGCAGCCTGCCGGTCAATTTCCTGCCGCATATTATCGCCCAGCGAATAAATAGCTACCAGCGCTGCGATACCCAAAATGATAGAGGACACAAACAACAATAGCCTTGAACGGTTTCGCCGGCTGTCCCGCCAGGCCATTTTCAAAAGCCAGGGAAAATTGAGTGGTGGATTTTTTATATCGGGTGTCATTGTTATTTTTTTTGAACACGGATGACACGGATTATACGGATAAAGATGGATTGGTTTATACTTTAATAACCAGCCATTTTTTCATTTATAATTTCGCTTCCAGGTTCAACTGCATTCATATTTTATTTTATTCTGGTACTACGCCAGAATTATTTATCGTTATCATAGTTTTCTCCTTACTCCAGGCTCCGACCATATTGAGCAACAGTACCCCGTTCAAACAAAACATAATCACCTCGTATTATCCATGAAAATCCGTATAATCCGTGTCATCCGTGTTCTCTTACCATCTCCCCAAATCCCCGTTCAGATACTTCATCCGAAACAATTTTACCACCTTTCAATCGGACAATCCTCCCCGTCTTACCCGCCAGGTCCAGGTCATGCGTTACCAGTATCAATGTAGTACCAGCCTCTCTATTCAAATTAAAGATCAGCTCAATAATTTTTTCGCTTGTTTCTGCATCCAGGTTACCTGTCGGTTCATCGGCAAACAGAATCTGCGGCTGATTACTGAAGGCACGGGCCAGCGATACCCGTTGTTGTTCGCCGCCACTCAACTGCGCAGGGTAGTGGTGACCACGATCCGCCAGTCCCACTTTTTGCAGAAGGTCAAGAGCTCGTGACCGCACCTGTTTTTCTCCACGCAGTTCCATCGGTACCATTACATTTTCCAGTGCGGTAAGTGTGGGCAGTAATTGAAAGTTTTGGAAAATAAAACCAACATGCTTGTTGCGAACCAATGCCCGCTGGTCCTCGTTAAGCCTGTCGAGTTGTATTCCATTCAGCTCCACTGAGCCCGTGCTGGCACGGTCCAGTCCTGCGGCCAGTCCAAGCAAAGTTGTTTTACCGCTACCGGAGGGACCAACGATAGATAGCGTGGAACCTGCCGGAACAGAAATATCAATACTTTCAAGCACCGTTAACGTCTTGCCCGCACTTTGATACGTTTTGCTTACGTTATGTAGGTTAAGTATGGTAGGCATCAATAAATTTATTTTCGGTTATTTCACGCAGAGGCGCGGAGGACGCGGAACGTCAAACGTCAAACGTGAAACGTCAAACCTCAAACTTCCAACCTCGAATGTCTAACCTGGAACCTCAAACTTCAAACTTCAAACTCCAAACTCAAAACTCAAAACTCAAAACTCAAAACTCAAAACTCAAAACTTCTTCTTCAACAATAAAAATACCTGAATAGTTTAGTTTTATTGGTTAGAAAATTGTTTTAAATGTTTGAAATTTTTGAAAACAGGATGAAAACTTATTTAATCACGCTGGTTGTTTTGCTATTTGTTCTTGCCTGTAACAACGACAAAACCCCTGCTGTTCAAACGAATGATACAAAAGGCAAAAAAGATTCCGTTGTACAAAAGAAAACGATTGTATTCTTTGGCAACAGCCTTACGGCGGGTTATGGCATTAGTCCCTCTGAGGCATTTCCTGCGCTCATTCAACACAGGATTGATTCTTTAGCCTTGACCTGGAAAGTGGTGAATGCAGGCGTAAGCGGCGAAACCTCCACGGGCGGCAATTCAAGAATAGACTGGATATTAAAACAACCACTGGATATTTTTGTATTGGAACTGGGCGCCAATGATGGACTGAGAGGCATACCGCTTACGCAAACAAGGGAAAGTCTTCAATCAATTATTGATAAGGTAAAGGCAAAATATCCTTCTGTAAAACTGGTGCTGGCAGGTATGCAAATACCACCCAACATGGGTCCTGACTACATTACTGAATTTAAAAACATTTATTCCGATCTCGCTGCAAAAAACAAGATGACACTAATACCTTTTTTACTGGAAGGGGTAGGAGGCGAAGAAAAGCTGAACCAGGAAGATGGCATTCATCCAACCGCCGAAGGGCATAAGATATTGGCTGAAAATATATGGAGGGAACTAAAGCCTTTGCTTTGAACTGCCCAGGCAACTTCCCGGTCACATCACCATCTCTTTACCTGGAATCAGGTTCTCTGGTAAAACCTTGCATGGTTATCACGCAACTTAACACTGGTTTTGCTGCAATGGGAGCTTACGAATATGTGTTCAACATTACCTTTAAACATCAATAAAACGAAAGTGAACTGCAGCTTTCCATATGCACCTACTGACAGCAACACCTTCTGCGTTAGCGGCATTGTAGTTTCCCGTCTATCCTACAGTAGAACGGATTTTGAGGTTTTCCTACTTTAAATAGCAACTTTGCCAAATGAAGCACAACCTTATTTTCTTTGCCCTTTTATTCTGCTCAAGTGTTTTCGCCCAAAAAAATTCCATGATGGTTCGAATATCTGAAATAGAAGTAGATTCCAATTATCTTGAACAATACAAAACAATTCTTAAAGAGGAAGCTCGTGCATCGGTGGAATTAGAGAAGGGAGTGCTTTCCATCTTTCCGATGTATCAAAAAGAAAGCCCAACACGGGTGAGAATTTTAGAAATATACGCTACTCGTGAGGCTTATGAATCACATTTGAAAACACCACATTTTCAGAAATATAAGACAACCACACTCCATATGGTTAAATCGTTAAAGCTAATTGATATGGAAGCGATTGACCCAGAGACTATGCCGCAAATATTTCGAAAGCAAACGATTAAGAAATAAGAAGCAAGTTTTCCGTGCCGCTAACAGAGGGTATTGCCAAAATCAGGGCTGATTTAATACTTTGGAACTGCGGATTCGAAAAAATCACGCAGCAAGGGTATCGGGCGGAGTTGTAATAAGAGTTTTTAATTCATCTCTTAAAAAGCCTTTTAAACTTAAATCTTCATCCAGCTCTGGCCAGTGTACACCCGTACCACCGCCTATGAATTGAAAATTTAAAAGCTGTTTTTCGGTTGCGTTCTGGAGTTTTGAGAATTTAGAAAGCTTTTGCTTCAATACAACTCTTGTATTTAAAATTACCAGCATAAGGTCGAGCTCCTTATGTATATCCAGTGCTTGTATAAATATGCCTTCATTATAAATAAGGCTTTCTAAACCATCGTATTTATTTACCGAAGTACTCATACCATTTTTGTTTAAACATTTCTTTATTTGCTCCTGCTATTTCAAAACTCCAGGGTTTCCCTTCCCACAACAGCT
>Ga0193740_1000497_pt1 | contig 10469 bp, 16 predicted proteins | sample L2s1metaG_FD_145072 | JGI IMG/M metagenome (GOLD analysis project Ga0193740, IMG submission 145072) | Soil microbial communities from a riparian zone of the East river system, Colorado, United States - L2s1 | ecosystem: Environmental > Terrestrial > Soil > Riparian zone | place: USA: East River... | reverse complement strand
TACGTCCTCACGTGTGTATCCGTGATCTTTGATTGCATGCTCAATTAAGTTATCCATCAATTCTTTCTCTGATTCACCTTTTCCTACAAAATCACAGTCTACTCCAACTTCTCTACATGATACTGATAACATGGAAAATTATAGGGAGAAATAGTATTTAAGTAGTTAACAACATGGAAACAATCTAGCGAGATGTTATTTGTTTCTAGTTTGAGTAAAAAGAGAATGGTGCTTCAATTAAGCAACATTAACATTCTTAATTCTCTAGAGACGATGTATTAGATGTAGGTGTTGGTGTAGGTGCACCTGCACTTACAGGAGCCTCTTCAAGATCAAGGTTCACGGTGAGTACATTTGATACTGGTGTTCTCTTAGTCACGTCGGTGAACGTTATATTTGCCAATATACTTTGCATCGACTTGTCATGAAATGTTGTCTTTAGTTCTTCTACGCCACCATCACTTTGAGGAGTAAACCCGCTTGGAATAGAAGTAGTCCGTATCAATGATCCATTTGGAGCATACACCTTCATCACTGCATTTATCATTTCATTTTCTATTGATTCATCCTCAATAGTATACTCTACTCCTACTCTGACTTGATTAGCGTCAGTATTTGTTAGAGGCACAAAGCTTGAATTGGACACAGAAATAACTACTCTCTCGTTATTCTGTGCGAATGATAGTGTAACAACCGTTGGTGGATATAAAATAAATATAGAGACACTCAAGACTAACAGTATCAAATATTTTTTTAAATTGGACATTGTAATTATTCAGCCGTTATTCATTTAGCCTTACTAAATAAAAAATCTTTCTTATGGCATGTCATTTACTAACAATAATTACTAAAATCTTTAATGAAACCAAATTCAATGAGTCTCAAATTGGGCAAATTGAATTATGTATCTAGATTCTGTAAAAGTCAGTGAATCAGAGCATTCTGACCTCCAATTTGAATTTTAAAATTAACTTTAATTAGCGGCCAGTGACCTGGCTAAATGCACTATACGCTATACAGGTTTCATGATTTCATCATTGAATCATCAGAAACAAAAACTTCTACCACCTTATTCCAGGCGTTAGCTACGTTCTGTACATTATAACCTCCTCCACCGAGACCAATAATTCTTCCACTGGATTTTTCATGAGCAATCCTATGAAGTACTCGGGCAGCATATTCGTGTGATTTATCAGTATATTTCAAATGTGTTAATGGGTCTCCTGATAAACCATCCGCCCCACACTGAAAAATGATGAGTTCGAATTTCATAGATCCAATAAATTTTTCGATTTTCATAAATGCTGATAAAAAATCACGATCAGTAGCACCCGGACGTAGAGACAAATTTAACTTGGTGCCTTTAGCAGCTCCTAAACCGGTTTCTGATTCAAAACCAGTCCCAGGATATAAAAATGAACCATCTTCATGAATATCAGCTATGAGTATATCAGGATCGTCTTCAAATTCGTAGAATACACCATCTCCATGATGGGCATCAATATCAACATACAAAATTTTCTTTAAATTATATTTCTTCCTAGCATGCATTATTGCAATCCCTATGTCATTAAAGACACAAAAACCGCCAGCTGCACTCCTTCTTGCATGGTGCAGACCTCCAATGGGATTAAATGCATGAACAATCCCGTTCGTTTTATTAATTACAGTGTCTAGGGCCAACAGTGTAGACCCCACCACATACAATGAAGCATCAAATACTCCTTTAAAGGAAGGCGTATCTCCTGAATCGAGATATCCAGACCCAGTTACTGAAGACTTTCTTACAAAATTGATATAATCATTTTCATGAAAAGAGGATACTGTCCTTTCATCAGCAAGAGCAGGTGAAAGTAGTTTCAAACTACCTGAACGCATAGCCTCTGAAAGAGTGAGTTTTGACCAAAATGCTTCAAGTCTGCTAGAATTCAATGCATGTTTCTCACCAAAGGAATAATTTGAAAGCTCTTTACCTATGACTACAGCAGTGTTGCACATTATTCATTTATGCAAGATAATACTATTAGTAGATTGTCAGAGCCCTTCATCCATAAAATGGATTTCAAGGAGTTTTTCTGGTATGAAAAAGTACATTATAAAACATGATAAAAAGTGCGATGATGACAGGATAAAGGTATTTACAAAATTTTCGCTTTTCAAAAATGCTTTATAGTACAATTGCGCTAATATAGGCAGATCAAAATGTGCTACGATTTTGAAATCCCTGAGAGGATAAAACAAAAAAGTAAAAACCTTACAGAAAAGGAAGAGCAAGAAAAAGAGGAATTAGAACCAATTAAAGTTCTAAATTAAGATAATATTTTTTTCTCTTGTTCTTTCACTGTTCTTTAATTTTGTGAACTAATCGAATTCAAAAAATAGTGGCTTTCAGAATTGAAGTAAGACGTAGACGTATAACCAGGATAAAAAATCACATTCATTTTTTATTCTACTGGATGTAAGTTTGGTTTGAGTTATCAAAGTTTTTGATTATTTCGTATTTATTTTCAAATTTATCATAGCTTACAAGTCCTAATTGAGGAAAAATTTTCAAAGGATCTTCAGCCATAACTGTTACTGTGCGTTTTTCCCCAAAGAATTTTTCGCAAAGTTCAACGCTCATTTGTCTAACCTTATACTCATCCAAAATTCCGAAACTATGTAGATACTCGTGTAAAAGTACCGTAAATAAATAAGAGTTGTATTCATCGTTGGAAGTTGAGTATTTCTTTACCAGGTCTAGCAGGATGCTGTTGACGGCAATTACATTTGAACCTAATACATGATAAGCTCCTACTCTTGTAGGCATGTTATGAAGCATCAAGCTCAAACCAGCTCGTTTCATTTCATATATTGAATTAACAGAGGACTTTACAAACTCAAACACTTCGTTAAAATCCTTCAACTGTGATAGCATGTTACTATTGCTTATTTGCTCTTTAGCAGTTATGATTGGCACTTGTACTATTTCATATTCTCATTTTAGACCTAATAAATGATGGCCAATTTCCCACTAAAAGGAAAATAAAATACACTAGATTAATTAAGGAAATATGCTATATTCTCGATACATAATTCATGGATCTAGTTTGGAAGGGAGACGCTGGTCTTAATGCCAGAATGATGTTAAGTTTCGTCATTTTAGGAGTACTATATATCGTATTCCTGAGCATACTTCACTATCTCGGAGTAGGATACATCCCATTAGCGATAATTGCATCTGCTATGATTCTAGCACAATGGTATTTCTCTGACAAAATAGTTCTATGGAGTTCTGGTGCTAAAATCGTATCAAAAGAGGAATATCCTAGACTACATGAAATTGTGGAAAGACTTTCCACCAATAATGGACTCCCGAAGCCTAAAGTTGCAATGGTTAATTCCCCTGTTCCCAATGCATTTGCGACAGGTAAGAGTCCTAAAAGTTCTCTGGTTGCAGTAACTACGGGGATATTGGATGTATTGGACAATGATGAGCTTGAAGCAGTATTAGGACACGAATTGAGCCACGTAAGGAGCAGGGATGTTCTAGTATTAACCTTAGCTAGCGTATTTTCTACTGTTGCCTGGTATCTTGTTCGATTTGGATTATTTGGTGGGTTACAAGCCAGAAATCGAAATACTGCCGGTACTAGCGCAATTGTATTGCTAGTTGCAATAACAACTTGGGTAGTAAGTTTCCTGATTATTCGAGCAATTTCAAGGTATAGAGAATTTTCTGCAGATAGAGGTGGAGCAATCATGACCGGGAAACCAGATAAATTGGCGAGTGCTCTTCTCAAGATAAGTGGCAAAATCAAAGTCATTCCACCAAAAGAATTAGAAAATGTTCAAAAATTGAATGCATTCTTTATTATTCCTGCTCTTTCTGGAAGTTCTATTGCTAATCTATTCTCCACACATCCACCAGTGGAAAAGCGAGTTCAAAAACTAATGGAAATGAAAAGTGGAGTGAATAAATGAATAAATAAATAGGTAGATGAAACTGAGATCCAGTTTCATCGCTATATCTACTTTGTCTGGTTTCTAAATCAGCGTCTTTCTTTAGCGTCAGGTAGGTCCAACAGGAACTTGTTGGTTCATCACATGTACGGTGACGATATCATCGTCTTCTCTATCAGCTTCGTCCTTTACTTTGAGTTTGAATTCATATGTGACTTCGCCTGAAGGGACATCCGGAGCCATGAATGATGCTGTTTTTTTATCGTCATTGTTTATCTCAATAGGTTGATTATTTTGTACCTTGGCACCATTTACTCTGACCAATTCCCATTCAAAATCTACAAATTTTTTAAAGGCACCTTTGCTATCGGAACCATCTAGTTTAACTTCTTTATTTTCTAATATTTTGAAATCATCCCCCGCGTCTGCTCTTAATTTAGGATATTTTTTGCCAGCCTCTGCCGTACTCCATGTTAAAAGTTGCATTGCTGTAAATACAATTGCAAAAACCAGCAAAACATGTACGTATTTGTTCATCCTCATAGAATTCACTATATCCTCTAAATAATCTTTTCGGTCAAATAGTTTCAATTTTGTGCATTATAGTTTCAATTTTGTGCATTATTTTGGACTAAAAATCACGCTCTGTAAACCCGTAGAGTTAATGCAAATATCTAAATGAATGTATTGTTCGATACTTAAATTAAGAACATGACGTTGGACTTTCCTTCACACAGATTTTTAATACGTAATATTGGTTAGCGAAGTAGAAATTTAGATAGGTCATCCCTTGAGCAAGAACTGTATATGCTATATTTAGTAAATTCTAAACAGGCAGTGATTATTGAAAATCATGTAATGGTTTATCCCTATGTAGTTCTATTTTCTTCCTAACTTCTGCCTTGTGTTTTTTCAAGATGTGTTCATTAGCACAATTGTCGTGCATTATACCAATTTCGCAAAATTCACAGGAAGTAACGAAGTCTTTATCTTTTAAAATTTTCTTACAGGATTTACAAAATTTTGTTTCAATATCATAGATTGAGAGGGGTTTTAACCAAGAATCGCGCCAAAGTACACTCACCATTAACAATGAAATTTGACATATCTTATTTATTCTTTGATTGAAATTAGAATATCTGATTTGTAGTTGTGATTATTATGTATTTTATCCTTTTGTAGGTAATGAAAGGTTAGATTATTTTAATTTCTTATATTGATATTTTATTAACCAACTAACCATTTTGTGTTGTATAAATACTAGAGTCATCAATAAAGCTTCAGCTGGGAATGGTTCTCCCTTGGCATTTATAGCATTACTATATCTATGACAATCATTTAGCATTTGTAAAAATAATCTTCTGTCCTCCGAACATAACATATCAGCAAAACCTTTCCATGATTCGATTTCTCGTATTAGGATATCGTCTTCTGGAAATAAGATCATATCTATCACTTTTAAGTTAGATCTATTTTTGACAATTGAAACAATTTTTTGTAATGATGAAATATGATAGACATTAAAATAGCTTGTATTCTGATAGGTCTGACACATTGATAAGATGCAGTATTATACAGACGTGCAAGTAAGAACATTTCATCAAACATCTTCTTGTCTTCCTTATCAAGTAAATTCCGAAATTGTTTCCATTTTCGCTCTTCAATTATGCTTGAGATTCTGAATGATGGAATTGTTCTACCCATGATATCATCTACTTATTTGAAACTATTAGTAAGTCACTTTTGGATATAAAATGTTTTCTATTAATGGTAACACAATTAGTAACATACTTCGATTCATTTATTTTAACGGTAATTCGCTCACTGGATTTATTTTGAATAATTTCTATACTTTTATTAAACAAAGGAAGTAGCGTTTTGTAATATAGATCTGAAATAGAAAGAAGTTTATTTAATAGTAGTGAAGTTATAAATAAGACATTATTTTTACGTGATAATATCAATATTGCATCCACAATTTCTTTTATTAATAATTTAGCTTCCTTGATATCTATCTGATCTTGAATAAACATATCAAACAAATCTGGAATCAATATTAATTTAGCATTGAATTTGTGAATCATGTTTGGTAAATTATAGATTATTAGATGCACAAGCTGATATAATGTAAAAACTCTTGTTACCACTACTCTTTGTAATACTTGTTTGATATCCAATCCATACTGTCGTCCAAATTCTACATATTGATATACATCTATTCTATTGCCCGCATCTATAACTAATACATTTGAATTACGAGATGTACAATTGGGTATAAAGCCACAAGACCTTCTAGGAAGTAAGCAACATACACCAATTCTTGTTAGAAGTATATTCGTGAGTTCTGAAATTCCCACAACACATACAATATCGTTAACTTCAAATCTATTGCAGATTTTAATCCTCTAATTTCAAGTTTAACACTATTAAGGTATTCATAAGCATTTTGGAATTGTGGTTTGTAATTACTTTGATTAAATATGGTAAGATGAGACATAAGTTCTTTCTACAATCTTGGAATATTTAACAAAGGAAGCTCCTGTGAGATGGGGAGGGGGATTTGACAAAACATGAATGCTAAATCTAGTGATATTATAAAGTCGAGTACAAAGACGATAATAACGACTCATAATTGTTCTAATAGTGACATGCGCCAAATAATATAAGCAGTTAGAATTTCTCCGCCCCTTAACTTCAGCTTTGATTCAAGTATTTGACCCAGCAATATAATGGTCAATGGATGGATGATTGTGATGTACAGATAAATATCTAGAAAGACATACAATCATTAATTATGAAAGTGCCTTCATACTATGTATTTATAATTACATTACTTATGATGGGATCATCTACAATTGCTCAAGGAAGTGGTATAGAAACTGACGAAAAGGAAAAACCCTCCGAAAGACTGAACTTTGTCAATGAAACAAACAATCTAACTCAAAATGAAGACGATTCTGTATATCCACAGATTAGCTCATCATCAGAGAACATATACATAGTTTGGCAAGAATCTGTAGGCAGCTATGGAACTAGCAATTATGATATATTTTTTAAAAAAAGTAACGACAGTGGCGAAACTTTTGGCTCACCCATAAACCTAAGCAATAACATAGGATTTTCAGAACATCCACAAATCGCAAGTGTTGGAAATATTATCTACATTGTATGGGTAGATGATTCATCCGGTGAAAGAGAAATAATGTTCTGCAAGAGCTCTGACAGCGGCAAGACATTTTCTAATAGTACTATAGTAAGTAAGAATTCAATGGGTCCAAATCATGTTGAACTTGCGGCGGAAGGACAAAGTGTCTACATAGTATGGAATAGCTTTGATAAAGAAATGCGTAATATCATCTTATTAAGTAAGAGTGATGATGCAGGTAAAACATTTGCAGAGTTAAGAGAGATCGGCATAGCTAATATGGAAACGTTTCCCAAGATAGCCGCAGATGCAGATGAATATTTCGTAACCTGGGATAAAGAGAACGATAAAGATACAGAAATCTTATTCATTAAAGGTCATAAAAACTACAACAAAATGCATAATGCCACTAACCATAGTAAACTAAATGATGAAGGTATAGATGGTGGAGAAACTCAGGTGGCTGCAAATGCTGATCATGTGTTAGTATCTTGGACTAACAATATGCCAGTTGATAAAAAACATGTTTATATTCGTAATAGTATCAACAATGGTAACGATTTTGGAAATATCGTTCGTCTGTCCTCCATTAACTCGTCAAATGTTGAGAATATTATCATTGATGGCAATTCATACATTGTATGGCAGGAAAATATATATGGTAATCAAGATATCTTCTTTACTAAAAGTAATATGAATGGAACTAGAATTGATAAGCCCGTAAATGTGAGTAACAATACCGGAATCTCAGAATGTCCATCTATTACAGTATCAAGAAACGGGATCCACATGGTATGGGAAGACGATACAACCGGTAACCATGAAGTATTGTATAAAAGATTGAGTAAATTCTCTTAGTCTTGTATTTACTTTATTTTAGTATCTTACATAAATTTATCTATCTCTGCCGGCTCCGAATAAACTCAGGACACTAGTTACCATCATGCTAACTGTATATGAAGATTGATATTCTTGTAAAAATGGAATAAAATGTGCAGTAAGTAGAGTTCCTAATGCAACAAGCGCTCCGTATTCAGTTACCTTCTTTAAGGTAGTATGGGTCTTGTTGAATGGAGCAAGAAGCATACCCAAAATCCACACACCAAATAACCAAATCATTACTTTTGAAGCAATAGTTGCAGTTGCAGAGAAGGATGCCCCAAAATACATTGCAGTTACTATAAAATCCCCCATCATTAGATTTGGAAATATTGAGTCAAATGATCTGAGTTTTGAAATGTAATATCCAAAAAGAGCCCCGATGATAGCAACTGCAGCTATACTACCGCCTACAAATGGAACATTTTCGATACAATGGAAAAAAAAGACATAGGGATTAGTACTACCACAAAAGACATAACTAGAAACTATTGCCATCAGAAATGTTTTAACTACTACACTAGCAAGGAGAAGTAGAGCTTTATGAGATCGTTCCAATTTATCCAAAAAAGAGGATTCTCCGGAAATATTCCATATCCCATTTTAATAGTTCTACAAGTTAAACCTATTTTATTTAGGCGATGCTAACGCCAACTTACCAGATAATTTTTCGCTCAAATTCCTTTCTGCTATATAATCCGTCATAAAGTCGTCTTTTTCCTTACAATATTCCATGACATCATAATGTTTATCACATTCTGCCTTCATTGCACCTACTTCATCATCGCATATTTCTAAATCATGATTCACACTTTCTGCTTCTGATAGTTCAGGGGACATATACATATTCAAATTGCATCCAACACTGACAAAATCTGACATATTTTCTAATTGCATGAGTTTTGATTCAAAATTTGGTGAATTTTTCAAGACTTCATAGATGTCTTTGACCTCCTTTTCTGTATCAAATTCTGGATAGTTTAGATGAAACGCAAAAATTTTATCTATATAGGAGTCTGTACCAACCATTGTGCAACCGATAATTATAAGCATTATAGACTGGATAAAAAATTTCAATGACGTTTTGTGCACATCTCTTCTTTTTTCATTTATGTTTCTACTAAATAGAATTCTTCCATATTAATTCTTGCTTCGGATTTACTTTATCGGACTAAGTGGCGTTGAAAGGACAATAGAGGACATTAGATTGATACTCGTGTACAGTAAAATGTTCATTTCTCTTTTATTAGACTAATTCATGAATCCAAATATGCTATTAATTGTCCTCTGGCATAACCTTTCCCAATCTTTATAATTTTGATTCTTACTTTATCGTCAGGTTTAGTTCCTCTCACGAAAGTAATCAATCCTCTTATCCTTGTAACACCTGAATCACCATTCCTACTCATATCTTGGATATTCACATCATATTCATCACCTATTTTTACAGGATATTGAAAGGATGAATCATACATCGATCTTTTTGAGAAATGACTATTATGTTCTTGAATGTTCTTATGTCCATCACTTGAAGATCCATCGACGGTATCCAAACTTAAATTGATTTACACGTACACCTATTTCAATATTAAAAATGTTGTATTTTCACAATCATTATCAAGCTCGAATATGTTGAATTTTCATTATTCAGAAATAAATTATCTTTATAGTTGAATTAATAAATAACATCATATTCTGCTAGAATCATACACTCCCCTCCTCCCCTTAATAGTGATTTAGATTTTAAATTGAAATATCCAATAATGGAATTATGGGTCGTACTATTCCTTCGTTTAGACGTGCAACAGAAATAGAAAGAGCAAAGTGGAACTTATTTAGACAAGAATTGGATAAAAGTGAAAGAAAGATGTTTGATGAAATGATGACTTACCCACGAAGGCATAATGCTGCTGGGGTGATGGCTTGCAAGCCTGTGTTACTACAGCCGATAATCATGTCTATAATATTCGAACATTATAAGCAACTAAAAAACATGGAAAATGAGACATTTGCTTGCTAGAATCATCTAAAATATTTACAATATTGTCTTTTGCACCTTTTAAGAAGCAACTGAAAGATTCCAGAACTCCCTCTCTTTAAGGTACTTGGCATGTTAAATTTTCATTAATCCTAATTAGATTTATGAATGCGCAACAAACACTACAAAAGGAAATCGAAGAGTCAAAAACTTGGCTTAGTCGAGAAAAAGAGGAATCTACGTACAAACGAGATCTTAAAAAGAGGATTGAATTGATAAATTGGGTTTTAGAAAATATGAAAAATCCTGATATCCAAATTTGTAATCTTATTGAATCCAAGATGAACGAAATTATTTTAAACAATAAATAAAACCTATTCAATATTTGAGTCTGACAAACTACACAGTGAACTAAAGATATTAGATTGGATATTCTATCAAGTCTGCATTAACAAATAATAAATTTGGATCAGAAACTCAGTTAAGCCAAGTTCTTATAATGTTGCCGGTTTGAAAAATTATTAT
>Ga0193740_1000496_pt1 | contig 10472 bp, 16 predicted proteins | sample L2s1metaG_FD_145072 | JGI IMG/M metagenome (GOLD analysis project Ga0193740, IMG submission 145072) | Soil microbial communities from a riparian zone of the East river system, Colorado, United States - L2s1 | ecosystem: Environmental > Terrestrial > Soil > Riparian zone | place: USA: East River... | reverse complement strand
TAAAATTACTTTTCCTGTTAGCGTTTCTTCCACTTTTAGTTTTAATTTATTTGCGGCCCGATTTGCTTCATACGCCAAGTAGACACCCACCACTAGGATTATAATAAAAATCATTATACTGATTTTGGTTTTTGTTTTCAGTTACTATCAAAATTTCGTAATCGAATCTCACTTAAAGGTTATAATATAAGATGAACGAATTGTGGAATAACAATGCCTGGGATAGATAAGGAACTGGATCCCGTTTTTAATCAATATAAAAAAAAGCGAGAGGAAACAATGGAGAAGGGACTCAAAGAACAAGAAGCATCTCACGCACGCGAAGAAGAATTTAAAAATGTTTTTGAAACTAAGGTCTACCCAGTAATGTTAGAATGCCTCAAATATCTCAGAAGTAAAGGAAATGAATTCGAATTTTCTTCCATAAGTACTGATCCACATTTTGCGGGAATAACATTTACTCTCGATTTTTTTGCATTATCGGAAATGTCTAGATCTGCAAAAATCAAATTCTCCCGTAAAGATGATGGTGTGAGAATCGTTGAGACTAACGGGCGAAATAAGGATACTGTAATAGAAAAGGCAGAGTTAACTCCTGAATTTGTAACAACAAAGTTAACTGATTTTATAAAATCCTTTTTGAATAACTCATAAATTCTAATACATTCTTCGTAAGCCGTTTTATAGTTTGTAGTACCTATAAATTGCAATACAAAACAATTGGGGGTTGTTTCTTGATTATAGAATCAAATTAACTTCCCCATCAGTTGTTTATTTTTACTTCCTTAACTCCTTCATAGTCAAACCATATAGATTTGATTAACTAGATATAGTAACTGACTTCAATTGTTAAAAGGCATGTTGATTTACAGTTATTTAGAATGTCTGAGGAAAAATTGTTTACATGTGATTGCGGTGCATCCTTCAAAACCGATACAGAATTACTAGAACATCATAAAAGTGAACACGGAAAATAAGTTCAACTAGTATTCATTCAACCTCTGAACTTCATTTATATCATAAACTAGTGCTAGTTGAACTCGCTCTAATTATGGTCCGAATCGTAAATAATCCTAACATTTTCTTCTCCATGTTGTTGAATTTCCCTATCTATTTCAGGGTCTTTATGATGTGGCCTATTTCTTTCCCTATTACGTTTAGCAGTTGCCCGTTTACCTACTGTAGTATGACGTTTAGCAACTGCGCCTATAATTTCAGTGGTATTCTCGAAAGGATTGTCTACAGTAGGAATGTCATCTCTAATTATTGTAGCATCATGCTCTATGACGTAGGCGGCCACAACTTCATAACAATCAGGACATTGAAGCCATTGATCATAATCGGGTTGCCTTACTTCATTAGGCATCAATATCTTCGGTCCTAATTTTACTTTAAAACCTGCCTCTTTACACCTAGGACAGTACATTATCATTTCATCTTGATAGTACTCCATTTCTAGGATACCAACTCCTTTCCTTTGTATTCTCCTTCTTACAGGTTCTTGTTCTTCATGAGGTTCAGACCATTCATCAAAACTTGGTTTCATTTAATTAGTTGTAATATATCCCTGATAATAATAAGTAATTATTGTCAACAACACAAATGAACGAAATGGAAACGAAACAAGAAAAGATGATGTTAGATCAAGTATCAGGCAAGCCGCAACATATTGAAATTAATGAACGTTCACTAGAAGCATGCCGTCAAGAATTTGCAAAGAAAGGATTGGTTATACAGAAACATAGAGACTACCCAAAAGAGGATTTCTTTATTATCAGGAGACAAAAGAAGCTTGATTCAATTGTAGATCCATCAAAAGGGATTAGAAAAATAATAGATTCAATGGTAAGACAGCCAATCACAGTATTCAATTCTAAGGGGGTTGCTGAAGTAAAAGACGCTCTTTATTATAGAGGCACATATAGAGGATTTAGTAAAGTGGGTATTGATATCGGCGCTCCATTTTTCGAAGGGTACTTTAAGAAACCTAGATTAGTATTTAGTTTTGTAGATCTTGCGAAACCTTATGATTCTATTACTGGAGAGAAAAGAGGACAATATACAACATCAGGATATACATTTGAACACTATATCTTTTTATCAGAAGATAAGAAAGAAAGACGCAAGCAGTTAGAAGATATAATACAAAAGGCAACTGGAACCTATAAGGGTAACCTAGAAAATGGACACTTACATTTTAGGAATCCAACCCCAGATAATAACCATTCAGGAACACATGGAGGTTCATTTAACTGGGAACAGTTCTGTAATCTATCAATTGACGAATTAAACGAAGCACAGAATAAACGATATTACCGCGAAGCAAGTACCGGCATATTAAAAGATAAAGACGGCGTAAGAGTTGAGTACGACCGTAGTACTGGTAAACTCGAGGCCATTAAATAATTGAATGCCAGTGCCAAAACAAACCTTCAAAAATTCTAATGTTCCTAAACCTATGCAGAAAGGTAAAGGCAAAATAGAAAAGATAGACTTCAAAGAACACGAACAAGAAGTTAAGAGAATCTGGGAAGGAAAACCGCCTGTCAAATTAATAGAGAGATGGAAGGAAGCAGGCCTTAGGAGCAATCAAGAACGGTATTACAATGCTGGTACCCCACTGGCTAGAATGAATAAGATCAGAGTGTTAATTGGTTACAACGGCAGTAATTTAGCCGGCCATTGTTGCACTTGTGGTGATCTCAATACTCATTTAGTAAAGTACAAGACGCAAGGCATAACCATCATACAACGCTACTGTAGTGAACACGTGCCGGATAAGATATAGTGAAAAATAAAAAAAGTGAAGATCTATTGGCCTGCAGGGTCTCCGCCTTGCCCTCGAATTTCTCCATTAGGATTCGCTTCTGTATGAACGTTGACGTAAAGCGTACCATTTGCTCCCGCAGTTATTAATTCAGAAAGTTGTTTGCCGGCTAAGGGTCCCTCAAGTTTATCTGCTGTAATTGTGCCGTTTTCTGAAACCTCGTTCATGGGTGTATCATTTTTAAATAAAGTAACTACTATAGGCCCGTTTTCACCTGCTTTGCCAAAGTGAACATGTCCTGCTGTAGCACCTTCTATGTTTGTCGCATTTACGTTATATAGTATCGAATCCAATCCTGGTATAATTTCAGCCACACCGGTTGCCTCCGTTTGAACTGGAGGTACCTCTTCACTTCCCGTAAGATTTATTGTAATTATTGGAGGTTCTTGTGCAAACACCAAACTTGTTGGTGTTAAAGTTACTAATATCATCGCTGTAGATGCTAAAATGCTCGTCATAATTTTTGATTTTGATGTCATCCATCAAAGTAGCATATTACGATATTTAAGGATACTTCATGACTCTCTCCCTCTTTGGTGATGTAGATTTTAAATTGTAAATTGATTCATTTGAATTATGGGTCGAACAGTTCCTTCTTATAGAATTGCAAGTGAGTTCGAAAGAAACAAATGGAAAATATTCAGGCAACGATTGGACAAGAAAGATAGAAAGGAATTTGACAAAATGTTTTCTTATTCAAGATTGTATAACTCCGCGGGTAGTATTGCTTGCAGACCTGTATTAATTCATCCAATTCTTATGTCTATTATTTTCGAACATTATAAGCAATTGAAGAAATTAGAAGCAATCACAAAGAAGCAGTAAATTTTTTATTTCCTATTTCATCAGTGACCGAACATATAACTCCAAAATAGAGCGTTTACCAGTGCTATAAGCCAAAACTTGTATTGTTGACTCATTTACGATTCAGCGATTCACAAAAGGAAGTAAAATTCTATCTAATTATAAACTGACCTATGCATGTTTGAAGTGCTTGCTCCTTTTCGATTCCTTGTAAATGATGTTCTGCTAATAATTGCTCGCATGTTTCACTAAGAGATGTTACTGTTTCTTCGCTATAATTATAAAATACATACATGGACATCAATATTATTAACCCTGTTGAAACTATTACTATTATAACGACCACGAATATTATTTGTTGTTTTTTATTCATTTTACTTTGTCGCCAATATAACAAGTCCAATTATCAAGGTTGCTGTACTTAATGATAATGATAGAATAGTCCACTTCGATAGGTCTGTAGCCATTTCTATCACTTACTATCAACAGGTGCTAAAGGAATCTTATCCAATGCATTCTACAAAACTTAAATGCGATAACCTATGAGCGTATACGTTGAGGCCGAATTTTGCGGAGTACTTGAGAAAAATATATGATTTGACCGGCGGTGAATTAAGTACTATTAGTCAATATGAGGTCGGTGAAGGCCTTGCATTAAGCAGTAAACAGACGGATGAAATAGTCGATCAATTATATGATGCCGGTATGATAAAAAAAATAGATGGAAATAAGGTTGTTCTAAGGTCTAACGCACTATATGTTATTGAGAAGAATAAAACCTAGGATTGAAATTATTTATTCTCTGTTGGTGCTAATGTTATTTTCTCTTTCTCTGCTAACTTCCTAGTATCTTGATATAGTTTGACCGATTCAATCACTGCAGTGTCTAAATCATTAGTATATACATGGACATCTATGCGGATCCCCTTACTTGTATCACTGATTTTCACCGAGTGACTAAATGGAATTATAGTTTCTTCTTCAATAGTCATTACTTGTTTATCCTCCCACATTCGTCACAGATATCGAAGCCTTGTAACCAACTTCCGCAACTTTCACAATGTGTTTCCTTACGGCCATAGCTTGATTCAGGTTTACCTTCTTCCTTTTCAACTATTTTCGCAAAGTCTGGATGATTCTTTTTGTATTCTTCATAGCCTTCATTTAACTTGTCCAAAAGAAATTGCAGAAAATCTTGGTCTGTCATTGGGCCATTAGCCTCTCTACGTTTATGATAATACCATGTGTTTCCAGTTTACTAAGCACTGATTCTAAACTGAGTTCTTGTTTTGGCTTAGATTCCTTTACTTGCTTACATCTATCTTGTGTATGGGTAAGGCCTCCTTTAGTTTCAATAAAGCTGGAGATCTCATCACTCCATACTAGTTCGCTATCACATCCGTACTTACAGACACGAACCTTTTTGCCGTTGACTATTTTGTAGTCTGACATGTTGCTAATAATAGCCTATATTACAAGAAAACTGGGGCCACAGCACTACAAAGGAGCGAATTAAAGAAAAGAAGAGACCAGATAAAAAACGGTGAAAATGTGGAACCAATTACACAGAACGGTTTTTACTATCATATGAGAAAAATATTTCTAGACAACGGAGCAGTAGGACAAGGTAGGAATTTCCGCAGGAATATGACAAATAAAACTAGAGACTTATGCGAAAAACTTCACACAACAAGAGAAGATCTTAAGATATATGCATCAAGTCGCGCATTTCTATATTTTAAAGGAGAACGAATTCCCGTAAGCCTGGCGACCATGGGGAAAATATCAAAAAAGGTACTGATATCATAATAATAGAGAAAGAAGGAATATGCGAGGTATTATTTGAATATGCTGATAAGGTAGGTATAGCGCTCTTAGATACGAAGGGTTTTATGGTACAATACGCCAAAACATTATCTGAACTTTCAGGCAGTAATATTGCCATGATAACAGATTTTGATGATTCTGGTTTGTTGATGTCATTAGACGTGCAGGATAACGTATCAAGTGATATTTACAGGATTGGAATCGATTTTGACACGGTTGACAAATTAAAGTTAAATGCGGTAGACGTAGAAGAACGTTACACTCCAGGAAACGCCATGAAGAGGTTAAAAAGACTTGCGTTTTGGGGTCGGGAAAAAAAGATATATCAATATAACTTAGGTTATCTTAAGGAAAAAAGAATTGAAATAGATAGTATTATGAGTGCCGTAGGTGCTGAAAGATTTTGGAAATATGTTATAAAGAGACTTACAAAGCAATTCCCTGAAAGGGTTTATAATCGCAGTCTAACAATTCCAGATAATATTAAACCTTCAATTCATTTGGCTTTTGTTAATATGTTAAATGCTAAAGTTAAAGAGGTCCTCAAGGATGATATTAAGAAAATCAGAGGTGAACTTAGAACCTACAAGGGAATCATTAAAGATGTGGATAAGAAGCAGCAGCAAATCTATGATGGCCTTCAAAATCTGGTAGACATGTCTCCCAACCTGGAACCACTAAGAGTCAGAATACAGGAAATAATCGATGAATTCCAAGTAAAGAAAGATTAATCATTTTATTTTACTTTTGATTCTAACTTCTTTAACCTTAACTTTAGGTTATCCATCTCGCTTTTTTCAATTTCAAGGACTTCAATTTTGTTCTTAAGTCTAAATTCTTGATTAATTGTCAACGAGTCAACAGCATTAAGATAATCATCAAGTAATTCTTGTTCTATGGGTCTATGATAATTTTGTGATTCTCCCAGGGAATGATCCATTAGCAGTTTAATGTGATTATGATTCATCTTCAACTGGCATCTAGTTTCAAAATATTTTCTAAAACAGTGAGTAGACTTGAACTCATGTCTTTTTATTTTCTTAGCAGGATCTAAAAGGTCCCTTACACCTTGAACCCTCCACGCTTCACCTATCATATTTCCAATTGCAATATGATTGAACTTCTTGGGATATTTGGCCAATCCTATACGATGACTGTGGTCTCTATCAATTTTCTCCCATGTATCACGCATTAACCACGATTCACCACTCACTTGCTCACCATGCAATTTTCTAAAGTCCATCCAATCTTTTAATGCGTTATACGCTTCAGGAGAAATAAAAGAATAATATTCCCTGTTATTGATTTTAGTATTTCTTAGAATTATCTTTGCTGCTATTACATTGTTGTTTCTAAATATAGGAATGATATGTTTCCATTTCAAATAATTCCAGGATCCAACTCTGATACCAGCGCTTAGCATTGTATAGACTATTGGTTTAATTCTTCTATCGGCATGTTCTAATAACTTTTTAATTTCATCTAATGTTGGAATTCTATCATCGGCGTTATGCCTTTCAGCGGGTATCCCCTTACCAATCTTTTTCCAGTTTATGATTATATCATTCATCGAGTAAAAGAGTTTGATAGCCTTTATGTAATTGACAAGCGTTCCTTCTGAAATCTCTTTATCTTCGATTCTTTGCTTTTGATAATTTATGAATTTGATTAGATAGGATTGAATTGAATTATTATTTTTCTTTGTAAATTCATAAAGTTTAGTACATTTCTCTTCAATGGTTCCCTCAAAACCCATGAACACTAAAAATTTGTCCAACCTATGCGGATATTGTCTTTTAGTTTCCTTGGCCCTAAGCGCATAGACAAAGTTATCATATGGCGTCAAAATTTGTTGCTCTTCTAACTCTAATTCCAACACAATTTGTAATCCATTCACGGTATAAATGCATGACTTTTAAAGTGGGCCGAAAGGGATTTGAACCCTCGGCCTTTCGATTATCAGTCGAACGCTCCGCCAAGCTGAGCTATCGGCCCATAAATCGAATTAATTAGAGGATATTTATTCGTGTGGATATCAAAATATTCGGCAAAAATGCATTTATGTCATGCAAGAAACTAACTTGTTAATTGGTTCTTCAGATCAACAAGGCTGCTATAATCACAAAAATAAGGAATGAGTTAGCAAAGGATGCCGCACGATTTATTGCAAAATTTTTAGACGAAAAAAAGATCAAAGTATTCTCAATAGAACCCCTAGATGTCGATAATGTTCATTTCGTTGATCCTACAGAACTTGTGAATAATGATCTTGATGTGGTATTTGCCATAGGGGGAGACGGAACAACCCTTCGTGCGTTTAGAATGATAAAAAAAAGTACACCTGTTTTCAGTTTAAACATAGGGGGTACCAGAGGTATCCTGGCAGAGGCAAATACAAAGCCCCTTGAACAGCAGCTACATGATATTTTTAATGGAAATTATTTTTATGATAATAGGCTGAGATTACAGGCACATATTGATGGTAAAATGATTGGTCCGGCCCTCAATGATATAGTTATAACGAGAACAAATTTGACCAAGACTCCTACTATTACTATCAATGTATTTGACTATCCTGTGTCCCAAAAAATGGATGGCGTAATAATTTCAACACCAACAGGGTCTACTGGACATGCTCTTTCATTAGGTGGGCCTATAGTTCATGAGAATATGAATTGTGCCTTGATATTACCTATCGCTCCTGTTAACAAAACACCTGCATTAATTGTCGAATTGAAGGATATTACTATTAGCTCTACTGATAATTCCAAAATAATTATTGACGGTCAACAAGTATTTGATGCCAAGGAAAAAAATAACATCACCATTTCTAAATATCCGTATGATGGAGTATTCCTCCGTATTGGTAAAAGAGGAATAAGACAACTTGAAAAACTTGGTTTCTAGAACAGAATCAAAATTTGCACTAGATGCAACTGCATTTTATCAAGGATTTCATTTGCGTTCTAATAGTACGTGCATTACGACAGAGTTGGTTTTTGCAGAGATTTCCCACATTCAAAGTAACCTTTCAATTTTGGATAGTTTGATATCAAACAGGAGAATAATGATATTTCAACCCAGCGATAGTACGTTAAGAATAGTTAGATCTGTCGTAAAACAAATAGGCGAAACCCGACTTTCTGACGCTGATATTTCAATTGTTGCTTTGGCCAAGGAGTTCAATGCAACACTGGTAACTGATGACTTTGCAGTATGTAATTTGGCAAAAACTTTGTCAATTGATTTACTAAATTTAGGAACAAAAGGCATTAGGGATAGAAGAAAATGGATTAGGTTTTGTAAAAGCTGTGGGAAGGGATATCCACCAACTCAAACAATTTGTTTGCTTTGTGGGAACAAATTGCGCGTACGATATAAAAAATTGATAGATTCAAAAATTGCTCAAAATCAAGAATAAATATTAAAACATTACATCTAGCACTATTTAGTTTGCGTGAATCACTGCTGGATGTAGGAGCTTTATGTATATTGTGTTTGCTTTCAATTGGCTATCGTCATATATGATCTGTGCATCATTTCCAAATTTCTTGATATATGCTACAATAATTATGGCCCAAGGTACCATTGATCTTCCTTTTGAGTCAAAATGCAGCTTTAACATGTTGTCTTGGTTTTCATATTTTAGGTATCCAGAGTAGCTTATTCTCAGCGCATAATCTACTATGCTTATTATTTCCTCAATACTCTGGTAGTTTGTTTCACTGCTAAATTTTTCAATTTCATTGATTAGCGAGGTATAATTGTTATCCTGCATTATTGACATGTCCAATAATATTTGTGAAAGATCATGTTCTACTATTTTTGATAGAATTAATGCTTCTTTTGGAACTTTATTGCCAAGCATAACGGTATTGAGTCTCAATGCCTTTTTCCATTTTTCATCAAATAATTTGACATATGATGAACCATAAGGGTCTGCTGTCAGTATTAGTGAGGCCTTTCCATTTGTACTGTCGATAAAAATAATTTTTTTGTAGTCGAAAATCAATATATTTCCTGAAACAGTATCAGACCTAATTTCTACTCCGTCTGGGAACGTACCAATTCCATCGCTGATGATAGATTCGTTTGCAAGTAACATCTTGATCTTCACTCCCTTCTTGGTGGCTCCTGTTATGGAAGGCTTACATTGAAAAACGACATTTTGTCCCCAAGAATCGAGAATCAAATCTATATTTGATTTGCTTGATGAAATCAGTTCTTTAATTTTTTGTACCACTACATTGGGTTCCAAAGTTAAGTACTTTTTTTCTTCACAGGACTTTTTACCCTCTTCTCTCAGTTTCTTCAGTCTATCCAAAATATTATGCATTGATGACAATCTTCTTTCCTGCAAAGTAATTATCTCTCCGAATGCTTCGTTAGGCGGAGTAGCTGTAGCTATCATTGGTTTCTGACTCGAAATGGTTGACAGTTTTTTTCTTTCTAATTTTTTTAGTGTTGTGTAAATTTTTGTTCTGGGAAGATTAGAATAGTAAGCTATCTCACTTGCACCCAGAGTTCCTCTTGAAACCAAAGTAATGTATGCCATAGACTCATACTTTGATAGTCCAAACTCTTCTAGATTTGCCACAAGTTCCAGATAATTAGGTATATCATTAGGACGTTTAATCATGTGCACTTTTTTTACTTTTTGGACGTAAAGCAAGATGTCAATTTGATTGGACAAAACAAAAAAAAATGTAAAGCTGAAATATCATCATACTACAAGATAGATGATTTAATGTAGAATTTTCTCAAAATTCAAAAACATTTCGTAACTCCAAGATGAAATTTATTGATTAAGGGATGGTTGCACCAAATACAAAATATTACTTTGAGGTAGATGCTGTATATTTTTTCATACTTTTGGACAAAACTATGCTAATTTTTTTTAGCCTTTGTCCAATTTATTTTGTCCCTTGACCAATATAGATTCACAATGCAGTAATTCAAAGGAATACTCTGAATTTGTATGAATATATGAGTTTAGCTCCACAGGAACTAGAGA
>Ga0193740_1000495_pt1 | contig 10475 bp, 5 predicted proteins | sample L2s1metaG_FD_145072 | JGI IMG/M metagenome (GOLD analysis project Ga0193740, IMG submission 145072) | Soil microbial communities from a riparian zone of the East river system, Colorado, United States - L2s1 | ecosystem: Environmental > Terrestrial > Soil > Riparian zone | place: USA: East River... | reverse complement strand
ACAGAAAACAGATGAGATAATTGATGCTAAAGAAGTGGAAAGAATTGAAAGAGTTCTTTCATCAGATGATATGCGGGGCCGTAAAACATTTAGCCCTGAAATAGATAAAGCTGCAGATTTTATTGCCGATGAATTTAAGAAGGCAGGCTTGCAAACCTTCAAAGGGGCAAACGGTTACAAACAAGACTTCGTCATGGTTAGTCCAAAGTTTGTGAGTGGTTCTGCCACTTTTGATAATGGCCAGGTTGATTTTAAAAACGTGGTAGTTATTACTTGTCAACCAGTGTTTAATATAAATGAGAAATCTGGTTACGAAAAGGTAAAAATAGAGGCGGGAAAAAATTTCCAAAGTGAAGTAATGAAGTATGTTCGTTCCGGTAAAAACTATTTTGTACTTGTTGATACGAGCTATTCAAAAAATTTCAGTCGTCTCACAGGCTTGAAAAGGGCCATGTTTAAAATGGATAATAGTGTTGTGTTTGCTTTGACGACAACAGATCCAAAAACATTTACAGTTGAATCCCGTCATGATATAACGGAACAAAAGCTGGCAAACGTGGTGGGCATTTTACCGGGCAAGTCAAAAAAAGATGAATATGTGATCTTTTCAGGACATTATGATCATATAGGTATTGGTAAGCCTGATAACAACGGTGATTCAATATACAATGGTGCTAATGATGATGCAGCCGGAACAACAGCCGTTATAATGCTGGCAAAATATTTCAAAGTCTTAGGGAATAATGAAAGAACAATTGTGTTCGCTGCGTTTACCGCTGAAGAAGTTGGCGGTTATGGCTCACAATATTTCTCAAGACAATTTGATCCTGCAAAAGTAATGGCCATGTTCAATATTGAAATGATCGGAACAGAAAGTAAGTGGGGGAAGAACTCTGCGTACATCACCGGTTATGAGAAAACAGATATGGGCGCCATCATGCAAAAGAATTTAGAAGGAACCGGTTTTACTTTTTATCCCGATCCGTATACTACTCAAAATCTTTTTTATCGTTCTGACAATGCAACACTGGCAAGACTTGGTGTTCCTGCGCATACTATCTCAACAGCCAAAATGGACGGGGAACCACATTATCATAAAGTAACCGATCATATTGAAACACTTGACATGGAAAACATGACGATGATCATTAAATCGATTGCATTGGCTTCAAGAAGTATCGTGGCCGCTAAGGATACTCCGACAAGAGTAAGGTTAGATGATGTAAGACCTTTCTAAAAGTGCAGGCCGTGAGATAAAAAATTATTTTTTAAAACATATTTTGAAATGGCTCGTATAGGTACGGGCCAATTTATCTTATATCACCCCATCAGGCGATTGTCTTGCTTTGTTTGAAAAACTAAGTTTGGTTACTAAAACTTAGTTTATGAGAAAGGTAAACACTTCCATCCCATCAATCGCAGTATTGATACTATTCATCTTAGGATTTATGCAAAGCGGCTTTGCACAAAAACCAGCTAAGACAAATATTTTTCCAGCAAACGGAAGCGCAGGCATTGGAACTATAACCCCAAAACCTTCTGCTCTTCTTGAAATGAGTTCTACGACTCAAGGATTTTTACCACCTCGGATGATGAAGCAAAATATGCTTGGTATTGTTGGTCCGGATAGAGGGCTTCTGGTATTTGTAACAGATGGAGAAGCTCCGGGGTATTATTATAATAATGGTGTAAATATTTCTGACTGGCTGCCACTTAGCCAAAGTGGATCAGGAAGCGGAGCAAATCAGTTTTTATCAAACTTGTCTAATACTGCTATTAATGCAAACCTATTTCCTGCTTATAGTGGTAGTATAGATCTTGGAAATTCAGATCTTGCTTGGCGCAACTTATATTTAAGTGGAAGTGCATATGCTAATAGTGCCACTGAACCAGCTTTTGTAGGAGTAAGTTTGGGATTAACAGGTATTAGGGGAGAAGGCGTCGCGTATGGTGTTTATGGAAAAGGTTTAAATGGTATTTACGGAGAAGGGGGTAATTATGGTGTTTATGGAAAAAGTATGTCGGGAGGTATTTTAGGTGAAGGTAATCAATATGGCGTTAGAGGAATAGGTGGAGGTGAGGCTGGAACCGGCGTTGTTGGAATTAGTACCAATGGAACCGGTATTATTGGCTCTGCTGCGGTCGGACAATACGCTGGTTATTTCAATGGAAGTGTCTTTGCTTCTGCAGGGTTTACACCTTCTGATAAAAATCTTAAACTCAACGTGAAGAACATTTTAGGCGCAATGGAAATTATAAATGAACTTAATCCGACACAATATGAATACAGAAATGATGGCAATTACAAACTTATGAATCTACCTCAGGGAAACCGCTATGGACTTATTGCTCAAGATGTAGAAAAAGTATTACCTGGTTTAATAAAGGAGACAAATTTTGATCCTAACATAATAAAATCTGAAAAAGAGAATAATGAAAGTGAAATAAGATTAAAGGAAAATATGAAAGAAGAAGTTATCAGTTTCAAGGCTATAAGCTATACTGAACTCATCCCGATCATCATCAAAGGAATGCAGGAGCTCAGTACAACAAATGGAGAAAAAGATGTAGCCATTAAAGATCTTCAAAAACAGATCGATGAACTGAAACAGCTAGTTAAAAGTAATAGCGCAGTAACGAAAGATAGAATACAGAACATTTCGGAGATGGTTGAACTCAAGAGTACAAGTGTATTAGAACAAAACACACCAAACCCATTTACTAATAATACTGTCATACGTTATTCATTACCGGATAATAAAGGAAATTCTTTTATTAATTTTTATTCATCTGCAGGTGTAGTGTTGAAGTCAATAAAACTTAATGCTTCCGGTAAAGGAGTTATTGATGTAGAAGCATCTGAACTCGCATCAGGAATTTACCAGTACTCATTAATAGTAGATGGAAAAGTGATCGAAACAAAACAAATGATCAGATTAAAATAGGCCACCATCATTAGATCGATCTATCAATTATCCCGGCTTATTGCCGGGTGCTTTGCAACGCAAACATTGAAACCTTTTTTAATTTTTAAATAATTTGTATGAACCGTTTTCTTTTAATAACCGCTCTGTTAAGTTTTAAATGCTTTCCTGCTTTCTGCCAGGGAGACAATGTAAACAAACAAAAAGCAGAACCGCAGCAAAAGCTTTATTTACCTGCGTCCTTGCTTGATGATGAAACTGCATTGGAAAAAGCAATACCCGGAATTGCAAAGCAGGTGCTCGCGAGTTTCCCCCAAAAAGGAAATTCGTATCACCGGCAGGTAGCTAATTATCTCGTGCTTACAGGTGATTTTAAAAAAGTTTCGGATGCTATTGATTCAGTTCGTAATGCCGAGAATAACCCCAACTGGAGAACATTTTTTAAAACATATGCAGAAGCTAAGATCAAGGATAATTCGGAAGGGACTTTGTTTAGAGAGTTTTTTCAAAAGGAATTTGCCGCTGCCTATAATAAATATTCATTTGATCAGAAAGTGGAAGCAGCCTCCCTGGACTCCGTATTTATACAGGGTCTTGACAAGAGGTATAAGAATTGGATAGATGAACTAAAAAAAAATAAATCAGATAGCCTTACTCTTGAAGAGGCTAAAAACTTTTGCTCTTTTTACAGGGACTATTTGGTCTATCCCAAGATATTTCCACTGCTTCTGCCTTATATAAATGAACCAAAATATAAGACCAGTTTCCCGGCAATAAAAAGCAACACATGGGGAGGTGTAGTACCGGTGGAAAGCATAGATGAGATACCGGACCCGAAACAGCATTATAATTTTGTGATGGAGCTAACTTCCTTTGGCATGCCTAAAGAGCAGGATTCGGTTTCCAGTAAAGACATGAACCTTGCTTTAAGAAGTGTAGCCCGTACCATCAACCTGCATGTTGGGGCTGGCGTACCAAAGGAAAATATTGACGTGGTATTGGCAGTACATGGGTCGGCATTAAGTGCTTTTTTTACTAACGAAAAATATAAACAGAAATTTGGCATTGATAATCCAAATATTCCACTGCTGAAAGAATTGCAGGATTTTGGTGTAAAGATCACTCTTTGCGGACAAGCAATGCATTTTCAAAAGACCGTGAGAGAAAATTTCATTCCTGGTATTAAGATATCTCTTACATCTCAAACGGTAATATCTTACTATCAACTGAAGAACTATGTGTTTTCCGATCTAAGTTTGCGTGAGTGATAATTTCCTGTGAAATACCAGGTTTCCAAAGATTGTACCTGTTTATTAATCTCAAAAGAAGATTGACTATATAATTTTATTGTTTAAGGCCTTGGCTACTGCCTCCGTTTGAGAATGTACATGCAATTTTTGATAGATCTTTTTCAAATGTGTCTTTACTGTATCAATAGAAATATTTTGTTCTGCAGATATCATTTTATAACTGTTGCCATTCACCAGTGATTGCAATATCTCTTTTTCTCTTGGTGTTAGACCATAGTCTTGTTTTTGGCGGGATGAAAGATTGGAATCGGAAAGTAACTTCAATACTTTGCTTGCGATACTTGGCGTCATGGGTGAGCCGCCTGCTAAAACTTCATGTATAGCTGTTATGATCTGTTCAGGAGAAGATTTTTTGAGTAAATAGCCATTCGCGCCGCTACAGATCGCATTAAATACATTCTGATTGTCTTCAAAAACAGTCAGCATAATTATTTTCACATCACCATTTGTTGCTCTTATTTTTTGAATGCCTTCTATCCCATTTACTTCCGGCATTTCAATATCCATTAGTATAATATCAGGTTGCAAAGCCTGCACATGGGTTTCACTGTCTGTACAATTAACAAATGAACCAGCCAATTCAAATCCTTTGGTAGATGCTAAAAAAGCAGAAAGGCCTTCCCGCATATCAGGATTATCCTCATATAAAATAACTTTTATGGATTTATTTGCAACCAATAGAGCCTTTAATTTAGCTAAGTTATCCGGCTTATTCTGTTTTGCCAATCACCTTATCAGGTGACGGGAGCAATTAACCTGACCGTTGTTCCTTTTTTTTGTTCTGAACTCATCTTTATTTCTCCACCAATTTCCTTTGCCCGCTGTTTGAAATTATTCAAGCCGTTGCCGTTTCCATTAAGACTTGAAAGATCAATGCCAATACCATTATCGCTGACGATCATTTCGAAATTTTTGGCTGACAGGTATAGTTCGATATTTACCTGGGTGCATTGCGAGTGTTTGACAGCATTATTAATGATCTCTTTGAAGATGAGATAGATTTCTTTTTTGATCGCCTGGTCCATTTTGGCTTTTTTCAAATTTTCATTTGCCGAAAAATTATAATTGATATTCTTTGGTTCCATCATTTCAGCAGCATATTGTTTCATCCGCACCAGCATTTTTTCCATTGAATCATTTACAGGATTAATACTCCAAACGATATCACTCATTGCCTCTATCATTTTTTCCGAACGTTCACCAATGCGTTCAACAATATCCAATGCACCGGAGTTTTCCTGCTGCAATTTATTTTGTGCCATCGAGCTGAATAACTTGATGCCACTAAGAGTAGATCCAATATCGTCATGCAGGTCACGGGCAATTTTATTACGAAGCTTATGTTCAGCAATGATGCGATCGATCCTCACACGGTATAAAATATAAATGCTTGCCGTTATGCCGATCACGCAAAAAGTATAGAACCACCACGTCTTCCACCAGGGCGTACTGATATGTATTTTCAATGAAATGCCCTCCTCATTCCATACGGCAGCATCATTAGACCCTTTTACTTTAAAAATATAATTCCCGGGGGGAAGATTGGTATAGATCACTTCATTTCGATTACCGGATTGGACCCAATCCTTATCGAAGCCTTCCAGTTTATAGGCGTATTGATTTTGAGATGGATTAATTAGATTAAGCGCAGCAAAACTTATTGCCAGGTAGTTTTGATCATACCTCAAATAAACATCATTTAGTTCAGTTATGTCTTTAGTTGTTTTTAATTCTTTGTTCTCGATCTTAAAAGATGTGATATGGAGATCAGGTTTTGTTTTGTTATGATTGATAGCTTCGGGATAAAAATGGATCAACCCGCTATTAGAATTTATCATTATCTCACTATCTGCAGAAGCATTTATATAACAATCCACCGGGAAATAGCTAATAGGTAATCCATCTTTTAATGTATATATATGGCTGATCCCAGTAATTGGGTCATAATGTTTTAATCCGCTTTCTGTTGCCAGCCATAATTTCTTGCGCCTGTCTAAATAGATTCCTGCTACGCCGCCATCACCCGGAATATGTATTTTTTCAAACTGATTAGTCTTAATGCTAAATTTTGTGAGGCCTTTGCCTGAACCGACAAATAAGTTTCCGCTGCTATCGGCGGCAATGGCGGCTGTTCCTGCAGCCATCGCATTTGTTGTATCATTAGTTATTCGATATCCTTTGAACTTATTTGTGGCGCTATCATATTTGAGCAAGCCGGTAACAACAGTCGCCCATATGGTATGATCGGCAAAGTAAATTTTATTTACATAGTTAGTCGTTATACCATTTTCTCTATTTGACGTATTAAAATGCTCAAAGGTTTTTTTCTTTGTATCAAATTTTTCAATGCCACCGTTCCACGTAGCGATCCAAAGATTACCAGCAGCATCTTTGCAAAACGACTTTATGTAGTTACTGCTTATGGAGTTAGGGCTATTTGAATAATGTACAAATGATTCAATGAATTTTCTTTTCCGGGTATCAAAAAGTTGCATGCCGGCTCCCCAGGTGCCCACCCAACATGTACCAGCATTATCAGGAAGTAAAGCCATTACACTATACTCGATGGGGTCTTTCAAACGTTGATCAAAAAAAAGATATTGACCCACCTTGTGGTTACCTGCATTTATACATTCCAACCCCTTACTTGTACCTACCCAAATGTTTCCTTCAACGTCTTTAAATGAATCATGAGTAAGGTTGCTTTGAAGAGACTGCTTGTCACCGTGAATATTTTGATAAACATTAAACGCAAACTTATCCGGGTATACTGCATTCAAACCATTTGAAGTTCCTATCCATACAATATGTTGCCTGTCTTCGTAGATATAAGTAATAGCATTGTCACTGATCGATAAAGAATGTTTTGAATTAGTTTTATAGACTGAATATTTGCCCGTAACCGGAGAATAATGGAATAATCCATTACCGGTGCCAAACCAAATAGTACCATCTGAGTGGCAAAGGATGGTATTCACCCAATTTGGTTTAGTGTCAACCGGTAAAAACCTTGTCGGGTAATGCTGAATAACCTGATCTTTCACCCTGTTGTATTCAAACAAGCCTGCGCCACTTGGTATCCAAATATTACCATGGATATCTTCTTTGCAATTCCCTGTGCTTGTATTTTTAAAGGCTGCGGGAATATTACTTCTTAGCGAAAGCAAATTCATTTTTTTTGATGCAGGATCATATTGAACAATTCCAGATTCTCCTGTTAACCACCATTTTTTTTGGCTGTCTATAAATAGTTTATCTGTGTTGAATATGTCCGGTGTTTTATTGGTGATCTTTTCAGACCAGGTATTTTTCGGCAGATCAATAAACTCAGTAGTTCTATTTTTTATATCGAGTATTAATAACTCTCCCTGGTTAATAACTAAGTGTGTGCTGTCAAGTTGATTGATCGAAGGCGCTGAATTATTGGCAAACAAAGGTTTTTTATTAGGCTCGTTTTTAAAATGATCGAATTGGTGACCATTTTCTTTAAGCATATTTATTCCCTGCCAGTAAGTGCCTGCCCAAATTCTACCCTTGTCATCTACTGAAAGACTTATTACATTATTATCGCTTAAAGAAAAAGAATCCGCTGGATCGTTTTTAAAAAAACGGAACCTGCTACCATCGTAACGGCAAAGACCGTTTGTAGTACCGATCCATAAAAATCCTTTTTTGTCCTGCAGTATACAATTGATATAATCCCCGGGAAGACCGTTCTCGGTTGTAAGACGATTGAAAGCTATATTTTCATTGAAAGAACTTGCTGGTTTATCCTGTCCATTGATTTTAAAAGAAATAATAAATAAGACAAATATCAGGCAGGTTCGGGGCATAGTGAAAAGTAATGAAAATTGCAGAATAATAGAAGAATGGTATTAACCAATTGTATTAGGCCGGGAAGGATTCACTATGTAGAGTGTGGGTGGATGAATTGAGATAATTGTTGAATAGAATTGATAAAGTACAAGAGTGCGACGCGACAAAGTTTGAATCAGGGAACTAACGCCGGGAACAAAATTGTCTTTCTAAATTTTTACGGGCACTGAATGAATCGCTGCCGCCATTTCTTTAATTAATGAAGCGTCTTTCTCGATCGCATTCCCAACAACAATAACATCAGCGCCGGATTTGCAATTGAGATAAGCCTTTTCAGGATTGGTGATACCACCACCAACAATAAGAGGCACTTCAATATTTTTTGCAACTGATTCGATCATGCTTTCATTGATAGCTCTTTTGGCGCCGCTCCCGCTGTCCATATAGATCAGTTTCATGCCAAGCATTTCCCCGGCCATTGCCGTACACATGGCAATTTCATTCTTATCAGAAGGAATAGGAGAAGCATTGCTGATATAAGATACAGTTGTAGGGGCTCCGCCATCAATTACCATATAGCCTGTTGGCATTATTTCGAGGCCACTCATTTTTACAAAAGGAGCTGATACTACATGTTGCCCGATCAATAACTCGGCATTTCTTCCTGATATTAAGGAGAGGTATAAAAGTGCATCTGCATATTTGCTTACCTGGTTAGGACTGCCGGGGAATAGTATCACCGGTATTTTGCAATTGGCTTTTATGTATTGAACAACTTCATCAAGATGATTGCTGATAACCAAACTGCCGCCAACCAAAAAATAATCTACTTTGGCAGCAAGAGACAGATCGATCAGTTCATCGAGCATGGAAGTATTCACTTTGTCCGGATCAATAAGAACGGCAAAAGATTTTTTTCCTTCCTTTTTTCTCAGCTGCAGCGATTGGTAAATTCCTTGCTTCATTCGGGCTTATTACAAATGCAAAAATGCAAAAACTTTTTGTCTTTTTATGCTTTTTAATAATAATAGATTTACGAGGGAAAAACAGCAATAAATGGCTTAACAGTAGTTTAAAATCTGATCTTTTCATTGGAGAATTGAGTTCTTTTATTTTTTGAAATGTATAATAATTATTGTTTTCATAGGGGAAATGACTTGCTACATATCTTGCATTGATTTACCAAAATTTTTTTTGAATCAAAAATGATATCATTTGTGCAAAAATCCTGAAACCGGCCACTACGCTGCATTAGAAAATTTTCCACGTCGCTTTTCCACAGAGTGTTGATATTTGAACGTTTGAAATACAAGATGATAAAAATATTTTCGTAATCACCTCCCACCCAGGAGGGGTGTCAACCAAGAACCGACAAAATCTTTACTTACTATGCCCATTAAAAAAGAAGCTTCCGCTAAAAGCGGTTTGCAGTTCCCTCGTCGCTTCACTCGTGAAGATGTAAGCGTATTTGACATGTTTGAATACGACTACCGTACTTCAGTAATTCGTAACCCGAGCGGTGAAGTGGTATTTGAAATGACCAACGTTGAAGTTCCCAAACAATGGAGCCAGATCGCTACCGATATTCTTGCCCAAAAATATTTTCGTAAAGCAGGTGTGCCACAACCAGACGGAAGTCTTGGTCGTGAAACTTCTGCAAAACAAGTTGCCCACCGCATGGCGAATTGCTGGAGGGTGTGGGGTGAACGTTATGGATACTTTGCTTCAGAAAAAGACGCACAGGTTTTTTATGAAGAACTGGTCTATTCTATATTGAATCAAATGTGTGTTCCAAACAGCCCGCAATGGTTCAATACCGGTTTATATGAAAGCTACGGGATAAAAGGAAAACCACAGGGTCATTATTATGTTGACCAAAATGATGGCGAATTAAAAAAGTCTACATCGGCTTATGAACGTCCTCAACCCCATGCTTGCTTTATATTAAGTGTTAGCGATGACTTAGTGAATGAAGGTGGCATCATGGATCTCTGGGTACGTGAAGCAAGAATATTTAAATATGGTTCCGGTGTCGGTACCAATTTTTCTCATTTAAGAGGCGAAGGCGAAAAATTGAGTGGTGGTGGTACATCGTCTGGTTTGATGAGTTTCTTAAAAATAGGAGACCGTGCTGCGGGTGCTATTAAAAGCGGTGGTACAACACGTCGTGCCGCTAAAATGGTTTGCCTGGATCTTGATCATCCGGAGATCGTTGAGTTTGTTAACTGGAAAGTAGAGGAAGAAAAGAAAGTTGGGGCGTTGATCTCTGCTGGTTATGCAAGCGATTATGAAGGTGAAGCATACAAAACAGTAAGTGGTCAGAATTCAAATAATTCAGTCCGTATTCCTAATGAATTTTTCAAAGTATTGCAGGAGGACGGTGAGTGGGAATTAAAAGGAAGAATGGATGGACGAGTGATGAGGA
>Ga0193740_1000494_pt1 | contig 10476 bp, 7 predicted proteins | sample L2s1metaG_FD_145072 | JGI IMG/M metagenome (GOLD analysis project Ga0193740, IMG submission 145072) | Soil microbial communities from a riparian zone of the East river system, Colorado, United States - L2s1 | ecosystem: Environmental > Terrestrial > Soil > Riparian zone | place: USA: East River... | reverse complement strand
ACTTGCTTTTTCTACCATCTTTTCATTACCGGGTTTATTGATCATCATTATCTGGTTTGCTACTATTTTTTATGGACGGGAAATTATTGAAGGCACCATCTATAAACAGATCGAGGGGTTTGTAGGTTTAGGGGCTGCAAAAAGTATCCAGGAGGCAATGCAATCAACAATGCATTCTGATTCCAGTAAGCTGGCTACTATTATCGGTCTTAGTTCACTTATTATCGGCGCTACGGCAGTATTTGGAGAAATACAGGATTCGATCAATCTTATTTGGAAATTAAGATCAAAACCCAAAAAAGGCCGGGGCTGGTTGCGATTAATAATTAATCGCCTTCTTTCTTTTTCAATAATAGTAAGTCTTGGTTTTATTTTGCTGGTTTCACTTGTTATAAATGGAGCAATGGACCTGCTGCTGAATGAGCTACTACGAAAATTTCCGGACCTTACAGTGGTTGTATTGTACATAACAAATCTTGTTCTTACATTTTTTATCACCGCATTTATATTTGGTATCATCTTTAAAGTGTTGCCCGATGCAAAGATCGAATGGAGGCATGTAAGGGTAGGAGCATTTACAACTGCATTCTTCTTTATGGGAGGTAAATTTTTGATTAGCTATTATTTGGGTCATAGCCAAATGACAACAGCCTATGGAGCTACCGGTTCTATTATTGTAGTGTTGCTGTGGGTCTATTGTTCAGCAATGATCCTTTATTTCGGCGCAGCATTCACAAGACAATATGCTATTGAAATGGGATCCAATATTTATCCGAACAAATATGCCGTGTGGGTAGAGACAGTGGAAATTGCTTCTAAACAACCATTACCTAAAACCACCGACGGACAAAAAGTAGAGGAAGAGAAAATACAGGAGGAAAAAGCAACGGAAGAAAAAATACAATCACAAAACTCATAATCTCCAAAGCTATTGAGAAAGCTTTTCGACTCTTATCTTTGCCGCTATGGCAAACGATTCGAACAGATTCCAGGCAATTATTTCTCATGCAAAAGAGTATGGTTTTGTTTTCCCCAGCAGCGAAATTTATGATGGATTGCAAGCAGTCTATGATTATGGACAATGGGGCAGTGAACTGAAAAAAAATATCAAAGATTATTGGTGGGACAGTATGACCCGCATGTATGAAAATATTGTGGGTATTGATGCAGCAATTTTCATGCACCCAACAGCATGGAAAGCCAGCGGTCACGTTGATAATTTCAACGACCCGATGATAGATAATAAGGACAGCAAGAAAAGATATCGTGTTGATCATTTGATCGAGAGTCATGCTGATCTTTTAAAAACTGGGGGAAAAGAAAAAGAAGCGGATGGCCTGCTGGCTGCAATGGATGCCTTACTGGCAAAGGATGATTTTGCCGCGTTAAAAAAACTAATTGAGGATAACAAAATAAAATGTGCGGTTAGTGGAACAAGTAACTGGACTGATATCCGTCAATTCAATTTAATGTTCTCAACGGAATTTGGTTCTACAGTTTCGAGTGATGATGAAGACAATAAAGTTTATTTAAGACCTGAAACGGCGCAGGGAATTTTTGTCAACTTTTTAAATGTGCAAAAAACAGGAAGGATGAAAATTCCTTTTGGTATTGCACAGATCGGTAAAGCATTTCGTAATGAAATTGTAGCAAGGCAATTCATTTTCCGCATGAGAGAATTTGAGCAAATGGAAATGCAATTCTTTATTCAGCCGGGCACACAAAAAAAATGGTATGAATACTGGAAAGAAGAAAGAATGAAATGGCATTTGGCGCTTGGTTTTGGAAAAGAGCAATACCGTTTTCATGATCATATCAAACTAGCACACTATGCGGATGCGGCCTGTGATATTGAATTTAATTTCCCAATAGGATTTAAAGAACTGGAAGGCATTCACAGTCGTACTGATTTTGATCTGAAGAGTCACCAGGAATACAGTAAAAAGAAACAACAGTATTTCGATAACGAAATTGATTCGGCAACGGGTAAACCTTATGGCAATTATATTCCTTACGTAATTGAAACTTCCATTGGTTTGGATCGCATGTTCCTTGCTGTGCTCAGTCATTGTTATGAAGAACAGGATCTGAGTACACCTGAGAAACAAGACAGTCGTGTCGTTTTAAAACTCCCTTCAAAGCTTGCTCCCATGAAATTGGCCGTACTTCCATTAATGAAAAAAGACGGATTACCAGAAATTACAAGGAAGATCATGGATGATTGTAAATCTTCGTTTCGTTGTTTTTATGAAGAAAAAGATACGATAGGTAAACGTTACCGTCGTATGGATGCAATTGGCACTCCATTCTGTGTTACGGTTGATCATCAAACAAAAGAAGATAATACAGTCACGATCCGTTACAGGGATTCAATGACCCAGGATCGTATTCCAATTGGGCAGGTAAAGGAAGTTGTACTCGCAGCTATTAGTTAATACAGCCTATCATTATTGAAGCCTCTTGGTTTATATTATTTGTCTGACTATCCTGCGCAGTATTAATTATTTCAAGCAAAATTTAAATGTAAGTTTTGTTGTGGAAAAAATCAGCGTGATTTATTTCAATGAGAGTGGAAAGGGAACAAAACTTGCTAAGAGACAAAGGGTACTAGTAAAGTCTACTTTTTTGGTGGGGCGAAGATTCCCCAAAATTTATTTCTAGGTTTTATTATTTTTTGTAAATGATAATTTCAATACTTTTGAAATATCTCTCCTACCCTTATCCTAATATCCTACGTCCATTATCCTGCGCCATTAACAATTTTATTTACTCACTTTTAAGTCTATTTTATGAAAAAAGCTTTATTCTTTAGCGTAGGCCTAATTTTCTTTGGAAGTTATTTATCAGCACAAGCAGTAGGAGATTACATATCTATTGCATCCGGAAACTGGACAACTACTACTACCTGGCAGCGGTATAACGGAACTGCTTTTGTGGCTTCACCTGATTATCCGGGTGCAAGTACACCAGCAGGGGCAGTAACAATTTCAGCGGGAGATGCGGTAATTCTAAATGTAACCCCGATTAATCCTATCGGAACTCTAACGATCGAGGGTGGTTCGGGAACTACCAGTTTAACTATATCCAACACTTTTACCCTGAATGTGACAGGAGGAATATTAATTGATGCCGCGACCGGTGCTGCGGCGACTAAATCTATTGTGCTGAATGGTGCCTCTGCACAATTGAATGCGGCATCTTTAGCTATAGTTCCGAGCAATAATGCTAACAAGACAGGTTTTTTACAAATTAATGGAGGCATCGTTAATATAACAGGTAATGTAACCATGGCCGCGACTGCACCTGCTAGCGAAAGAACTCTTATTACATTTCCCGGCGGCGGCACATTGACTATTGGTGGCACCCTGACTGGCGGCACAATAAACTCCATTTCGGGTACAGCCACAATAAATGCAACGTCTTTAACACTGGTTGACCTGGCAATAACTAATATTGCATCCTTATTACAATTGAACGCAAATACAACTGTGTCAGGTACATTGACTCTTACAAATGGTAAAATAGATATAGGGGACAACACTTTGACGCTTAGCAATACAACACCTGCCTCTCAGATAGCTGGAGTTGGTGGAAGCAACCTTTCATATATTTATACTACCAGCGGGGAAGGACGTCTTGTGCGACAAAATCTTGCCGCAGCAACTAACTATACTTTCCCGGTGGGTACACTTACTGCTTACTTGCCGGTAATTGTAAACACGGCAGCGGGAACAAGCAGTTTTGCAGTCAGTGTTTATTCTCCGGCAGCTTCTAATGCGGTAGTAGGTGGTCCGCCATTTTCAGGTATATCAATGGTAGATGCAATGTGGTATATTGAGAGGCTCACTGGCACCGGTAATTCGGCGATTACCCTTCAATGGATAAATGGTCTTGAAGTAGGCACATTTGCGAGTTTAAGTAATGCACAGATCGGAATTAGTCGTAATAATGGTGTCTCCTGGTTGCTCCCGATTCAAACTAGTGCAAATGCTGGTGCTAATACTGTAACAGCTAGTTTTAGTGCATTTGGAGCATTTGTTGTAGCAGAAATCGGGGCAGTCCTGCCAGTTAAGTTTGGATCTATAAGGGCTTATGAAAAGCAAAACGGTATACAACTGGATTGGAAAGTTTATTCGGAAAATAAAGTAAAGAGCTATGAAGTTGAACGTTCAGCTGATGCCCGGTTATATTCGACTGTTGGATCATTACCTGCTTTGTATAATAACACTACAGATGGTGACTATGGATTTTTTGATGCCAACCCACTTCCGGGTACAAGTTATTATCGAATAAAAAATAATGACCTGGATGGCAAATCATCTTATAGTATCGTAATGAGAGTAAACAGGAACAAAACCATTAAAGGATTGAGTCTTTATCCAAATCCTATCGTGAATGGAATTGTTTTACTTCAGGGAAGTGATCTTGGCCGGGGCAATTATAAGTTAAACATATTTGGCGCCAACGGGCAGGAGATTTTCAAGCAACAGATCAAACACAATGGAGGAACAATTACTCATACAATAGAGCTGCCTTCAACTATTAGTAAAGGAGTATACATGCTTTCAGTAAAAGATGAGAACGGTAATATTATTTTCAAAGAGAAACTGGTTAATCAATAACAACAAGAAAAAGATCCCTACAGAATAAAACCATTTTAATACCCGTTTTTAACGGGTATTAAAATTTGTAGTCGACACTAAATTATTTATACCGAAAGTTTTGTTTTGGCAAACCCTTATTCTCGCTTCAATGAACGTGAAAGATTCGTTCACCTGTACATTCAATAACTTTCATGTTTTTATTTTTTTACTTAACAAACTTTTTGGATTTTAATTTCTACTTTCAATTTTGATAGTCCTTAACCAAAACTTTTATTATGAGAAATTATACAATGACATTGGGCCTGTTTCTTATTCTTTCCCCATTTACTTTTTCACAGAACATCTCACCTGATGCCAAAACATCTATAGGAAAATCTTCTTTTATTGCTGAGCTAGGTGGTCCCGGAATTGTTTTTTCCGCAAATTATGATACAAGATTTAAGCAATCCCGCCTGGGGCTTGGTGGAAGAATTGGTATTGGATTCGTTAGTGCTTATGACGATTATTATGATCCAGCTACAGGTATGTATTATGACGGTGATCTGCAATCTGCGATCACTTTACCGATTCAGCTAAATTATATTTTTGGAAAGAATAATTCTCCACACAGTTTTGAAGTGGGAGGTGGTATAACTTATGTGACCAAAAAACTGAACATTATGAATTTTGATTCTTATGGTAATAATAATGAGGACCACAGAACACAATTGTTCGGAACATTTTCTTTTATGTATCGTCGTCAACCGGTGAATGGAGGATTTTCATGGCGGGTGGGATTTACACCTCTCGTGGGAAGTGGTTATATCCAGGCTTTTGCTGCGGCAAGTGTTGGGTATAATTTTTAAATTTCCCGTATTTACAATAACAGCTTCCTTACTAATAGATCTTATGGTTAATCTGCGTTTATCGATGCGTTTCTTTTATCATTCGGATATCTGTTGAGCTTATTCGGGACTGGCATCATTTTTATTTTATAAGAAATGATCAACCAGTTATGCTATGCCATCTTCAGTTGTTGCTGCCATTAGATACGATGCTACTACATCAACACTCCGGGTGATCTATGTTTCCGGCAGTATATATGATTATAAACAGGTTCCGGAAAAAATTTATAAGGATATGAAAACGGCTTTTTCCAAAGGCGAGTTCCTGAATAAACATATAAAACCTAACTACGAATTTGAAAAGATCAAATAGTTGGTTTTAACTATTGAGATATGATCCTTATGACTCGTTCCTTTCGTTAATTTTCAAAAACGGCTTCAGCAAATCAATCGGAACAGGGAATATGGTTGTCGAATTATTTTCTGTTGCGATCTCCCGCAGTGTTTGCAGGTAACGAAGCGTTAAAGCGCTGGGCTCACCGGCAAGAATTTTTGCCGCATCAGCTAATCGTTGCGATGCCTGGAATTCTCCTTCAGCTGCAATTACTTTTGAACGGCGCTCTCTTTCTGCTTCCGCTTGCTTAGCCATAGCTCTTTGCATCTCCTGCGGCAGGTCAATTTGTTTTACTTCTACATTCGTAACTTTTACACCCCATGGCTCTGTTTGTGAATCGATGATCTCTTGCAACCTGTGATTTATCTTTTCTCTTTGTGACAGCAGGTCATCAAGCTCCGATTGTCCCAATACACTGCGTAATGTGGTTTGTGAAATTTGTGAAGTAGCTGCTAAGAAATTTTCTACCTGTACAATGGCTTTCTGTGGTTCTATCACACGAAAGTATACAACGGCATTTACTTTAACAGATACATTATCTGATGTGATAATATCCTGCGGCGGCACATCAAGTACAATAGTTCGCAGACTTACTTTAACCATTTTGTCAATAACCGGTATTAGCAGAATAAGTCCCGGGCCTTTAATACCGGTTCCCCCAATCAAACGTCCCAGGCGGAAAATAACTCCCCGTTCATATTCACGCAATATTTTTATAGCACTGAACAACATGATCACAACAAATAAAATAATAACGACTGCAATGGTGGGGAACTGTTCCATAATTTCTTTTTTAACTGTTATTGATTTTTTCTACAAAAAGTTTCAGGTTCTTCATTTCTTTTATCCTTACTTTTTCTCCTTTATCAATTGTTCCGGCCAGCGATTCTGCATTCCATCTTTCTCCCTGTACCTTTATAATACCGGTTGGTGATAATGTTTCCGTCACTTCACCAATTTCTCCCACTAATCCTTCAATTCCCGTTACCACTTTACGGCGCTGTGCCCTGACGCCAAATCCAACAACAAACAAAAAGAAAAGTGCAGATACGATCGTTGCTCCAATTATAACGCCGCGGGAAATCTTTACCATTTCCAATGACGAATTGGATTTTATCAACATCATTGAACCAAGAAACAGGGAGATCACACCACCTATAGCAAGTAGTCCATGACTTACAATTTTTATTTCCAATAGGAACAGGATCACAGCGAAAATGATCAGTGCAAGCCCTGCATAATTAATGGGCAAGGTGTGCATCGAATACAAGGCAAGTATCATTGCAATGACGCCAACAATGCCGGGCAGTATAGCCCCCGGGTTATATAGTTCAAACATAAGCCCATATAATCCCAACAGAAATAAGATGTATGCAATATTTGGATCGCTAATGATGTCTAATATCTTTTCCCATACACTCATCTTTTGTTCTTTCACAATTGCAGATGCAGTATGCAATGTCTTAGTGCCTGAACTAAGCTCTACTACTTTGCCATCAATTTTCGCCAGCAACTCTGTTTCATTTTTAGCAATTATATCAATTGCAGAATCTTCCAACGCTTCTGTTTCAGAATAAGAAAAACTTTTACGAACTGCGTTTTCCGCCCATTCTATATTACGGTGCCTTTTTTCTGCGATCGATCTTATAAATGCAGCGGCATCGTTGGTAACTTTTTCATTCATGGTGCTGTCCATCTGGTTCTGCAGGGTTACAGGGTGTGCGGCGCCAATATTTGTACCCGGCGCCATAGCTGAAATATGAGCAGACAGTGTAATAAAAACTCCAGCAGAACCTGCTTGTGCGCCGCCTGGCGAAACATACACGATCACCGGTACTGGCGAGTCAAGTATATCACTTACGATCTTTCTTGTGGATTTTAATAACCCGCCGGGAGTATTAAGATGAATGATGATACATTCCGCTTTTGCACGGGTAGCTTTTTCAATACTATTATGAATAAAATCTGCTGATGCAGGATTGATACTTCCGTCAATCTTCGTGGAGATCACCGTTTGTGCATTAGTAACAAGTGGGAACAAAAAAAGAAAAAGGCAATATAATAAAATATGCTTCATAAGAAGCCTGTCTCCCGACAGGCAGGCCGGGGTTGAAAAGACCTTTTTGTAAGTTACTGAAATCGGCGGATAATGAATAAATAAACATTTAGACAGATGTTGCGTATAAATAATAGACGTCGACAAGTTTCCCGTCAATGAAAACCGCTTTCTTCAAAAGATGAGTCTCTTAATAAAGTATATCAAACCTAACTACGAATTTGAAAAGATATGGTGATGAGCGAATAGAAAAAATCTCAGTAGACTTACTATAGATGAGCATGGAGAATTACTATTTTAAACATAAATCCGGGGTTGGCTAAAAACCTTTCCAAAAAATTATTAATTTGTATTTGTCGTAATCCACTATCCAATAAAAAGCTATGGAACTAAGCCAACACCGCCTTCACCACCTGCTGAGTAAATTAAAGACTCCACAGATCAGCAGACCTAATGTTTTTTTGAAACAATACATGGTTTCTTTAATGCGTGAAATTAAAACGATCGGATACAGAGAGACAATGGAAGAATATGAGTTGCGCAAACTCGGCATCTTTAATCAACTGAACTTTGTCCAATTACTTTCAGGAATAGTCATTCTTTTTACATGCATCTTTTATAACGATAAATTTGGAGGCTGGATTGGCATAGTAAGTTGCCTGCCATTGCTGGTTAGTATGCTGGTGTTATACATGAACAGCCAGTATAAACATAAGTCTGCTCTAATTGCTTATTTTATTCTGCATCCACTTGCTGCAAGTTTTATTTTCATGAATGGTATGCATCTCGGCATCGATCTCTATTTTATTTTATACGGCATTCTCGCTATCTTCTTTTTGAAAGACCGGGCTTTCATGGTCTTTACGATAGCTTTTTCGATGGTCAATTTTTTTATGCTATCTGTAGTATTAAATCAATTTCGTTACCAGCTCGAGAATATTAATGAAGTCCTGTACCTGGTTAATGAAGGAGTGGCGATCGTATTTATTTTCTACGGGTTATACCTCGTCAAAAATGAAAATACTACTTACCAGTTAAGCATCCTGGACAAGAACAATGACCTGCAGGTAAAAAATGTGCAGATACAAATGCAGTCGGAGAAAATAAGAAAAGATGCAAGCCTTCTTGAAAAGCAAAAAGAAGAACTAGTCGAATTAAATGCATTAAAAAATAAATTGTTCAGCATTATTTCTCACGACCTGAAAGCGCCGATGTATGCAATGCGCAATTTTTTCGGCGAAGTGCAACAAAATAAAATGCCGGCAGCGCAACTAAGAAAAATGATCCCTGCAGTAGTCAATGACCTCACTTATACAACGAGTTTAATGGACAATTTGCTTCAGTGGGCAAAAGCTCAAATGCAATCACATACCGTATACCCACAAAAAGTTGATATAGGAAAGTCAATCGAGGAGACATTGAATTTATTGCGCAGACAATCAGAAAACAAGCAAATTGTAATTGAAAGCGATAACAAGGAAGGAGTTTTTGGTTTTATGGATAAGGATATGCTGAACCTGGTTTTGCGTAATCTTATTTCCAATGCTATAAAATTTACTCCTCAAAAAGGAAATATTAAAATTGGCTTGCATGAAAATTGTACACTTGTTGAAGTGTTTGTGCAGGATAACGGCACCGGCATCAGTCCTGAAGAATTAAAAAAAATAAATGGGAATGATTTTTATTCTACAAAAGGAACGGCGAGCGAATCGGGTACCGGCCTTGGACTAAAACTTTGTAAAGAATTCATGACAAGAAATGGCGGACAGCTTTATATTGAAAGTAAACCCGGTAAGGGAAGCACATTTTCGTTCTCATTACCAAAAGCAAGTTGATATATAAAATACGGTTGCTATGCTTCGGGTGGTTTGCGAAAAATTTTCTCCAGCAACTCATATAGCTCCGGATGTTTTTCTTTTAACAACGTTGGCCTTTCAAAAAAATATTCTGATACTACAGCAAAGAATTCAGCTTTGTTAGTCGCCCCATAAGGATCAATGTCTGACTTATTTTCATCGATCAAACTTATTTCGTGCTGCATAAGCTGCAACCAGGGTTGAATATATTTTTTTTCAAGGATAAACGCTGGGATGCCATCAATATCACCATCTGTTTTATCAACCAGGTGTACAAACTCATGTATCGCTGTGTTTTCTTTTCCTGTTTTATTAATAAATGCCTGTCGCAATTGGTGCTGAGATAAGATCATAACATGATTTAATGCACCGCTGCCTACCATCCCCAATACATCACGACGATTTCCCTGTTGTTCAAATTCATGATTGAATGAATCAGGATAAAGCAATACTTCATGAAGATGTATATATTCCCAGCCCGGGAAATTAAAAATAGGGATGATCGCACTGGCAGCTATCAATACTTTGTCGAAGTCTTCCACAACAGTATTTACCCCGGTTATTTTTGTTTGTGAAAGAAAGCGCTGAACCCTGTTTTCAAACTCAGTCTTTTTTGCTTCATCCAGTTGCTGATAGAAGGGCACTTGTTCTGAAAGTATCTGCCTGTAGGAAGCGGGTATAGATTCAACAGGAACAGTAGCTAATTTTGTTTTCTTTTTAACCGCGAATAGAAAAATAAAAA
>Ga0193740_1000493_pt1 | contig 10478 bp, 7 predicted proteins | sample L2s1metaG_FD_145072 | JGI IMG/M metagenome (GOLD analysis project Ga0193740, IMG submission 145072) | Soil microbial communities from a riparian zone of the East river system, Colorado, United States - L2s1 | ecosystem: Environmental > Terrestrial > Soil > Riparian zone | place: USA: East River... | reverse complement strand
AAGATGAGTCTACTTTTAAGGGCCGTCAAAGACTATGACGTTGATAGGCTACAGGTATAAAGCTGGTAACAGCAAAGCTGAGTAGTACTAATTGCCCGTACGCTTTAATTTTTTTATTTTATCAGATACTTTTCTAACAACTCCGATATGTTAATTTATTATTCCCGATAATTATCGGGACATCTTTTTATGGTGGTTTTGCCGAGGGTGTTCACCTCTTCCCATACCGAACAGAGAAGTTAAGCCCCTCATGGCCGATGGTACTGCACCACAATGCGGGAGAGTAGGTAGCTGCCATATTTATTAAAAAAGCCTTTCAGTTTATTCTGAGAGGCTTTTTTGTTTTTATAATGCTATTGAAGTTATTCCAAATACGAAAAATTCTCAACAGCATTTACTTTTTATTCATCCGTTACATTATAAAGGATCAATTTACTTTTGTCTTTAATATTTTTAAATTTCACTTAGGTTGAAAAGCTAAAAAGGTGCGCATGGATAAACGATCCTCATGGTAGTGATTCCCCAATCGCCTTTGAGAATCTTGTCTATTGCAAAAAGATAAGTGAGAAAAATTACTCAACTTGAGAAGACTGTATTGTTTTTATTTTCCCTGATTTTTTGTCTTGTATAATACCGACAACAAATACATCTTCTTTCTGTAAACCTGCGGAAAGTGTAAAGCTTGTAGTTTTTTCTTTAAGAGGCATGTAAAAAATATTTCTCACGATATTAATGTGATGTAAAGCTCTCCCTTTGTTTTCTCCTTTTTTTATTTCATTGGTGGCCATTTTTTGTACCAGTACAAGTATCGCTTGTTCTTTTTTTGCATCAACACCTTCTGCTGAATAGTGCACATCGATCTTTCCTTCTGTGTTTTGAACGACATTTAATTTTATTGACGTAGAAGATATTTCATTCAACTGTTCTTCAATAATGCTGATCATCTTACTTTTATTTGAACCAAGAAATTCTTTTTTTCCATTTACAACTGCCTGCGGAGTATAAATATTATTTAACCGGAAAATATTTGAATAGTATTCCTGCCTTTGAGTAAAAGATGCATCACTAAAAATATCTTTCCATCCAAGCCTATTCCAATAGTCAACATGATAGCCGAGTACCAATACATTTTTATCGCTATACTTTTTTTGAATTTCTCCTAAAGCTACATCTGCAGCCGGACAGCTTGAGCAACCTTCTGAAGTAAATAACTCTATTAAAGCAAAGCCGTCTTGTTCTTTTGCTATTTTGTTCTTCAGGCTGGCAGTAGAAAAAGAAATGGTAAGCAACGAAACAGAAAAAACAATTATTGGTAATAGAGATTTCATTTTTTCAATTTACAACTGTTAACAACTTACGCATTGTCATATAAAAGACAACAATTTGCGCTTAACGCTGCATTAACGATATTTGTTCCCTAAACTGTTTATGAACAAAAAAGAGAGAGCCATAATTCTTTTACTGGCGGCGATAAATTTTACCCAGGTCCTTGACTTCGTCAATATGGTTCCTTTAAGTATTTACCTGATCCCGGATCTTCATATTTCAGCATTTCAATTCAGTACCCTGGTTGCATCGTATTCGATCAGCGCCTTTTTTTCTGGTATTATTGCTGCATTGCTTATTGACCGCCATGATAGAAAAGTATCTTTATTAATTGCATTTACCGGATTTTTAATTGGCTCTTTTGCTTGCGGCATTGCTCCTGATTACGTGACTTTATTGATCGCAAGAATTGTCTCCGGCACCTTTGGCGGATTATTAGGTGCCCAGTTGTATTCGATCGTTGCTGATATTTTTTCTTATAAAAGAAGGGGAAGGGCGATGGGCATAGTCATGAGTGCTTTTGCAATTGCATCCGTCATCGGCATTCCGCTTTCTCTTTTACTGACCAATATATTTAATTCAAACTGGCATTTACCTTTTCTTGCTAATGGTTTTTTAGGTCTTTTATTATTGCCACTTATGATAAAATACCTACCGCCAATGAAGGGACATATCTCAACTTTTGGTTCATTCACTATTTTTGGAAGTCTTACAAGTCCCATGAAGATCCGCATACAGCGGTCTGCACTTATATTTTCATGTTTGTTCATGTTTGGTCATTTTTTAGTGATCCCATTTATTCCATCATATCTTGAATTCAACAAAGGATTCACAAAACTCCAGATCCCGTTGATATTATTATGCGGCGGTTTAACTTCTTTTGCAGCTGCTATTTATTTGGGAAAATTCTCAGATAAAAAAGGAAAACTGCCCATTTTCCTATGGTCTGTTTTTATTTCATTATTCCTGGTGCTTATTCTCACAGATATGCCATCAATGAATATTCTTGGGGTGCTTCTTTTTTTTGGTTTATTATTTTTGGTTGTTACAAGCCGGATCGTTATGGCGCAGTCAATGATCAGTAATGTAGTATCACAAAATCAGCGGGGAAGCTTTATGAGTGTAAATGGCAGCATGCAGCAATTGGGCCAGGGCATGGCTTCGTTAATAGCAGGGGTGATCGTAAAAACAAATAAAACAACACATCAATTATCAAATTATAATTGGGTAGGTTATCTAAGTATAGCCGTTTTAATAGTTGCTGTTATAATAGGAAATAAGATATTCAAGACAATTGATAAAACTACAGACGTTCCTTCAGGTGATGAACAACCTCTTAAGTCCAACGAATTGCGACTTGATATTATAGAATAACTATTATATTTAGTACTCAGACAAAACCATCGGAGCTTTGACCTGGTGAGTGCAGTCATGGTTTTATTAAAATAAAAAATGATCATGCATTCGTCCACGCAAACTGCGTTACCAGTTTTACAAACCGAGAGATCTGATATTCTCGATGTACTTCGCGGCTTTGCATTACTGGGTGTTTTATTAGATAATGTTTTTGGATTTACTGGCTGGGGTTTTATGACCCAGCCCATGCGAGAGGCGCTATCCACATGGCCTGCAGATGGAGTAGTTGCTTTAAGTGAGTTCACTTTTATAAAAGGAAAATTTTATAGTCTTTTCTCTTTGTTATTTGGAATTGGATTCTCAATCATTTTAATCCGTAACGAGCAGAGGGGCATCAACCCATTAAAGATATTTTATCGACGTTTATTTATTCTCCTGTTAATAGGCGCCGGTCATTTATTTTTCTTATGGGAAGGCGATATTCTTATGTTATATGCACTTATTGGGATGCTTTTGCCATTGTTCAGAAAATGTTCTGACAAAGCTTTGTTGATCTGGGCGGCAGCATTAAGCTTATCGCCCATATTAATTGATATGGTTAAAGTTTTACTTCATGTTAAAACAGGTGATTTTATTGAAGCGGTCGCTAAAAGAATTGATACGAGCAATGGAGTGCCGACAGATGATAGTTATGCCCAATATCTTTTTAAGGAAGGCAGCGGATGGCAGGAATGGAGGAATTGGCAGCAATCGGGTTTTTTCTGGAGATATTCGGACCTTATAGAATCGAATCGAATACCAAAGGTACTCGGTATGTTCCTGCTTGGTTTTTACGCAGGCAGAAAGATGATCTATGCCAATCTTGAAAATTATGTGTCACTATTTAAAAAACTGCGGCTTTGGGGTTTTGTTATCGGTATTCCTTCCGCTATCACCTGTACTTACTTTAGTATTTTTCAAAAATCCATACCCAATCCTTTAGGACTTGGAAACACATTTTTTTATGCTTTCAGCGTTGTTCCACTTTGTCTTGCTTATACTTCAGTTATTTGTTTGCACTGGATAAAAAGGAAAGGCAACAGTAAATTAAAAGTACTGGCTCCGGTCGGCAGAATGGCATTGACAAATTATTTAATGCAAACGATCATTGGAATAACACTTTACTATGGTGTAGGGTTTGGTTTAGGAGGAAATATCGGGCCTGCAGCTTTTATTCCGATCGGGTTGGCAGTTTATGCATTACAAATTCTATATAGTAATCTTTGGTTCAAATATTTTAATTACGGACCAATGGAATGGATATGGAGGCAGTTGACTTATTGGAAAAAATTACCTTTAAGAAAAGCAAAATAAATTGTCATGAAATTTTTCATAATTCTTTATGTCTAAATATAAAAATCTTCATTTATGGATGATCATTCCCATGTTGGTCATGCAAGCTGGAATTTTTCGTGACTACTGGGGCGATTTTTCAGAGAACGCCTGGGCTGTTCATGTACATTACATAACGGGAACGATCTGGTATTTATATCTTATCATTCAGCCTTATTATGCTACACATGGACAACTGGCGAGACATCGCACCAATGGTATCATCGGCATGTTTATAGCAGGTGCTGTTTGTTTAACAGCATTGAGCATGATGCATCGTGATATCGTTTCTGCAGAAAGGTCAGCGACAATGAGGGAACAATTCGGGCCTTTTGAACCATGGTTTTTCATGGGTGTTGCCGCCGTGGAAATTCCAATGATGTTGGCTTTCGGATTTGCTGTTATAAAAAGCATTATTCATCGCAAACAATTGGAAAATCATTCATGGTGGCTTATCTCAACTGTATTTATTATTATGATGCCCGCACTTGGAAGAGGAATCCAACTTGTACATGTGGGAATGCAGACTGAAAATTGGCCAAATGTGGAAATAATGCCATCACTTTATTTTACAGAAGGGTTGATAATTACTATGTTGCTTTTTGGTGCATGGAAATATGAAAAGCTAAAACATCCTGCGACATGGCTGGCTGTAGCTGTAAATGTGTTTAATCTTTTTTTAGAACCCATTGGAAGATCAGAGTCAATGCAATTGTTTTTAAAAGCTTTAATCAAAGGATAATTTTAGGCCTGCTTTTAAAGACTGTAACAACTATTTCACCCGGTAAACAGGATATCTTAGATAATCAGGTTCAACCCAGGGAGAATTTTCATAAACAAAGTTGAGTTGAGCTCTACCATTTTTTGCAAATGCTGTATCAGTAGCTCTTTTTTGCTCCAGCTTATTTTTAAGATCAGGATTTGATTTTAGATAATCAGCAGCAATATCTTCAAATGCATAACCGGAGTAACCTTCTTTTTGACCAAGGATACCATCAAAGAAATTCCAGGCAAAATAAGAATCTGCAGCCGTTGGTTCCAACGTTTCAATTAAAAAACGATTGGCTGACTGGTTCATTGGAATATAATAATCGCCTTTTTTAAATTTCATTTCTTTGATCATTATACTTGTTTTTATCTCACTGTTTAGGTGGTGCATTTCGTACTGTCGGGGAGCTGTTTTATAATCATCAATTCGGTAAACTTCTACTTCGATCGTTGTGTCCTTTTTGAACTGTGTCATTTGCACTTTATTTGCTTTTAATAGATCGATCACCGTCCACCAACCTTGAGGAATGACATATCCTTTTGGCTTTTGAATAAAAGTTGATGGTTTATAAAAGTTATAGAATGGAATTTCTTTTTCGTAAGGTTTAGTTCTGTCGTAAAACAATCGTGGCTGACCTGAGACATCACTTGGTTTGCGACCGGCAGTATAACCTTTGTAAATTCTTTTATCAGATACTGAACGATCCAATGCCCAGCTGATTGGAAATAAAGTTTGTGTTTTTACTGACTGTTTTGTTTGATCTCTCAATTGCTTGATAGTTGCACTGTTCTTTGAAGTAAAATCAATAAAACTTTTCATCAACTCATAAGTTGCTTTCACTCGTTGATCATAAGGTTTAAGCATGTGTGTTTCTGCAACAAAAGAAAATGTATGCCATAAAGCAGCATAGCCACTGCTATAACGAGGTCCTTCAAAAAATTCAGGCCAGCCATTGTCAGGTGAATCTCCAAATGCGTTTACATAAGGAATAAGATCATAACCTTTTTCTTTCATGCTTGAATACAAGCCCGGTTCAAAACTTTTATTTAGATATTCTCCCAATACTCCGCCGAGTTTACTATGCTGTGTGCAGATCAAAGTCATCACATGTTGGTAATCGGCGCCATCGCTTACATGATTATCCAAAAAAACATCGGGATCTGTTAGCTGAAATATTTCTGTAAATGCTTTTGATTCTTTTGCATCACATTTTATAAGATCACGGTTCAGATCAAGATTCTGACTGTTACCTCGAAATCCAAATTCTTCGGGTCCGTTCTGATCAACACGATATTCAGCACTGCGATTTAAACAACCACCAATATTGTAAACAGGAATGATAGCAAGAACAACGTCGTCTGGCAACTTTACTTTATTGATTACAATATCCCTTGCGAGTAACATACTGGCATCTATTCCATCTGGTTCGCCGGGGTGAATGCCATTGTTGATAAGGATGACTCTTTTATTATTCTTCCTGATATTATCAAAATTGTAATCTCCGTTGTTTGCTACCACAACCAAATGCAAAGGATAGCCTGCATCGCTCATTCCCATGGTTAACATTTTTATTTTGCCTGATTGTGCATCGAGCTTTTGCCACCAATCGATCGCTTCATGATAAGTTGGTGTTTTTGTGCCATTACTTTTTTCAAATACTGTTGTGATATTTTGTGCGTTAAGAAAATTGATAAGTAATAAAGCGAAGCAGGTCATCAGATTTCTCATGATTGTGATTTGAGTGCTAAATATAAAAAAGGTCTCGCCTTAGGCGAGACCTTTCAAAAAATATATTAAAAGAATTATTTAGCTAGTTTATTTACTCTTTTAGCCAGCTTGCTTTTTAAATGAGCAGCTGTATTTTTATGAATGATACCTTTCTTAGCTAACTTATCGATCATTGCGACAGTAGTTGGCATTTTATCGCTTGCTTCTTTTTTGTCTTTTATTTCACGAAGATCACGAATGGCATTACGGGTTGTTTTGCCATAGTACTTATTTCTTACACGGCGTTTTTCTGCCTGGCGTGCATCTTTCTTTGTTGCTTTATGATTTGCCATTAACTCTTTTTTTGAGGACAGCAAAGGTAGGGGTGCATAGGTAAAATACCAAAAGACAAATAACAAATTCCAATAAAAACTGAATAGGCGTGTTGCAGTACAAGAGTGCCCTTCGCTTCGCTCTGGGTGAACTGTGCAATAGGTGATGCTCAGGGATTTGCAGCTGGCTCAATAATACCCTAAACCTTCAAAATGACAGCATATTCGGTTTTTTGGCAGATATTTGCAGCCCAGCTCTCTTTGGCCTAATTAAAATCGGGAGCAGAGAAACGAGACCTCGATGAAAGATTTCCAATATATCACCAGTCAGCATCCGGCATTTGTTGAAAATTTATACCAGGATTTTGTAAAAGATCCTGCGAGTGTAGACCCGGAATTCAGAAAATTTTTTGAAGGATTCGATTTTGCGATCGCAAGTGGCAAACCTGCCACTAATGGAAATGGTGCCGCATTAAAAGAAGCTATACCTGTTGCAACAGAAAGCGGCATCGATTGGAAACGGGAACTTGGTGTGTATCGAATGATCCTTGGTTATCGTAACAAAGGACATTTGATCGCTAAAACAAATCCAATTCGTAAACGAAAAGATCGTGGCGCAAACCTGGATCTTGATTTTTTTGGTTTTACCGAGGCCGATCTTGATAAGACTTTTAATGCCGGAAATTTAATTGGGCTTGGTACAACTACTTTAAAAAATATTATTGCTCATCTTGAAAAATGCTATGCTCATCATGTGGGCATTGAATTCAAATACATAAGCAACCAAGAGGAAATAGATTGGCTGACGAATGAAATGGAGAAAAAATTTCATGAAAAATTTTCATTGGATCAGCAGTCGCGAATTTTAGAGAAATTGAATCAAGGGGTGATGTTTGAAAAATTCCTGCACACAAAATATGTTGGTCAAAAAAGATTTTCATTAGAAGGTGGGGAGACAACAATTCCAGCATTGGATGCAATTATAAATTCTGCTGCAACCATGGATGTGCATGAAGTAGTGATAGGTATGGCACATCGTGGCCGACTGAATATATTGGCAAACGTCATGGGTAAAACTTATGAGCAGATATTTAGTGAGTTTGAAGGAACAGCTAAGCTGGATCAAACAATGGGAAGCGGTGATGTGAAATATCATATGGGTTTTGGAAGTGAAGTGCAAACTCCTGATGGAAGAACGATGCATTTGAAATTAATGCCCAATCCTTCACATCTTGAAGCCGTTGATCCGGTCGTTGTTGGTTTTTCAAGAGCAAAGGCGGATATTATGTATGCAAGTCATTATGATAAGATACTTCCAATTTTGATTCATGGTGATGCTGCATTGGCCGGACAGGGAATAGTATATGAAGTTTTACAGATGAGTTACCTCGACGGTTTTTATACCGGAGGAACAATTCATTTTGTAATTAATAACCAGCTTGGTTTTACTACTGACTTTGATGATGCAAGAAGCTCTGATTATTGTACATCATTAGCAGCGGCAATACAAGCTCCGGTATTACATGTAAATGGTGATGACCCCGAGGCTGTAGTGAAATGTGTGGAGATGGCAACAAGATTCAGACAAAAATATCATTCAGATATTTTTATAGATATGGTTTGTTATCGTCGTCATGGACATAATGAAGGCGATGATCCAAAATTTACGCAACCGCATTTATATGCATTGATCGATAAGCATCCAAATCCAAGAGAAGTGTATGTAAAATACTTGTTGGAAAATGGAGAAGAAGATGCACAGGAGTTGGCAAAAGGAATGGAAAAGAAATTCTGGGCCGATCTGCAGGAGCGGCTCGATGAAGTGAAACAAAATCCATTGCCTTATAAATACCAGCCGCCGGAACTTGAATGGAAAAAATTACACAGAGCAACGATCGAAGATTTTGATAACTCACCTGCTTCTGCAATTGGCGAGGTGGCTTTCAAAACAATTTTTGGTGCTTTGATGAAATGGCCGGAAGATTTTAAGCCATTGCGTAAGGTGGAAAAGCTGTTACAGGATAAAGTGAAATTATTTAAAACAGAAAGTAAAGTTGACTGGGCCACAGGAGAATTACTTGCTTACGGAAGTTTATTGCTTGATGGAAAAGATGTAAGAATGAGTGGACAAGATGTACAAAGAGGAACATTCAGTCATCGTCATGCCGTATTACGTAATGAAGAAAATGATAAAGCGTATAATCGCTTGAGTGCAGTGCCTGGAGCAAAGGGAAAATTCACAATATATAATTCATTATTGAGTGAATATGGTGTTCTTGGTTTTGAATATGGTTATGCAATGGCTAATCCCAATGCATTGGTGATCTGGGAAGCACAGTTTGGCGATTTCGGTAATGGTGCACAAACAATGATCGACCAGTTTATAGCTGCTGGCGAGCAAAAATGGAACAGGATGAATGGAGTTACCATGTTACTTCCACATGGATATGAAGGGCAAGGACCGGAACATAGCAGCGCAAGACTGGAAAGATTTTTGCAAATGTGTGCTGAATTGAATATGGTGATAACAAATATTACAACAGCTTCCAACTTTTTCCATGCATTACGCAGACAGTTGCTGTGGTCATTTAGAAAACCACTGATCAATTTTGCGCCAAAAGCAAATCTTCGTCATCCGGGTTCTTATTCTGTAACGAGTGAATTTACAAACGGAGGTTTTAAAGAAGTGATCGATGATTCGTATGCAGATGTATCACAAGTAAATAAAGTTTTATTCTGCAGCGGAAAAGTTTACTTTGATCTTGCTGAGAAACAACAAAAGGATGGAAGAAAAGATATTGCGATCATTCGAGTTGAGCAGTTATATCCTTTACCGTTAAATCAGCTCGACGATCTGTATGCAAAGTATAATAAAGCAACATGGTTTTGGGTACAGGAAGAACCATTAAATATGGGAGCGGCGTCATTTTTGAAAATGAATTTGCATAGCATTAATTATGGTGTGATCAGTCGCCAACCATCAGCATCAACAGCGACTGGTTATAACAAAGTACATGTGCAGGAGCAGGCGGAGATCGTGGAAACAGCATTTTCGATTTAAGTGCTAATTTGACAATATGCCGATGTGCCAATGAAAGAAATCTAGAAACAAGAAATTAGAAATAAGTTTTATGATCGATATAAAAGTTCCAACGGTTGGCGAATCAATAAGCGAGGTCACTTTATTAAAGTGGACAAAGAATGATGGTGATTATGTAGAAAGGGATGAAGTGATCGCAGAATTAGAAAGCGAGAAAGCTACTTTTGAAGTGAATGCTGAAAAGGCTGGCGTTATTAAATTGGAAGATATTAAAGAAGGCGATAGTATTAAAATAGGGGATAAGCTGGCTAGCATTGATGAAAAAGCTTCTAAGCCTTCCAATGGAAAACCGGCTGCTGAGAAAAAGTCAGAAGTCAGTAGTCAGAAGTCAGAAGAGAAAAAACCGGACGAAAAGAAAAAGAAGACTGAAGCTAAGAACGAAGAAAAAATAGAAGCAGAGCCAGTAGTTATTTTGCCTGAAGGCAAACATGAAGCTGCGGATGTAAAAGCATCACCTGTCGCAGCAGCAATGATCGCAGATAAAAAAGTTGACCCGAAAAAAATTACTCCACCTGGT
>Ga0193740_1000491_pt1 | contig 10546 bp, 13 predicted proteins | sample L2s1metaG_FD_145072 | JGI IMG/M metagenome (GOLD analysis project Ga0193740, IMG submission 145072) | Soil microbial communities from a riparian zone of the East river system, Colorado, United States - L2s1 | ecosystem: Environmental > Terrestrial > Soil > Riparian zone | place: USA: East River... | reverse complement strand
ATTTTCATCTGAAGCTTGTTGGGCCAGGCTAACAAATTCTTCATCATCAGCAAAACGAAGAGCAACCACCTGGCCCGTGCGCAGACGGGGATCCAGCACTTTACCGGTAAGGCGATAGCTCCTGAAATTTTCTTCTGCACGGATAATACGGTCCTGGTTGCAGGTAGCGAAATGGCGAACATAAAAAGTCAATAAGCCCATAGCAACAGCCATGAGGACATAAAATACCGTTTCGTGCGAAACACCGCGGTGGATTACCAGAATAATGGCAATAGCCAATGCAGCGACCACGATGGCATAAGTTAATAAATGAAAACCTGGAACATATCGTGCATGGCTTGCAGCAGATTGATCGGGCATAATGTTTTTGTTTTGGTAGTTAGTTTATAAATGTACACGATTGCTATGTGGCGGTGGTTTGTTTTTCAATAGTTGATGCAGGAAAAATTTTCCATTTAGCATTCGGCACCAGGCACCAAGCAGTTGTTAAAGAAAGAAAGAGCTTATGTACCTTAAGTTTTTCACTGCAGCGGTAGATTTGTTTAATGAATGTGTGTCGACCAGAATTCCTAACCGTACAAGGGAATGACACAACAGACGATCCATAGTAGCAATGCTGTTTGGTACATAATCACGTTCCACCAATTGAAAAACATTCTTACAACACATCCTTTCGATTTAAATCATACCACCGCCTCTTTTGAATTTGTACCTTGCCAATTCCACCAAGATCTTATTTACATTGAAAAGAAAAATCAGGTACTACCGGCTCATTTGGATGAAGTATGACTTACCAGCCGGTCTTTCGGTGTTTTTGGTTGCACTTCCACTCTGTTTGGGAATTGCATTGGCTTCGGGTGCGCCATTGTATTCGGGAATTCTTTCCGGCATTATCGGCGGTATGGTTGTATCGCTTTTCAGCGGATCGCAGCTTGCGGTGTCAGGTCCGGCAGCGGGATTGTCAACCGTAGTTGCCGCGTCTATTGTTTCGCTGGGAGGGTTTCATGTTTTTTTATTAGCCGTAATTGTTGCCGGTCTTTTTCAAATTGTTTTGGGAGTGCTTCGCCTGGGCAGCATTGCCAACTATTTTCCGTCAGCGGTAATTAAAGGAATGCTGGCAGCCATTGGTATTCTTCTGATATCAAAAGAAATTCCGTTTGCACTGGGATATGATCAACCCGATTTCTGGCACAGCGGATTTTTGCAATTGTTCAATTATAAAAATTTTACTGAGCATTTTCATGATCTTAACCTGCATACGGCACGTATCACTATTTTAATCACACTGGTTTCGCTGGCGGCAATGAGTTTTTTACAGCGGACGAAGAATAAAAAATTAAAGATCATTCCTGCTCCGCTGGTAGTAGTGCTCCTTGGTATTTTGATTAACTATATTTTCATTCAAATGAATGTTGCATCGCTGAAACCGGCACAACTGGTAAATATTCCTTCCAATATTTTCAATCAAATTTCCTTCCCCGATTTCAGCCGGTTCTTTTCTTCTTCCCAAATATGGAAAGATGGAGCCATCATTGGACTGCTGGCCACACTGGAAACTTTGTTGTGCATTGAGGCTATTGATAAATTGGACCAGCATAACCGCATTAGTCCTGTAAACCGCGAGCTGGTGGCACAAGGCGTTGGCAATGTTGCCTGTGGAATATTGGGGGCAATTCCTATTACTGCAGTTATTGTAAGAGGTGCTGCCAATGTAGATGCAGGAGCAAGGACCAAACTCTCCGCCTTTACCCATGGATTGTTTTTGTTGTTGGCAGTTACAGCTATCCCATTTGCACTGAATAAAATTCCGAATGCAGCATTAGCGGCCATTCTTTTGGTAACAGGTTATAATCTTACCAAACCAAAATTGTATCGTAACATGTGGCAACTGGGAAGCAAACAATTTCTTCCCTTTATATTGACCATCGTGGTGATACTGGCCACTGATCTTTTAATAGGCGTAAGCATTGGATTGTTACTCTCCATTTTCTTTATCATCCGGAATAATTTCAAGGCTGAATATAATATTGTAAGAACAATGAATGAAGGGCGCGAATCCTATCTCATTCGGTTGAATTCAAATGTTACATTTCTGAACAAGGTAAAACTGCGTGACGCTTTGGAAGATATTCCCGATAACAGTTTTCTCGTCATTGATGGCAGTCACTGTAATTTTATTGATTATGATATTCTGGAGATCATTAGCGAATATGATCATAAAGCTAAGGACAGAAATATCGCCTTACAATTGATCAATATTGAGAAAGTAAATGTAAGTGCGATACATTAAGCGACTCTTCATTATTTTCGATTTTACTACTGCAGCTTTAAATAATACAATATACCAAAACCTTTAAAATCCCGAAGGGATGATATTGTTATAGAAAATATTGGTGGTATTGCAATCAAAACTCCGAAGGAGTGATATTAGAAAATCCCACAACACTCATTCAAAGAATTCAAATAGGTATTTTTCTTCAAAAGGAATACTAAACTTCCGCAAGAACGATAAATACTCCTGCCGAAACGTACTCTTTTGATGGTGTTGTTTTTGATTTTTAATGTACTCAATAACTCTTCCGAACTGGGATTGAGAGTAAGAGAAAGCGCCATAACCCTCTTGCCAGGAGAAATGATTTTTTAACCAGCCCCGTTCATTAATAAAGTTGGTAGAGTTGTTTTTAATATCCCTCACAAGGTCAGAAATGCGCATAGAGGGTTTTAATCCTATCTACATGTATATGGTCGGGCATTCCGTTCACGGCTAATGATTTTTGTTCTTTGGCTGTGACGATACCTGCTATGTACTTATATATTTCTTCTTCAAAAGAAGGCCTGATCAAGTTTTGACGCTCCTTAACAGCGAAGACAACCTGGATATAAATTTGAGAAAAGGTCCCGGGCATAAGCAGAATTTTGGCTAATTAATGTACTCATTTTTATTCTTCTAATGCCACTCCTTCGGAGTTAACATTCTGCTTTAATGTTATTCTTCTATAACAATATCATCCCTTCGGGATTATGGTGCTGCTTTTATTTAAACAGCCATCGATATTCAGTTTAAGGTGTGATATCTATTAAAATGTAGGATACCCGTAAACCAGGAACAATAGTTTCTTACACTTCCATAGTTAATGAGCCTGCTTAAACCCGCCTCATCTTTTTCATCGGCACAGCCTTTGTTTAGTTCTCCGGTATGAAAAGGATAATTTTTGGAATAGCAATACTGGGAGTATTGAATTCCTGCACACAGGTGGCCGGGTGGCTCGGCACAAATTCAGACAGTACAAACAAACATGCAGATAGTGCTTCCTACGCAGCCTATGCGAGAGATGAAAGCATAACTACGGCAAATGCCTATTCAGACCTTTTTCTAGATAGCAATGCTGTGGAATCATTTATACAACAGAGGAAACTCGATGATTCTTCTGCAAACACAATGCGTAATTTTTACAGGGTAAGAAATTACCAGTATGCCTGGTTTTCTTCGACAGGACCTACGGAACAGGCGAGAGGACTCTGGAGCCTGCAGGCAAGCAGAACCGATAGTGCTGCCACGGATTCGGTAGGCAAGTTAAGAGACAGAATGGATACACTCCTCCAGCGGGATTCTATTACAGTAAATAATAACGATTCTTCCTTTGTTCAAACAGAGTTGGCATTAACACAGCAGCTCATACAATATGCCGGTAAAAATCCGGAACATATCAACAGGCATACTATTTATCATTTGGTACCCGCTAAAAAAATGGATGCCATGGAATATGCCGACTCCATCTTAAACCGGCAGAAAGATTCAGTGATGTATGCAGGTAATAAACACTATACTTCCTTAAAGCAACAGTTAGCAAATTATTATTCTATAGCTAAGAATGGCGGATGGGGAACCATTTCTACCGCACAATTAAAGAAAGGAACGAAGTCGCCGGCTGTTACTGCACTGAAGAAGCGTTTGCAGCAAACCAAAGATTACAATAACACAGATACTACCAATGTATTTTCGGATAGTTTAGAAATAGCTGTGAAATCATTCCAGCAAAGACATGGATTTACACCAAACGGTATAGTAAACGATTCGCTGATCAATATTCTTAACGTTCCGGTTGAACACAGAATCCAGCAAATCATTGTAAACATGAACCGTTCCTTATGGATGCCGCAAACAACAGACAGTAGCCGGATAGAAGTCAGTATTCCATCGCAAATGTTATACGCTTATGCGGATAGCGGTAAAGCGTTTGAAATGCCGGTGATTGTGGGCAAAGAAGGAAGTGGTACCGTGATGTTCAGCAGCCAGATCGATCAGATTGTTTTCAACCCGATATGGAACATTCCTGAAAGTATCGTTCGGGATGAGATTATGCCGAAAGTGAAGGCAGACGCAAACTATCTCAAGAAAAATAATATTGAAGTGGTGAAGAAAAATGACAGTTTACCAGTATTGCGACAATTACCGGGTAAGGACAATCCCCTTGGTAAAGTCAAATTTTTATTCCCTAATACACATGAAATTTATTTGCACGATACCCCGGACAAAACGCATTTTGCAAAAAAGGACAGAACATTGAGTCATGGATGCATTCGCGTAGCCAATGCAGCTAAACTAGTCCAATACTTATTGCGTGACCAATCTGATTGGACGGCGCAAAAAATACAGACAGCAATGAACAGTGGCAAGGAACAGAGGGTTTCTTTAAAAACAAAGCAACCGGTAAACATAACTTATCTCACGGCATGGGTGGATGCTAACGGCTATATGAATTTCACGCCTGATGTGTACAGTCATGATAAGGATGCAATAGCAAAAATGTTTGAATCGAAATCATAATCAATGCCTCTAAAACAGGGCCTCATTTGTTGAATAGCCAGGATGGGTTATCTTCAACTAATGAGGCTTTTCTTTTGTGTTTTTTTAATTTTTATTGCAGCTCCCGTATTTGCACAGAAAAATTATTACCTGCTGGTAGGCACCTACACCGGCGGAAAGAGTACCGGTTTATATGTCTATGACTTTAATACAAATGACGGCTCGGTGAGAATGGTTGATTCTGTTCAAACACCAAATCCGTCGTATGTCGCTGTTGCACCCAATCAAAAATTTATTTATGCAGTAAGTGAAACCCAACGAGGAAATTATAGTGGAAAGGTGCGTTCATTCTCGTTCGATAAAAAAACAGGTAAGTTGAATTTTATAAATGAGGGAGCTTCCGTTGGAGATAATCCCTGCTATTTAATTGTTGATAAAACCGGGCGGTGGGTCATTGTAGGAAATTATACAAGTGGCACCCTGGCCGTATTACCTATCAGTAATGACGGAAGCCTTGGAGAAGCAGTAAGCAACTACCGCCATTGGGGAAAGGGAGTAAATACCCAGAGGCAGGAAGCACCGCATGTGCATTCAACAGTGTTGTCGCCCGATAATAAATATCTTTTTGTACAGGACCTGGGTATCGATAAAATCATTGTCTATTCTTTTAATGAGAATACCGGGGCCATTACACCAAAAGACAGCGTGAAGTTGCAGGATGGTTCGGGTCCGCGGCATTTTACCTTTCATCCCAATGGGAAATGGGCTTATGTGGTGCAGGAAATGAGCGGAACAGTTACTGCTTTCGGGTATCAGAAAGGTCGGTTGAAGAACATGCAAACCATTTCTGCATTACCACAGGGCTTTGATAAGTCTTTTTCGAGTGCAGATATTCATGTAAGCAATGATGGAAAGTTTTTGTATGCTTCCACGAGAGATGCTGCCAATATTCTTACCATTTTTAAAATTGACCAAAAAACCGCGAGGCTTTCAGTAGTTGGTCAACAACCCGTACTCGGCAAAACTCCCCGCAATTTTAATTTTGATCCCGGCGGAAATTATTTGTTGGTAGCCAATCAAAACAGCAACAATGTAGTTGTTTTTAAAGTTGATCGTAAAACGGGGCTTTTAACTGACACAGGCAATAGAATTGATGTTGGAAACCCTGTTTGTCTTAAGTGGATTGAGAAGTAAATGTTTTACTCTGTTCCGTCTTGTTCTCCAACCTTTTCTGACGTGAACTGGTTTTTGATATATTCATTGAAGAACGATCCGGCCGAGCCTTCGCATTCAATATACAATTGGAAGATCTTCCACATTCGCGGAGGTACATTGTAATAACGATAAACATTGCCAGTGCGGAATTCGATCTCCATCATTTTTTCCTTTTCGTTATAATCGACGCGATGAATGGTGTATGATTTTGTTGTAAATACGGGCTTTGCCATATTAATTAATAATAACTAACACATAAAAAATTATACCAACACATCATAGATTTAACTGAACAATGAATACTTGCATGCCATTTGCAAGGGAGGTCTATATGTTTGTGCGGCTGTCAAAAAGAGTAAAACGGTTTTGGGCTCAATTGGCTTTGCTTTCCATAGAAATGACGGTAGTCGTTGTTTTATTTATAGTAGCCTTGTCTGCCTTCATATACATTACGCGTAGAGTTTTTGTTTTAAATAAGACCGAACTTGATAATAACGTTTTCGATTATCTGAAAGCGCATGTTAGCGAACGCAACAATGATGTTATGCAGTTTTTTACTTTTTTAGGCACACACCAGTTCCTGATTCCTGCTAACCTATCGCTGATTGCTTATTTCCTTTTCATTAAAAAACATAAATGGTATTCCATTAAAATTCCGGCCATTGCTTTAAGCAGTCTCGGTTTGATGTTTTTATTAAAAGGACTGTTCGATAGGGACAGACCTTTAATTCCATTACTGTTTGAAGCCAGGGGATTGAGCTTCCCAAGCGGGCATGCCCTGATGAGCGTTACTTTCTACGGGCTACTGATCTACATGATCTTTAAAGGAGTAAAAAATCCAACCTTGAAATGGATATTGATTGGCCTTCTTATCATTTTAATTATGATTGTTGGCATGAGCAGGGTGTATTTAAGAGTACATTATGCTACCGATGTAATTGCGGGTTATTGTATCGGTTTTCTATGGCTCGTATTTGCAGTATGGCTGCTTAATAAGATTGAAAAACAGGGTAGGCGCAAATTTGATAAAGTGGTTGAACAGCCCCAGGTCACCACTGTAAGGGCCTAGTTTCATGTACGGAAATTTACAAATGAGTCGAATCGATGCTGTCTTTTTTGAGAGTCTGCGAACTATCCACAGGCACTACACTGGTATCGTTATTTTTAGTTCGATCCAGGTCTGTAGGCTGATTCTCAGCGCTCTGGTTGCCGCAGCCACATAAAATAACTATTGCAAAAACAAATAATGAAAATTTCATAATGCTTATGAATTATGACTGCAACTATTTTGCCAGCTATAAAAAACACGTTTTATTAACGAGGATGCCTTCTTCATCAGGCCGCAAAATCTTACCTTTGCACACTCAATTTTTGACGAATGATCTCAGTAAATAATGTAACACTTTCTTTCGGTAAACGGGTTTTGTTTGATGAGGTGAATATCAATTTCACCAAGGGTAATTGTTATGGCGTAATTGGTGCCAATGGAGCGGGGAAATCTACTTTTCTTAAGATTCTGTCTGGAGAAATAGAACCGAATAAAGGAACTGTTGACATTACTCCGGGCGAACGTATGGCAGTGTTGAAGCAAAACCATTTTGAATTTGATGAGCAAACGGTTTTGAACACAGTGTTGATGGGGCATAGAAAAATGTGGGATGTGATGCATCAAAAAGATGCCATCTATGCCAACCCGGATGCCACCGAGTCTGATTATATGCACGCCGGGCACCTGGAAGCTGAGTTTGGAGAGATGGGTGGATATACTGCAGAAAGCGATGCAGCCACCTTAATGAGTGAATTGGGCGTGAAGGAAGAGTTTCACCAGGCATTGATGAAGGATATTCCCTCGAATTTGAAGGTGCGTGTGTTGTTGGCGCAGGCGTTGTTTGGTAATCCGGACATTTTACTGATGGACGAGCCTACCAACGGTTTGGATATAGAAACTATTGGTTGGTTAGAGAATTTCCTGGCAGATTATGAGAATATCGTGTTGGTAGTATCGCACGACCGTCACTTTTTGGACTCGGTCTGTACACACGTTGCCGACGTTGACCGCTCTAAAATAAAAGTATTCACCGGTAACTATACGTTCTGGTATGAGTCCTCTCAATTAATGGCCCGCCAGATCAATGACAAGAATAAAAAGACGGAAGATAAGCGCCAGGCATTATTGGACTTTATTGCACGATTTTCGGCTAATGCATCTAAATCCAGGCAGGCCACTTCACGTAAAAAGGCTTTGGAGAAACTGACTATCGAGGATATTGAACCATCCAACCGCCGTTATCCCGGAATTATTTTTCAGCCACTTCGCGAAGTAGGCAATCAAATACTGAATGTCGAAAACCTGTCGAAATCAATTGACGGACGTAAGTTGTTTGACAAAGTAACTTTCAGCATAAACAAGGGACAAAAGATAGCCTTTCTCAGCAGGGACCCCTTAGCGGTTACCAGTTTCTTTGACATCATCAATGGAAAAGAAAAAGCAGGCGGCGGAAAATTTGAATGGGGCACAACCATTACAAAAGCCTATTTGCCTGTTGAGAATACAGAATTCTTTCAAAACGGTTTGACATTAATTGAATGGCTGCGCCAGTATGTTCCTTCGCATGTTACCGATGCCGATGAACCCTTCCTGAGAGGATTTCTAGGTAAGATGTTGTTCAGCGGTGATGACATTATGAAGAAGACAACTGTTTTGAGTGGAGGAGAGAAAGTGCGTTGCATGATCAGCCGGATGATGTTACAAAATCCAAACCTGGTTATTCTTGATCAGCCAACCAACCACCTGGATCTTGAAAGCATTCAAAGCTTTAACGAAGGTTGCCAGACATTCCCGGGTATTGTCTTATTAACTTCTCATGACCATACATTTTTGCAGACTGTTGCAAATAGGATTATTGAATTAACACCTAAAGGCATTATTGATCGTTTGATGACGTTTGATGAATACATGGAAGATAAGAGAGTAAAAGAGTTGAGGGAAGTGATGTATGAGGATGCGGTGATGGTGTGATGGTTTATTGCAATTGCAACGGGACTATCAGTCAATGGTAGCCCAAAATTAGCTTCACGGCTAATCGCTTAATCTCTTTAATTTTTGAATAATATTCGTTCCGATTCGTTTCATGTGTAATGAATTATTGGTTAATTCCAGGATTTCAAAGTTAAATTCACTGGTGTCGTATATCGTCGTAAGCTTTGATGTATTCTCGTCAAAATGAAAGCTTCCATATATAGAGTCAACAACTTTTCCATTCTCAATAATATAAATTTTTAACGTGTCCGGTTTTTGAAAGAGTATTCTGTCACCAATATCTGTAGGGTTTTTGGGTTCAGCTAAAGATGTCCAGGCACCGAAGATTTGCGGATTATCGTGTTGTTCACAACCGACAATGATCAATAATAAAAAAAACTGGAGTAAGGTTTTCATCGTTCTAAAAGTTCTATTGCCGGATCTAAATATACACAACCCTATTTCCCAAATCAACACCTTTGCATCTATGATACAACGGGTCCACGAAACTAAAGTCCAGGATTTGCCATTGCTCAACGACAGTACATTATTTGTTTTCGCATTGGATTTAGAAGTAGCAGGAGAGTTTGATCATGTAGCTAAAGTGATTGTTGGTGTAGGCAAAATTAATGCTACCTATGAACTCACTAAAGCTGTTTATCATCACAAGCCGAAATTAATCGTCAATCTTGGTTCGGCAGGAAGCAATACATTCAAAAGAGGCGAGGTTGTTTGTTGCACTAAATTTCTTCAGCGGGATATGGATGTAAGAGGTCTTGGCTTCCAGCAATATCAAGTTCCGTTTTCAGATATTCCACCCATATTGAATTATGGAATCAAAATCAAAGGGCTTCCCGAAGGCATATGTGGAACAGGCGACAGTTTTGAAACGAACCATTTTTCTTCGGACTATAATGTAATTGACATGGAGGCATATTCTTTTGCATTTGTTGCTATGAAAGAAAACATACCTTTTTTGTGTTTGAAATATATTTCGGATGGAGCTGATGGGATGGCAGCAGAAGATTGGAATGTGCAGGTACATAAGGCGGCAGAGGCGTTTAAGAAGATTTTATTTTAATTCTTTTACTTTTTGTCATTGCAACAAAAAGTAACAAAAAATGCTAGCCAATTCCCTGCTTGACTGCGTCACGCAGGCAGGGATGCGGTACAGCTACTATGGCTTATCATTTCCTCTTACGAATTGGCGAAGGCAAGAGTCATTCAAATCGGACATTTTAATTACAGTCACTCCGCTTCGTGCTATGCGAGGTTTCTTAATGGCGCTGAATTTTTCACTGGATGCTAGTAGTTGCCTAATGATTGACAAGCGAAAAATAAGGCGCTTGAACAGTCATTACATTCGAAGAGGTGGTATTTGCCTTTATTAAAGCTCGCATTGAGTTCAATTATATGCTGCTTGCTTATCTATTCACCAAGACATTCAGTCAGTACTATAAAGGAAGAAAAGAACAACCATCGTTTAACCTTCTGCTTGAACCTTG
>Ga0193740_1000490_pt1 | contig 10589 bp, 4 predicted proteins | sample L2s1metaG_FD_145072 | JGI IMG/M metagenome (GOLD analysis project Ga0193740, IMG submission 145072) | Soil microbial communities from a riparian zone of the East river system, Colorado, United States - L2s1 | ecosystem: Environmental > Terrestrial > Soil > Riparian zone | place: USA: East River... | reverse complement strand
GTTCCCAAGGCAATACTGACAATATTTGGTTGATATTTTGAGAAATCCCAATCCCTGGAACTCTCCAACTGAAAATCTGTTTTACCGTATAGTTTTGGCATAGAAGGTTCTTCTTTATTCCAGGTGCGATAAATGCCAATACCACTTACACTGCTTAAAATGTAGTTTACTCCCAGCTTTCTTGCTACACGGGGTCCATAAGCATAATAGGCATTGTGCTGGTCGTGATAAACACCGGTTCCACACGGCACTTCAGAGGCATCCGCGGCAGCACCACATGTTATACTGTTACCTATAAATTCAATAAGAGCTGCTTTTGTTACCGAAACCGCTTTCAAATTATTCCCTGCAAGTTTTTCAATAAAAACTGGACCTGTTGTTGCTTCTGTTGCCTTGTAGATCCAAACCGTATGCTTTCCCTTTCCTTGCGCTGTTATGACAACAGGTTCATTTGTGCCCTGTACAATTTTTATTCGCTTTTGGTAAATTCCATCAAGTTCATACTGAAGATAATTATGATCTAACCATTGGGGCAGCGAGACAAAAACCTCACATTCTTTTCCTTCGAAGGTGAATCCAAAATGAGAAGCAGAGGAAATCAATTCCAATTTGCCATCGCTTATTACTGTTCGTCCATAAGGAAGAAGATCGTTCGCCTGCAAAGTATTGACTGAATCAACATTGCTTTTTGTGGAAGCACAGGCGGTAATTATTAAAAAGATGGCGAGTGAAAAAAAATTGCTTCTACTCATAAATAAAAATAACGCACAACAGAACAAAAATAGATTCTGCGATTGGAGTTTATTTTTCGAAACAGATACAAAAAAGGTGGCATTGCTGCCACCTTGCGTTTTGGAGATTAAGCAGAACCTATCACATTAATCCAATTGCAATAATTTTCCTGTTACCTGCTTGTCTTCCACTTTGAATACATAGAACAATGCTGACTTTTGTTTTGTTGGAAGGCTAAGCTCAAAATTTTGCGTGCCCGCTTTAATAAATCCCCTGTAAACTGTTTTTACTCTTTGACCCAATTGGTTGTAAACTTCAAGGCTTCCATTGCCCGATACAGGCGAGCTGACAACGAATTTCACCTGGCTATTGAACGGGTTGGGGTACGCCGTTACTGTAGGTGGTGCGATCGCCTGGAAATTTTCGTTTTGGGCCTTTTGTGTTATTGCACCGGTAACCCCGGTAAAGTCACCACAGGTTTCCGCATCAGAAACACAGCCACTTGTTGTCAGTGTAACCCTGTAGCCTTTTCCAATTGTCAGGCCGCTGAACACGATCTTCCCAGCTACCGCATCTGCGGGATAGGTTTTGGTAACCGGTCCAACACCGCCACTAGTCTGCCGTAGTGTATAAGTCCCTGCTGATGGAGATGCGATTTCCACTTTGAAAGTCGTCTCCGTACAGGTAGGCGGTACATAGGTCACTACTGGCTTGCCAGGTGTAGCATTCACGGTGAGAGTTGCCGCATTACTATTTACAGGTGCACATCCGGCACTTGTAAATACGGCCCTAAATTGATAGCCGTTTAATCCTGTAGTACTGGAAATATTCAGCGTATTAACAGAAACGGAATAGACGCCTGCAAGGGTAAGATTGGAGAAAGCTGCGTCAGCAGGTGCCTTCTTTTGCCACTGCGTTGTTGGTGCAGGATCGCCACCCGTAGCTGAGGCTGTAAAGCTTGCTGACTCCCCAGGACATTTTGTAACATCGCCAGGGTTTGTACCCTGAGTTGGCGAAACGCAACAGAAAACACTTCCCAAAGTAATTGGGGAAAGAGTATATGTACAAGCTGTAGGAGTTGTTGCATCGGTAATTAATGCTGAGTAATCAGTACCCTCAGGACGACCCGTAAATTCGTAACCACTAGTGGTAACATTGTTTTGGGTGGCAACAGTAACGTTGTTCTTTTTCAAGACTACCGTATAAGGCGCCGTTCCACCGATTGGTGTTATTTTAATTTTTCCCTGGGACGCGCCGGTGCAACCTTCAGTAGTAGTATATGAGGCAGCTAATGGCTGACGAATATTAATTGAACTGGCCGTGTCGCATTTGGGTTGGACGTCCCTACATCTGGTTGCCTCGAAAAAATCGGCGCAACGGTCAGTGGTTGTTCCAGAAGCATCTGTCCACGCAAGGACGTTGTTCGTTAGCGAGAGGTCCGAAGTACAATTGAAAGTGATCATTCCTACGGTAAAAGTTTGGTTGCCAATGCCAAATCCTATATCCTCATCTGATTTCACAGTAATGGGACCTACACAAACAACAATGGTGCCTGCAAATCCATTTAACAAAGCACCCGCACTCAGGGTTCCATAAAGAGAGAATGCGGTTCGTTCAGATTTAGTTCCATTATGAATAGTCATTTTTAGTGGGGCTGTAATGGTACTCCCACTACAGACTGTGCAGGGAGGAAGATCCACAAACACGTCTACGACGGACAGGTCTTTGGAGGTACCGTTAGGGATCGGGCAATTTAATTGTGATTGTGCTACTGTTTGTGCAATAGTTGCCGTACTAAAAAATAGTGCTGTTATAAAACACATTATTGCAACAAAAGAATTCATCTTCAGGTTTCTTTTTTTAACTGAACCTGGTAAACAGTTAGTAGTGATTGTTCTCATAATTGTTGTAGTTAAAAGTTCATAATTGTTGTGGAAGAGGATGATAAATCCGGGGTGGAGAATTGCATGAGCATACACCAGGGAATGCTATTAGAATTACCTTCATAACCTCTGTTCTTTAATCCATTATTAATTTCTTCTAAAAAAAAGTCAATAAAATGCCCTGACCTTTTTTCAGGTCCTTTTGTAATTGGTGTTTTTTGGAATAATTCAGAGGAAAGGAAATGAAAAATTCATCGGGGGGAAATGAGAAGATTCATAAAGGGGCGAGACAATTTACTGTACAGAATCGTTAAACCCAATACCCTGTTAATGGTATTTTTTAGCGTTTAATTTCATTAATGGAAATAAGCAGTTTCGGACTGGATTGTTGAGAGTGGATTGTGAGGATAACTATTAAACGATGTGGCAGTATAAAAATAAACATTAGTTGGAACTACAAAAATTTTTTATTTCCGAAAATGAAATCGTATATGCATAAACGCAAGGGCAGGATTGTCTTTTGAAATAATATATTGCACAGCCAGTACTTTGTAAATATGCTTATCACATTTTTCTAAATATCACCAGCTAAGTAGATTTGTCCCGATGCAATTTGAAAATTCGAAAGGATATAATGTAATCAACCAATGGCTGGCAGGCAAAGGTTATAAAGCATTTGCTTACCAGGTGGAGACCTGGCACCATATTAATACAGGTAAGAGCGGATTGGTGAATGCTCCAACAGGCACCGGGAAAACCTTTTCTGTTTTTTTAGGAAGCCTCATTCAATTCATTGATCAAAATCCGAACAGCTATCAAACCCAATCAAAAAATGGTTTACAACTCATTTGGATTACTCCACTGCGTGCATTGGCAAAAGATATTGGCAGGGCAATGGAAGAGGTGATAACTGAACTGGGAATGCAATGGAAGATAGGCATCCGAAATGGCGACACATCAATCAGCGACCGGCAAAAACAAAAAAGGCAAATGCCGGAAGTGCTTATTATCACACCCGAAAGTTTGCACCTGTTGCTTGCACAAAAACATCATGCTGAAATATTTGAGACGTTAAAAATCATTGCTGTTGACGAGTGGCACGAACTGATTGGAAGCAAAAGAGGTGTGCAGGTGGAGCTTGCAATCAGCAGAATTATTGGAGTAAAAATAAATACTCAATTCTCTCCCGATATGGATCGGGACAATTCTCAACTTTCAATTTGGGGCATCAGTGCAACCATTGGCAATTTGAATGAAGCAATGGAAGTGTTGTTATCACCGCTGCAACTTATCGGTAAAAATATTTCTGAAGGAGTCATTGTCCGGGCAAAGCTTCAAAAGCGTATAGAAGTTGAATCCATTATTCCCGATGAAATTGAAAAATATCCATGGGCAGGACATTTGGGAATTAAGCTTGCTGATAAAGTTTTACCAATATTGAATGAAAGTAAAACCACACTTATTTTCATCAATACAAGAGGAATGAGTGAACTATGGTACCAGACCCTGTTACGAATTGCACCAGAGCTGTCCGGGACAATTGCGTTACACCATGGAAGCATTGAAATGGAATTAAGGACCTGGGTTGAAGAAGCATTGCATGACGCAAAATTAAAAGCGGTTGTGTGCACGGCAAGTTTGGATTTAGGGGTGGATTTTCGTCCGGTTGAAACTGTTATACAGGTGGGATCCCCGAAAGGGGTCGCCCGCTTTTTACAAAGAGCAGGGCGAAGTGGGCATAGCCCGGACGCTATAAGTAAAATTTATTTTCTTCCTACCCATTCTCTGGAACTGGTGGAAGCAGCCGCATTAAAATCCGCGATTGAGGAAGAGTTTATTGAAAGCCGCGAACCGATGTTTTTATGCTATGATGTGCTGATTCAGTATTTAGGAACACTGGCTGTATCAGATGGCTTTATCCCCGACATAATTTGGAAAGAAATAAAAAGTACATACTGTTACAAGGAATTAACCGAAGAAGAATGGACTGATGTTTTATACTTCATTACTTCGGGCGGCAATGCTTTGCAGCAATATGATGAATACAAAAAAGTAGAAGTAGAAAATGGTGTATACAAAATAAAGAGTCGCCGCATTGCTTTGCGTCATCGTTTACACATAGGCACCATCGTGAGTGATCCTATGCTGAAAGTAAAATATTTAAGCGGCGGATATATTGGAATCATCGAAGAAGGATTTATTTCACGATTGGAGCCTGGAGATAGTTTTACGCTGGCGGGCAAGCAGCTCGAATTGGTTATGATCAAAGACATGAATGTAATAGTAAGAAATTCCAAAGTAAAAAAATCAATTGTGCCAAGCTGGATGGGTGGACGCTTACCCCTGTCGGCAAGCTTGGGAAAAGTATTGAGAAGAAAATTTGACGATGCATCAGCGATCAGCGACCCGCTCTCAGAAGTCAGAAATAAAACGAGCACAGGCCCGCAGCAACTTCCCGTCGAATTGAAAGTGCTGAAGCCTTTATTTGATTTGCAGGCGGGGCTTTCACATGTGCCTAAGGAAAATGAATTGCTTATTGAACAAATTGAGACAAAAGACGGGTTTCACCTGTTTGTATATCCATTTGAAGGAAGATTAGTGCATGAAGCTATGGCTGCTGTATTAGCCTATCGGATCAGCAGGTTTACTCCCATCAGTTTTTCAATTGCCATGAATGATTATGGGTTTGAACTGCTAAGCGACCAGCCCATTCCGGTTGATGATAGTAATGTGTACGAATTGTTTTCTCCGGATGATTTAATCGCGGATATTCATAGAAGTGTGAATGCTACCGAAATGGCGAAAAGGAAATTCAGGGACGTGGCAGTAATTGGTGGATTAATATTCCAGGGCTACCCGGGCGAGCATAAAAAAACAAGACACCTGCAGGCATCTGCAGGTTTATTATTTAACGTTTTTAATGAATACGACCCTGGCAATGTTTTATTGCGCCAATCCTTCCAGGAAGTATTTGCACAGCAAATGGAAGAACTGAGATTGAGAGAGATGCTGCAACGTATTCAACATTCAAAAATAGTAATTACCTATCCTCAACGTTTAACACCATTTTGTTTCCCAATAAAAGTCGATAGTATGAGAGAAAATCTTACCTCTGAAAAACTGGAAGACCGGATTAAAAAAATGCAAAAGCAACTGGACAACTTTTGATTCCCTACTCTTCCAGGCCTGGTAACCTTAGGCTAACAGCCGGGAATTGAGTATTTTGATTTTTATTACGGATAAACACAGGAGTCATCCCCTTGTTACTAAGGTCCATTCAATTATTATAATGAGAAAGACAGCATCACTTTCCCTACTGAAAATTGTTTTTTTTATTTCGGGTTTTTCAAGCCTCGTGTACCAGGTAGCCTGGCAACGTATATTAACGCTGTATTACAGTGTTGAAAATATTTCAACAACCCTGATCGTTACCGTTTACATGCTGGGCCTGGGTATTGGTGCCATCATTGGCGGGTACCTGTCCGAAAAAATTACTCATCGCCTGCAATTGTATTTACTAATCGAACTTTTAATTGGTCTATTTGGATGGGCCAGTCTGCCTTTCCTTGAATTTATTGGAAAAAGTACTGCAGGGAGTAACTACTATATATCGTTTATAGGCATGTTTCTTTTTTTATGTCTGCCAACGGTATTAATGGGAATGACCTTACCACTACTTACCAAATTTTATAATGACCACATCCGCCATTTTTTTAATAGTGTTAGTTATTTATATTTTATCAATACAATCGGAGCGGCGGCCGGTTGTTTATTTTCAAGCTATGTATTGATCTCATTCTTTGGACTGGATACAAGTGTGTATGTTGCGGCCTGCCTGAATATTGCTCTAGCGTTGACAGTACTGATGATTTCACCAGGGTTCAGTCGTGTAGAAAATATCAAGAATGAACCTGTGATTGATCATGAAAAACATTTACACACAAAAAGCAAAGCCATTGATCTTAAAAAGATTTACTTCATTGTTTTTATTACTGGTTTCATTGCAATAGGTTATGAAATTATCTGGTTCCGTTTCATCGGAACAATTGTAAAAGCTTCACCTTATGCTTTTTCATCCATTCTATTTATTTACCTAACTGGTATAGGCCTGGGCAGCTATTTTATAAAACGATACCTGGCAAGGCATCCATCGATCGACAGGAAAAACCTGTTTTTTTCGTTGCAGTTTTTTATTGCTGCTTTTGTTTTGGTATCGATCATCGGTTATTATTACCTGGTTAAGTACGTGCCTTATTTTTCGCAGATGAATCGTGCTTCTTTCATTACCATGGAACATCCTTATCCTCATCTTCCCAGGACAGATTCACCGGCGCATTTTTTTAAAGACGTATTTGTGATCCTGGATGTTTTTCTATGGCCAACAATTTTCATTCTGGTTCCTACTATATTAATGGGAGCCAGCTTTCCTTTGATCACATCACTTGCCTTTCGAGGAAGAGCTGCCGGCAGCACGATTGGAAAAATTTATTTTTTTAATGTCCTTGGGAATGTAGCCGGAGGATTAATAGCGGGTTTAGTTTTATTGCAAGCAATAGGAAGTGAGTACTCCATTTTGCTTTTGTCTTTTTTAGGATCGTTATTTCTGCTTTTTATTGATCGTAACGCCCGGATTTTCCGGGGAAAATATAAAAGGCCCGTCATTATAGCCCTTTCAATATTGGCGCTTCTTGCTTTTCCCCGCAGGCAACAGCTATATAATATCATTCATCCGGCTATTGAATACAGTACTGATGAACAGAAGTTCATAACCGAAGGTTTGGATGGAGTAATTGTTACTTATAGTTCCGGAAATAAATTGAGTACTTACATTAACGGCATGACTCACGGAGGCAGACCATACGCTACGTTTTATTACGAGGCAATTGAATCCTTAAGTTTTAATTCAAAGATGCCAGCGGTGCTTGTTATCGGATTTGGTACTGGTTCCACAGTAGAAACGATCCAGATAGCCCGTCCGGACGCAAAAATTACACTTGTGGAACTGAGCCCCACCCTTATTAAAAATCTAAACCAGGTTGGATATTTAAGATCCATGTTGGACAATGATAACCTCGAACTGGTGTACGCAGATGGACGGAAGTATCTATATAATTCTGGTGAAAAATTCGACGCGATTTTTATGGACCCGTTACGAACAACTACTTCGTTTAGTAATAACCTGTACTCGAAGCAATTTTTTCAAATCATAAAAGATCATTTAAAGGATACTGGTGTATTTATGTTGTGGACAGATGAGCATTTGGTTATTCCAAAAACATTGTGCAGCGTTTTTCCGCAGGTAAATAAATATTCCTACTTCTGTATAGCTTCCAATAAATTGAATGAACAGGATATTTCGTTCAAATCAAAAATGTTTAACAGCTTTCCGCCAACTTTAAGAGATGAATTATTCAGAATTGATTCCGGCGAAAACAAACCTCTGGATAGAGCGGGAATTCTTTCCTACACACGCGGGTTACCCATAAATGAAGATTATAAGCCGTATACTGAATTTTATCTTGGTTTATTTGCGCACGGGAGAAGGTAGCGAAGCAAAGCTTTTACTTTTGTGAACTGGCAATCAAACCTTTTTAAACAGACACTTTATTGATTACACAGAGAAGGCATTGTGATCAAAAAATATACAGGTAAGAATATTGAAAACACTGACCTACTATCGTTAAATTGCTTTTTTTTGAAACTGTCTTAAAATTTAACTTAACCACTTCCCGGAAAAAAGAATATGCAGCCCCCGGTTTTACACGAACTCCATCATCAAAAATTGTGGCTCACCGCACAGCGTTCAATTTTTTGGGAAGAACAAAAAGCACTGATCGTTTCTGACCTTCATTTTGGCAAAACAGGACATTTCCGAAAATCGGGAATTCCTGTGCCACAAACAGTTTACAAGGAGGACCTGCAACGGTTGGTATTGCTACTGAATTATTTTAACCCGGAACAATTAATTGTTGTAGGTGATTTTTTTCACAGCCATGCCAATACCGAACTAAACTGGTTTAAAAAATGGAGAAACGATCTTTCACAATTGAAGATTTTGCTGGTAAAAGGCAATCATGACATTTTAAAAGATACGTGGTATAAGGAGGCGGATATTGAAGTGATAGAAAAAGAATTGCTGATGCCGCCTTTTTTGTTTACGCATGATAGATGTTTTGACCGGAAAGACGTCTATACTTTTTGCGGACACGTTCACCCCGGAATATACCTGCAGGGATTAGGCAGGCAAGGCATCCGGCTACCGTGTTTTTATTTTGCAAAATATCATTGCATACTACCCGCCTTTAGCCGTTTTACAGGCATGGCCTTAATTGAACCGGATCGAAGTGAAAATGTATTTGCGATTGTAGAAAATACTCTGGTGCAAATGCAATAGCTATTTCTTTTTTCTTAGCTGGTTATAATCGAGAAAGTAAATCAGTTTTACGGTGAACTCATTACCATGCGGAACGTCAAAGGCTTTTGAAAAATTATTCAGGTACCGGTTATATAATACACCATTAATTCCTTCGGTATTACCGATCCAGTTTTTATATCCCACCGTAAGATTGCAGCCAAGTTTAAAATCCCAGCTTAAGAAAGCATCCACGTTGAAAAAGTTCACATTTTCATCAAGGTCATTGATGAAGGGCCGCGGTATGGTATTTCCATTAGCATCAACGTTTGCAAAACTGTTGTAAGGAACCTTGCTCCAGTTATGACGCATTCTCAGGTTTAAATTCATTCTTGATGTGATGTTATAAATACCAGATAAGGTAGTGGTGATATCCTGGAAATCCACAAAACCGACAATAGGATCGCCGTTGGCTTCCGTAACTCCCGCGTTAACTATATAATTTTTTTCGGCCTCCCTCTCATGCGCAACAGAAACGCTTACCTTATTACTGAACCGGTATCTCAAACCAAACTCCGAATTATGGTAAGCTTTTTCAGGTGAAGTATTGAAAAAATTTCCCTGTTGCCAGTCATAGCTAAAAAATAATCTTTTCCTGCTATCCGTACTTCCTTCCAGTTCAATATAAGCCCAGGCTGGTCGATTTACATAAATGTTTTGTAGTGCCCTGCCTAATACAAAATAGTCGTGCTGTGTTGGTAGACCGCCAACGGTAAGTGTCAAATCCCAGAAATTTTTAAAAAACCAAAATGCCTGTAAATCAAATTGAGCATAACTTGAAGCATTTGGTTTGTACATTCTTTGCCAGTAGGCATTAAATGTATAACGATAGCTTAGAAAATTCTTTGTTGACGTAAACTGGTAATAACCTATGTTAGCTGTATAACCAGCCACGTTGGCTGTTTGAATATAACCCAGGTCCCTTGGATCATAGTATGTTGACTTAATATCGCCCTGGGCAAAATACTGTACCCTGCCACTTACCTTACCAAGTTTCAACCCTGTATTATAACCGTCACGGGAATTAAATGATAGTATCTTACTATAACGGCCGTAAGTTCTGACATTATACGTATTGGTTTTATCATACAAACTAATATCCAGTGAGGCTACGTTAGCGTCTCTTCCACCATCCTTTCGTATGGTGTTAGTATTTGTGAATGTGACATAAGATCTGCCCTGCAAGGCCTGATCGAGCACTATAATATTGTAGTTGGTTAATGGAGAAGTTTGAATCTTATTTTTTTGGTTGGTTACATTATCTATAACAGTTGCGTACATAGGTGCTGCCACTGCATTCAGAAAGCCAATACCCAGTTTTTCCTTGGTGCGCCCTGAAAATTTTATAGCGTTATAAAGCTGGGTAACATTGGGATTTTTTATAACCTTAAGGTCAGGATCGGATGCAACTACATTTTTTATTGAAGAATATCCAGGAGGCATACCGCCGATTCTCCTTGAATAAAACAACCCGCTTGCTTTGTTGAACAACTCAGTTCCTTCAGTAAAGAATGGCCTGTTCTCGTTGAATCTTTGCTCAAAGGGTGTCAGGTTATTGATTA
>Ga0193740_1000489_pt1 | contig 10609 bp, 11 predicted proteins | sample L2s1metaG_FD_145072 | JGI IMG/M metagenome (GOLD analysis project Ga0193740, IMG submission 145072) | Soil microbial communities from a riparian zone of the East river system, Colorado, United States - L2s1 | ecosystem: Environmental > Terrestrial > Soil > Riparian zone | place: USA: East River... | reverse complement strand
CATCATATAAACAAATGAAATTCAATTTCCCCTATTTATATGATGGAGACAAACAGGCAATGGCAAAAGCTTATGGACCTGCTACTACACCCCATGTTTTTATTTTTGACAAAGAGAGGAAACTTCGTTTCCAGGGACGTATTGATGATGTAGAAAAACCTACAGAAAAGCCAAACAGTTTTGATACCCGTAATGCAATTGAAGAATTATTGCAGAATAAAGAAGTGACAGTAAAGACCACAAAGGTTTTTGGCTGCTCAGTAAAGTGGGCAGCAATCTTTTTTTGGATAGGAAAAGCAAAAAAAGATTGGGCAGCAGAACCTGTGAATCTTGAAATGATCGATGAAGCAGGAATAAAAGATCTCCTAAAAAATAATTCTGATAAATTGCGGCTCATAAATGTTTGGGCCACCTGGTGCGGGCCTTGTATGGCCGAGTTTCCTGAGTTTGTTGATATCAATCGAATGTATCGTGGTCGTGATTTTGAGTTCATCAGCATTTGTCTTGATGATACTTCGAAACATGCAAAAGCATTAAAATTTCTGCAATCGAAACAGGCGTCGAACAAAAATTATTTATTTAATACGAAGAATAAATATGCACTGATCGAAGCTGTAGATCCCAAATGGCAGGGTGCATTGCCATATACGTTAATTGTTGAGCCAGGAGGAAAAATTGTTTATGGCAAACAATATATCATTGACCCGGCCCAGATAAAAAAACTTATAGTAGAGCATCCGTTGATTGGGAGATACTATTAGTTGCCTTGAAACCGGAACGATGAACACTTGATTTACTCAGTGCAGGCTGTGCGTCGCAACTCTCGATGCCATAAAAAAATGAAGTTGGTGTCCAAAAATCAGAACGATAACTTAAGAAGTTTATTCGTCGCCTGGGTTTTGGCGACTTCTCGTAAGTAAAAAATTAACCCCGCCACATGGCAGGGTTTTTAATTTGTTCTGGTAGATGATTATGGTTCAGCCCGAATATTCGCGGTGGCGAACTATACCTGCCGTAGCGGATACGGTATTTCCCGGCAGGATTAACGGGATTAATAGGACCGGATCACAGGTTCGCATATCTAATTTAAATAAAGATGTTTGAAAGACACTATAACTTATGTACTATTTTTTCCAGAAACGTGGAAATACTACACGGACTTTGACACATCAATATCTGTCTTGTTTTTATATCTCCAGCGGAAATAATAATAAAGAGGAATACCGGCAGCAGTCACTACTATCCCGAATACCGAATTCATCAGCTTTGTTTTACCATCGATATAGTTTTGAATATCATCAACCAATGTAATGATGAGATAAAATGCATTGAATAAAATAACTATGATGGGTACCCACGGGTAACCCCAGACACGATAAGGTCTTTCTTTATCAGGCATTTTTTTACGAAGGATAAATAAGCCGATCATTAGCATCAGGTTAAATGTCCAAACTATAAAGATGTACATATCGGCCAGTATAAAAAACGAGCCGCTCAACACCATTACGATCATCAGGCCAAGATGAACCAATAGCGCATTGCCAGGTGTATTAAATTTAGGATGCACTTTGCCTGCAATTTTAAAAAACTGCCCATCCCTCGCCATCGCAAACGTCATTCGTGGAGATGTAAATACATTAGATGCTGTTGTCCCTGCTACCGAGAAGCTTATGAGAAATGCAATTAACCCACCAGCAATGGCCCCAAAAGCAACAGTTGCTGCATCTGAAGCAACCAACGATGAACCAGCCATTTTATCAACTGGTAATACATAGATCATAGCCGCATTGATAACAAGATAAATGGCAATACAGGTGGATAACCCTATGAACAAACTTTTTGGAATATTTCTTCCTGGGTCTTTGATCTCACCGGTTATATTAAGCATATTATTACATCCATCATAAGCTTGTAAAGCGCCGTTGCATGCAGCAACAAAAGCCGTAACGAGTGCAAATCCTACTGGTTTTATTATTTCAGATGATTGAAAAAAATTTGAAAAAGATCCCTTACCGGAAATAAATAATCCCCCCACCAATAAGATAATCGCTGCAACTTTTGCAGCTGAAAAAATGTTCATTAATATTCCACTGGTTTTTGTACTCCGATAGCTTACCCAGGTGAAAATGCATAGAAATAAAATAGTAAGAGTTTTTACTCCAAAATTCTGTAATGGAAGAAGATCACCAACTAATGGAATATGGAAAACAATAGATTGTTCTGTTTCAATTGAGAAGCGTGGAAGTTTAAAAAAATACTCCAGGTACTCAGAAGTAATAAAAGCAATTCCTGCAGAACCTGCACAGTTAACAACTGCAAAGGATGCCCAACCAAAAAGATAAGCCCAAAAATTCCCATACATGTGTCGCATGAAAGCATAATTACCGCCAGTCTCGGGGATCATGGCAGCTACCTCCGCTAATACCATCACTGAAAGCATGGTAAGCAGGCCGGCAATGACCCAGACTGAAAAGATCAAGTAGGGTGATCCAAGCAATGCGGCCATTTCAGCCGGGCGCATAAAAATTCCCGAGCCGATAATGGTAGTGATGACAAGAGCTGTTGCTGTGGATAATCCAATGGTTCGTTGAAAATCCTGGTGTTGTTGTGGCATAAAAGCAGTAAGATAATTAAAGATATGAAAGCAGCTTGCTTTTTATTGAACTCAACTTATCTGTAACTTCCGTGAAATAAAATTGAAATATGAAAATTAGAATACTTGTTATTTGTTTATTTTATTCATTAGTGACGGACGCACAGGATAAAGTTTCGTTATTCAATGGAAAAGATCTGGCAGGCTGGAAAATTCATGGCACAGAAAAATGGTTTGTAGAAAATGGAAACCTTGTTTGTGAAAGCGGACCAGATAAACAATATGGTTATCTCTCTACAAATAAAACTTATAAAAATTTTGAGCTGACACTTGAATTCAAACAGGAAGCGAATGGAAATAGCGGTGTATTCTTTCGTTCATCAATTGATGGGGTAAAGATCAGTGCTGGCAATGTGAAGTAGCTCCTGTCAATCATCATACGGGTGGCATTTATGAATCGTATGGTCGCGGCTGGCTGATACAACCTGATTCTACTAAAGAAAAATATTTAAAGACTGGTAAATGGAACAAGCTAAAACTTAGAGTGGTTGGCGACGAAGTAACTACCTGGCTCAATGGTCATCAAATGATCTATATTAAAGATGAAAAGATCGGTGCAGGCAATGGGTTTATTGCTTTGCAAATTCACGATGGTGGGGGAATAAAAGTGAGATGGAAAAAAATTAAGATTACTGATTTGAATTGAAAATAAGATTTTGTTTTTTGATGCGTTAATAAGGTATGCGCAGATTTACTTCCCTTCTTTTTTCCATTTTACCTATTGTTTGCTTTTCACAGGTAAACATTATCAATCGTAGCTTAACAGATAGCTCACTTAATATTGCCTATCTCGGATTAGACAATGCAATAGAGCTTACAGGGTATAAAAAATCAGTCAAATTGATTTTTTTGATCACAAACGGTACAATGACCGATATAGGGCAAAACCGTTATGTATTGAGACCAAAGAACGAAGGAGAATGTATCATCAGCTTTCATAATCAAGGAAATAAAATTATAAGCAAACTCTTTAGAATTGACACATTGGGGGATATGAAAATAAGATTAGCCGGAGTCCAAGATTCAGTTGCTTCAATACATCAAATTCTTGCAAATCCATTTTTAATCTCAGAAATTCCAAAATCCTATTATAAAAGTCCTGTTTATATCACCAGCTTTATCGCGACTTTTATAGGAGAAAAATTTGATAGTGTGAGAACTAATGCAATGGGAAATTTATTTACCCAAGAACAGATTGATATAATTAAACAACTCCGACAACGTGATAAAATTTTATTTCAAGATGTGTATTTCTTTTGGCCAGATGGTCGACGAAGAAAATATCCTCCTTTTGTTATAGCAATAAAATAACTATTTAAAAGATTATTCTAGCAAACTAAGTTAACGATACATCTCTTCCTTCATCGCCTTCACTCTTTCATCAACCAAATATTCATCAAACTCCATCAGGCGATCAATGATTCCATTCGGAGTAAGTTCGATCACCCGATTGGCAACAGTTTCCATAAATGTATGGTCATGGCTGGTAAGTAATACTATCCCTTTGAAATCTGTACACTGCTCATTGAAGCTTTGAATACTTTCCAGGTCAAGATGGTTTGTTGGCTGATCCAATAAGATCACATTGGGATTTTGCAGCATCATACGACTGATCATACAGCGAACTTTTTCGCCACCGCTTAATACATTTGTTTTCTTTAACACATCATCACCACTGAAAAGCATTTTGCCTAAAAATCCTCTTAAGAAAGGCTCATCCACATCCCTCACATGATCGGGCACGTATTGACGCAGCCAATCCATCAGGTTCATTTCCTTTTCAAAATATTGGCTATTTTCCTGAGGCAAGTACGCATGTGTAACAGTTGAACCCCATGAATAGGAACCGCTATTTGCAATTTCCTGGCCGGTAATGATATTGAAGAAACTTGTTATTGCCAAAGCATCACGGCTGAGCAATGCGATCTTATCTCCTTTATTGACAGTAAATGTTACGTTCTTAAAAAGTGTACGGCCATCAACAGATTTTTCTAATTTATCAACTTGTAATATCTGGTTGCCAACCTCACGTAACTGCTGAAAAATTATACCAGGATATTTTCTGTAACTCGGCTCTATCTCTTCTATCGTTAATTTTTCTAATGCCTTTTTTCTTGAAGTAGCTTGTTTACTTTTTGATGCATTGGCAGAGAATCGTGCAATGAAATCCAATAACGCCTGTCTCTTTTCTTCTGTTTTTTTATTCTTATCACCGACCTGGCGGGCCATCAATTGTGAACTCTCGTACCAGAAAGTATAGTTACCAGTAAATATTTTTACTTTCTGACGATCAACATCGGCTACGTGTGTACATACTGCATCCAAAAAGTGACGGTCGTGACTCACGATAAGAACAATGTTTTCATAATCAGCCAAAAAGTTTTCTAACCAGCTGATCGTCTCAATATCCAAACCGTTCGTCGGCTCATCCAATAATAAAATATCAGGATTGCCAAACAATGCCTGCGCAAGTAATACCCTAACTTTTAAATTTGAGGGAATATCTTTCATCAATGACTGATGATATTCTTCATATACTCCTAACTCACTTAATAAGGTCGCCGCATCGCTATCTGCAGTATAACCACCCATCTCACCAAACTCGCCTTCCAATTCTGCAGCTTTCATTCCATCTTCTTCAGTAAAATCGGCAAGAGCATAAATGCTTTCTCTTTCTTTCGTCACTGACCACAATTTTGTATGACCCATCATCACAGTATTCAAAACTGTTTGCTCATCAAATTCAAATTGGTTCTGCTTTAATACAGCCAATCTTTCACCTTTAGTTATGTCAACGGTTCCTTTGTTTGGTTCTATTTCTCCACTTAGTATTTTTAGAAAAGTACTCTTGCCTGCGCCGTTTGCTCCAATTACACCATAACAATTCCCTTTAATGAAATTGAGATTCACTTCTTCAAATAAAACTCTTTTACCGTAGGCTAATTTGAGGTCTTTTACACTAATCATATTGCTTCAAAAATTGAAGCCGCAAAGGTAATGCAATCAGACGTCTTTGAAAGGATGATAAGAGAGAAATTATGTTCTTTATTCACCTATTTAACACAGCACCTTTTTGGGTGCCTATATCAAATATTTTTACTAATGCTAAACCTGCAATAAAACCACCAATATGAGCAGCATAGGCAACGCCGCCACCACCCTGATCACCGCCAAGCACTCCCAATTGGCTAATGATCTGGAAAACTATCCAAATTCCAAGTGCAACAAATGCAGGTACCGTTGTAATTCCGCGGCCCATGATCACACGAACTCTTCGTGAAGGGAATAAGAGCAAGTAGCCACCTAAAACTCCGGAAATAGCTCCTGATGCCCCGAGACTGGGGATCAATGAATCTGAGCCCGAAACAAAGACATGACTTAATGAGGCAATGATTCCACAAACAAAATAAAAGAGAAGATAACGCATGTGGCCAATTCGGTTCTCTATATTATCTCCAAAGACCCATAGGAATAACATGTTTCCTAAAAGATGAGCCCAGCCACCATGCATAAACATAGATGTAATAAGTGTGAAATAAACCGGTACAGGTGTAGGCTCCAATACGCCAGCAGCAATATCTTTTTCTGCAGGTACAGTGGAAAATGCATAAGTAAATTTTTCGTTGCCACCCATTCCTTGTAGAAAGACAAATACAAGGACATTTATTGCTATCAATACATAATTGATAAGAGGGGCAAAACGTCTGTCGGAATCATCATCACCAATTGGAAGCATGGTAAATATTTAGTAACGGACATACAAAGATTGGGCCTCTTATAAATAAAAATCCCGCCTATTTCTAAGCGGGATCCATAACTTATTACTTAAAACTTCTCTTAGTAACCCATACCGCCCATATCAGGAGCGCCATGTGAATGAGGAGCTTCTTCTTTCTTAGGTTTGTCAGCAATTACACACTCAGTAGTGAGTAACATACCGGCAATTGAGGCTGCGTTTTCTAAAGCAACACGGGTAACCTTAGTTGGATCAATAACACCAGCAGCAATTAATTTCTCATACTGCTCGGTTCTTGCATTGAAACCAAAATCACCTTTTCCTTCTTTTACTTTCTGAACAACGATCGAACCTTCGATACCTGCGTTCTCGACAATTTGACGAAGCGGCTCTTCCAATGCTCTTTTTACAATAGCGATACCAGTTCCTTCATCTTCATTGCTTCCTTTCATTTTGTCAATTGCTTCAATAGCACGGATGAAAGCTACCCCACCACCTGGAACAATACCTTCTTCAATGGCAGCTCTTGTAGCATGCAATGCATCGTCAACACGATCCTTCTTTTCTTTCATTTCCATTTCAGTGGCAGCGCCAACTTGCAATACAGCAACACCACCGCTAAGTTTAGCAAGACGTTCCTGTAATTTTTCCTTATCATAATCAGAAGTAGTTGTTTCAATCTGTGCTTTGATCTGATTTATACGTGCAACGATGTCAGCTTTTTTTCCTTTTCCGTCCACGATCGTTGTGTTATCCTTATCAATTACTACTCTGTCTGCCTTACCGAGGTAAGAAAGATCAGCATTCTCCAATTTATAACCTTGCTCTTCGCTGATCACAAGACCTGCAGTAAGGATAGCAATGTCCTGCAGCATCTCTTTTCTACGATCGCCAAAACCTGGAGCTTTAACAGCAGCTACTTTCAACGTACCGCGAAGTTTGTTAACAACTAATGTTGCCAACGCTTCACCTTCGAGATCTTCAGAAATGATCAATAATGGAGCACCTTGCTGAGCTACTTTCTCCAGGATATGAAGAATGTCTTTCATGCTGCTCACCTTTTTATCATAGATCATGATATAAGGATTCTCCAGTTCAGCTTCCATTTTTTCGCTGTTTGTAACGAAATATGGAGAGATATATCCACGATCAAATTGCATACCTTCTACTACCTCAACAGTAGTTTCGATACCACGAGCTTCTTCTACAGTAATAACACCGTCTTTGGTAACCTTTGTCATTGCTTCAGCGATCAGTTTTCCAATTGCTGCATCATTGTTTGCAGAAATAGAAGCTACCTGCTCAATTTTCTTGCTATCATTACCCACTTTCTGAGATTGTGATGCAAGGCTTTCAACAACAGCTCTTACAGCTTTATCAATACCACGCTTCAGATCCATAGGGTTTGCACCTGCAGCTACGTTCTTCAATCCCTCTGTGATAATAGATTGAGCAAGCACAGTAGCTGTAGTAGTACCGTCACCTGCAACGTCAGAAGTTTTGCTGGCTACTTCTTTCACCATTTGTGCACCCATATTTTCAATGGGATCTTCCAGTTCAATTTCTTTTGCCACGGTAACACCATCTTTAGTTACACCTGGTGCACCGAATTTTTTTTCAATAACTACATTACGTCCTTTAGGGCCCAGTGTTACTTTCACGGCATTTGCCAGAATATCAACACCCCTTTTCATTCTATTGCGGGCCTCAATATCGAAGAATAATTGTTTTGCCATTTTTATTTGATTTGATAATTATAAAATTTGATGATTTGGAAATTAGTTTCGGAGAAGTTGCCAATCATCAAATCGGCTTATCTCCAAATTTCCAAATTAAACTATAGCGAGGATATCGCTTTCTCTCATGATCAGCAGATCATCGCTGTCAATTTGAATTTCTGTGCCAGCATATTTACCATAAAGAACCGTATCGCCAGCTTTTACTGACATTGGTTCATCTTTCTTACCAGGACCAGCAGCAATAACAACACCACGTTGTGGTTTTTCTTTTGCTGTGTCTGGGATAATGATGCCGCCGGCAGTTTTCTCCTCAGCAGGAGCCGGTTTCACAATTACCCTGTCGTGAAGCGGGGTAACACTTAACTTTTTAGCCATAGTTGTATTGATTTTTGAGTTTGTTGAAATGATTCTCCCAATGATTTTGGGGGACGGCGAAGGTACAGGAAATACTGTGCCGCCTGTCCTGAAACGGAAAAAATTTCAGGTTTAACGGACAAACCCTGTATTGGAGATTTTATATGGGCAAAAAATTCAGGTTATGGTGTCAAATTTTCATTTTTGGCAGGTTTCCTTTTTGAAACCATCGAATTGATTTTTTGACCCAGTCTGCCCAAAATTTGTTCAGCCGCATTTCCAACGGTCTTACCGGCTATTATACTCAAAAAAACAGCTCCGAAATTCAAAGCACCATTTAATAATGCATTTCCTGTTTTGAAATTGAAATCGGTCTCAGGTTGCTTTTGTTCTGCAACGTTATTCGTGGAAAAATTGCTCCTTAACTCATTCCATGATCGATCCAATTGCTTTTCAAGCTCAAGCTGTTTTATCCTGAGCTTTAATTTTTCGTTTTCAAGATCTTTTATGTTTCTAATCTTTTTCATCTTCTTCTTTATCAAACATTGTTTTGATCAGTGCATTCATGATAGGTTTTCTAATCAGCCAATCTTTAAATATCCAAAGAATGAACCCGGCAATAAGCATCATTCCTCCTACTATCACGAAGCCGAGCCAGAAACTTTCCAACCATTGACCAATAACTATAGCACCGGCAAAACATATCAATACAAGGAAAAGAAAAAAAACCAAAGCTGATAATGCCACAGCTATCATAACAGCAATCACTTTTGAAGTCTTTTCAACAAATGAGAGCTTTAATTGTGCGAGCCTGGTATTCACATATTCCTTTACCTGTTCAACAAAAGTTTCTGAGTTACTATAATTCTGGTCCATAAATTTTGTTTACCTATTGTTTCAAAATTATTTTTCTTATCAGGATCTGTTCATGAGTTAGTTCATAAATGATCTTGACAATTATCACAGTTATAGACATCAATATCCGATTTATTAATCATACTCCCTAAAGCAAACTAACGAGTAACTATTTATGGAATGCCGAGAAGATATGCTTTACTTCAGAAATATAATGCCCCCCAAATAATACCGCATGAACAAGTAAAGGATATAGCTGGGTAATTGGCAATCGTTCCTCCCATCCTTTTTCCAGGGGACAAGCTTCATTATAGACTTCATAAAATCGCTGATCGAATCCTCCAAAGAGTTTTGTCATTCCAATATCCATTTCGCGGTGACCATAATAAACCCCCGGATCAAATATTGTTGCATATCCGGAGGAATTGACGATATAATTACCGGCCCAGAGATCTCCATGTAAAAGTGAAGGAGGTTCGACGGGCAAAATAATTTTTAAATTACTACAGAAAAAATCAGCATCACGAATATCAGTTGCAGAAAAATCATTGGCATCAAATAGCCTTTTCACCAAGGGCTTTATCCTGCACTCAGTATAAAAAGAATGCCATTCATCGTGCGGGTCATTATTTTGATTTAAGCTCCCTATATAATTGTCTTCATTTAATCCAAAATATTCCTGTGGCTGTTTATGCATCATGGCTAATCCCTTTCCAAAATTTTCCCACATATCTTTTTTGGGGACTCCTTTTTCCATCCATTCCAATAACAAGTATTGCTGATCATTGCAACTGCCCTGCTTAATGACTTGTGGAATCTTAAGCGTACAAAATTCACGAAGCTTGTCCAGGCCGTTTGCTTCTTTAGTAAACATTAAACGATATCTGTTCTTATCATTTACTTTTAAAAAATACTTCTCTGTTGAAGTAAACAAACAATAGGATAAGTTGATATCACCACCATGCATCCGCTCATAACGTTGAACATTTAAACCACAGTCTTTAAAAATGTTTTGCAGGATATCCATGAGAAAAAATTTTATAACAAGTATAAAATAAAAAAACGGGCCCTGTAAAGAAGCCCGTTTCAGTTAAAATAATTTTCTTAACTAAGATGTTTGGAAAGGATCTTAGCCAGGTCAAACATAGAAACCTGGTCTTTTCCAAAGAGAGGTCTTAGTTTTTCATCCGCATTGATCATGCGTCTGTTTGCTTTGTCCTGGAGATTGTTCTTCTTAATATAATCCCAGATCTTTTTAACGGCTTCTGTGCG
>Ga0193740_1000488_pt1 | contig 10626 bp, 7 predicted proteins | sample L2s1metaG_FD_145072 | JGI IMG/M metagenome (GOLD analysis project Ga0193740, IMG submission 145072) | Soil microbial communities from a riparian zone of the East river system, Colorado, United States - L2s1 | ecosystem: Environmental > Terrestrial > Soil > Riparian zone | place: USA: East River... | reverse complement strand
TGAAGGGCTGGATGCAGCCATCGTTGCCGCAGGTGCCGCATTTCATTATGTGAGCGATACAAGGCAGGACCAGTTGAAACACATTACAGGGATTTCAAGGGTTACGGAGGAAAATTATGTCTGGCTCGACCGCTTTACGATCAGGAACCTGGAATTGGTTTCGTCACCAAACGAAAACGCAGTAACGCTTCTGGACGTCATCGATCGTAGCATCACTCCCATGGGCGGGCGATTGCTGAAACGCTGGCTGCTGATGCCATTGAAAGATGTTCATGCTATACAGGAAAGACAGGAAGCGGTGAATTATTTCCTGCACAATGAAGAAACAAGGTCAGCCATTTACAGTCACCTGCGGATGATTGGCGACCTGGAACGGTTGATATCGAAAGTTGCATTGGGGAAAGCCGGCCCGAGGGATATTCAACAACTTCAGCGGTCGCTGGATATTATTTCGAAGCTCAAAGAAGAATGCAGCCACTGCGAAAATCCTTCTGTGAAAATCATTGCTGACCAGTTGAATCCATGCCTTGTGTTGAGAGATAAGATCCGGAAAGAGCTGAATGAAGATCCTCCTGCACTTGTGATGAAAGGTATGGCGATGAAGAAAGGCGTATCGGCAGAACTCGACGAGCTGCGTGAAATAGCATACCACGGAAAAGATTATTTGCTGCAAATTCAGAAACGCGAGGCGGAACTCACCGGCATCACTTCCCTGAAGGTCGGTTTCAATAATGTATATGGTTACTATATAGAGGTAACGAATGTCCACAAGAATAAAGTACCTGGTGAATGGCTGCGCAAACAAACACTGACGCATGCCGAACGTTACATCACAGAAGAGCTCAAGCAATACGAAGAAAAAATTCTTGGCGCGGAAGAAAAAATTCTTGCACTGGAAACACAGTTGTTTAATGATCTGGTTCAATCCTGTTTTGAATATATTAAAGCCATACAACTGAATGCCGGTTTGCTTGCCAGGCTGGATTGTCTTTCCGCCTTTGCACAGGTAGCGAATGAAAATGAATATGTGCGTCCGCATGTGAACGACGGATTTGTAATTGATATCAAAAACGGAAGGCATCCCGTCATTGAAAAGCGCCTGCCGCCGGGAGAAAAATATGTTGCCAATAATATTTATCTCGACAATGAAACGCAGCAGATACTGATGATCACCGGTCCGAACATGTCGGGTAAATCAGCCTTGCTGCGGCAGACGGCCCTGATCGTGCTGCTTGCTCAAACGGGTTGCTTTGTTCCTGCCACTGCGGCCGAGATCGGCATCACGGATAAAATATTTTCACGCGTCGGAGCATCTGACAATATCTCTTCAGGCGAATCAACATTCATGGTGGAGATGAACGAGACTGCAAGCATATTGCACAATCTCTCTGACAGAAGCCTGATCCTGCTGGATGAAATTGGCCGAGGCACATCAACCTATGACGGCATCAGCATTGCCTGGGCGATTGCAGAATACATTCATGAACATTCGCACAAAGCAAAAACACTTTTCGCTACGCATTACCATGAGCTGAACGAGATGGAGGAAACTATGCCGCGGATAAAAAACTTCCATGTCACGATCAAAGAAATCGACAACAAGGTTTTATTTCTGCGTAAGCTGGCCAAAGGCGGCAGTGAGCACAGCTTCGGTATCCATGTCGCAAAGATGGCAGGCATTCCCGGCAAGGTTGTGAATCGTGCTGAGGAAATCCTGAAGCAGCTTGAACAAATCCGCAAAGCGCACAACGAAAACAATTCGAAAAAAATCTCTAAGGAAAATATGCAGCTCAGCTTTTTCCAGTTGAATGATCCGGTGCTTGAGCAGATTCACGAAGAACTTTTGAAAGTTGATGTGAACAATCTCACACCAATGGAAGCGCTCAATAAGCTGAACGAGATTAAGAAGATCATTGGGAAGTGACGAAGCAACAAGGTGACTAAGTGACTAAGTGACTAAGTGACTAAGTGACTAGGTGACTAGGAAACTAAGTTAGCTTCAGTTTACAACTACTGGCTGCTGGCTGTTTACTGGTACCCCGCTGAACCTTCGGTCAGCAGGGCAGGCTGCCTACTGGTACCCTGATGAACCTTCGGTCATCAGGGCAAGCTGGCGACTGGTACTGGCTGTTTACTTCCTCTTCGGTGCAGTATCCGTATCCCCCGGATGTATCAGGTACCGTGTCGTATCGCGATAAACATTTTGCGAAGGTGCCGGTGCAGACTTCCTCTTACTATCCATGGAATCGGTCTGTGCCTTTAGCATGACTTTATTATTAGGCTCGGTACCGCGCGGTGGCTGGACGGGAGCATTCTGCGTAGGTGGCGGAGTGCTGGCCGGGTCGGCATTTATTGGAACCTGATTTGGTGGAGTGCTGGATTGTGACATTACAGCAATGCTGCAAAAACATATTCCCGACAACAAAAGCATTTTTATTTTTTTCATATCGGAAGAGAAGAAAAATGTATGCTTTTCTGAAGTTTTATATTTTTTGATTGCATTTTTTAAGACTTCAGTCCGGAGTTTCAGGCTGTTCGTCCGGGAATAAACAGTGTCCGCTTAATCTGCATTTGTTGCGGATTAATTAAAGTGTAACTTTTCGCGCTAATTTATTTTTATGAAAAGATACCTGCTGATTTCATTTTTCCTGTTCGCTTTTACCGAAACGTTTGCAACGCTGTATCACATACCTGACGCCAACTTCAGGAATAAGCTGATAGCGCTGGGATATGGATCATGCATTTCAAATGATTCGATCGACTCCACTTGTCCGTTAGTGGCGAATGAAACTTCACTGAACCTTAGTAATTCCAACATTGCTGATTTGCGCGGAATACTTGCCTTTACTTCACTCGACACGCTGATCTCTCAGTACAATCAATTGTTTAACGGAGGAAATATTATTCTTCCATCTACAATAACCCACCTCGACATACTGGGAGCGCAATGTGGAATGTACCTGACGCAGTGGCCACCATCGCTGGTTTATCTCAACTGTACTTTTTTAAATTATCCGTCGATGCCTCCGCTTCCTTGGTCATTAAAAATTCTGATATGCGAAGCCAGTTCACTCACATCGCTTCCTTCCTTTCCGAACGGACTTGAAGAAATTTATTGCGGTGCAAATTACAATCTCAGTCTGCTGCCTGCCCTCCCTTCAACGCTTACAATTCTCGACTGTCACCAGTGTGCGTTCACTGTTTTGCCTAACCTGCCCTCCAGTTTGCTTGCATTAAACTGCAACTTAAATCAACTCACCGCACTGCCGGCATTGCCCGCTTCATTGACTTCACTCCAATGCTATTACAATCAAATAACTTCTCTGCCAACACTTCCCCAGGGATTGGGATCGCTGAGTTGTCATCACAACCAGATTACCATGCTCACAGGATTGCCGGGTACGCTATGGTATCTCGATGCAAGCAACAATCAACTTATCTCGATTGATAGTTTTCCTCCGGGTTTGTCTGAATGTTATATCTCGAATAATCAGTTGTCAACGCTGCCTTCGCTCAGCCTGTCGCAGGGCATGTATCTTTATTGTGATTATAACCAGTTGACTTCTCTTCCGTCTTTAGAGCAGATAGGACTGCTCCGCGCGCATAACAACATGCTCACCAGTCTACCGGATTTGCCTCCGACACTTTGGAACCTGAAGATCGACAGCAATTTTATTTCCTGTCTGCCATCATTGCCGAATACACTCAGGCGACTCGAAGGTGTTGGTGCAGGATACTCTTGTCTTCCGAATCTTCCTGACTCTCTGCAGGTGCTCACCGGACCTTCGCTGGTTTGTACTGCACCATGTATTCTGATGCCGGCAGTAACCGGAACGGTGTACGATGACCTGAACCTGAATGCTGTGCGTGATTCGAATGAGGCCGGACATCCCAACGTCATTGTAGAAGTGCAGCCTGGAAATTATTTTGGACTTACTAACAGCGATGGAAAATTCAATATCGCCGTTGACGATTCATTATCCTTAACCATCATCCCGCATGCTCCGGCATATTATTCATTGACTCCGGTTTCTCTTCCAGCGAACCCGATGAGTATCGGCGATGTGGATTCGCTCAATGATTTTGCATTGCAGCCTGTCGGCAATATTTCAGACTTGAGAATCAGCTTGCAAGGTCTGCCTGTCGTGAACCCGGGCGATACGTATACTTATTTTCTTCAGATTACAAACGTTGGAACCGTGAGTCAGTCTGCAGAAGCAAAGTTGCTTCCGGATACATTATTTAATTTCAGCAATGCAAGTCGGCCGCCGGATAACATCAGCGGTGATACATTGGTATGGAACATTTCCAATCTTGTTCCAGGAGGTATTGAGACGTTCACAATAACAGGTACGATATCTTCATTTACCGGAGGTCACACTTCGGCTATCTTCTATGCATTTGCTTCTTCCACGCTTATTGAAGCAACACCAACAGACAATGCCGATACGCTGATTCAGCAATTCGGAATTCCCGGAATGATCGACCAGAAATATGTTTCTCCTTCAGGCGACGTCAGTGACAGTCAGGTGCAAAGCGGACAGTGGATGGAGTACACAATCTTTTTTCAAAACCAAAGTGGAGAAACGGTTTCCGATATTATCGTTCTCGATACGCTTGATGTGAATCTGAACCCAAGCACGATCCAGGTCATCGCATCGAGCCATCCGTGTACCTTTTCAATTTACCAGGGCGTGGCCCGATTTGAATTTCAGAATATCAACCTTCCTGATAGTGCCGCGAATGCAGCAGCTTGTTATGGCTTTGTTACGTTCCGGATCATGCCTGATACTTTTCTCACGGCGGGTTCCGTTTTTGAGAACGATGCCGTTGTAAATTTTGATACCGCGTATTCTATTACAACGAATACTGTCACTACCCATGTGAGCGCCATCTTAAACATCAACCACTATACGAAAGAATTCATTTCCGTTTATCCGAATCCCAGCAATGGAATAATTTATTTCTCTACGAATGACAACTCTGATAAAATCATCGTGACTTTACACGACAACGTGGGAAAAAAATTATTCGAACTTAAAATATCTCAACAGAAAATAAACGCCATCGATTTGAATGCGTATGACCTGAAACAAGGATTCTATATTCTGAAGATTGAATCGGAGGAAGGAAGGGTTGTGGGGACTGCGGGGATTTCGGTGGTTCGATAGGAAAAATTGAAAAATTCTTAACGACAACTTTTAAAAAATCTAATTCTTACTAAGCGTTTTTAATGCAAGCTCTGGATCATTTGTAATGATCCCGTCCACACCCATGTTTGCAGCTTTGAGAATCTGGTCAGGTTTATCTATTGTAAAAACATAGACGGTTAGATTTCTTTTATGATATTTTTCCAAAATCCGCTTGTTGGCATACATGTAAAAACAATTGATGGATTTTATGCCAGGTAGATATTTGAATCTCCCAAAATGAAATGAACGGTCGAAATAGACAGGAAGCCATGGAGAGAATCCAAATACAAGCTGATGCGTAACAATATCAGGTGCTATCCTTTGTAACTCTTCCAGGTAAAGTGGTTCGAAGGATTGGATGATCATCCATTTTTCAGCGTGATATTTTCTTATCAATTCAACGACTTTCGCCACAAGGTTTTTGTAGATTCCATTTTTCGGCCATTTAAGTTCAATGAGAATCGTCTTTCATCCCTGGACCAGATTAAATACTTCATGTAGCGTCGGAACTTTCTCGCCTGTAAACTTTTTGTCAAACCAGGCTCCTGCATCGAGCTTACTTATTTCATCATACGATAAATTTTGAATTTCTCCCTTCCCGTTTGTTGTCCTGTCAACCTTCCTGTCATGCATGATGATCAAAGAATCGTCACTGCTAAGATGAACATCGAGTTCAAGCATATCAGCATTGGTCTGTAAAACATATTCAAATGCAGACAATGTATTCTCGGGTGCGTTGAATGCTGCGCCGCGGTGTCCTATCACCTTAATATTATTATATGAATCAGCATGATTTTGCGAATCTGCAAAACTGAATTGGAGGTATGGGATCAGCAGCGTTAGAATCAAAAAAATCAGAAGTAATGTAATTATGAGCAAGATAATTTTTTTTAGAAGCCTGGACATTTACTTTGTTTGCCGTGAATTTATGACATCGATTTTCCTAATTCTCTATGAAGCAGAACTCGTTCCTCGTTCGCTTTATAGCAAAAGGCGCGGTGTTATGCGCGCCTTTTTGCTTTATCGTACCCGGGACGGGAATTGAACCCGTACGGCCTTGCGGCCACAGGATTTTAAGTCCTGCGTGTCTACCAGTTCCACCACCCAGGCATTGGAACTATATTTATTAAACAATATCCTGCGTGTCTACCATCCCGATAGCTATCGGGACCACCACCCAGGCATGGAATCCGTCAAAATTAAAAAAGTTACCAGTTAAACTGATAACTTTCTTCACCGAGCGGATCACCGGGCTTCCGCCTCCACTTCGTTACGGCGGATAAACTTCTCGCCCATTAGCTTCCGTTCTAACTTCGAGCGGATGACCGGGCTCGAACCGGCCACCTCGACCTTGGCAAGGTCGCGCTCTACCAAATGAGCTACATCCGCTTTTTATTTTTTTGGGACGGCAAATATACAGGAATAGTTCAATTTCAAAAACTATTCGATTAATTACAGCCACGAATTACAGCCACGAATTACACTAATTCAAAAGAATTAAAACAAGATGGCTGTAATCAGTTGATCACAAACCAAGTGTCTGCAAAATTTTATCAGTGGCTCCAGCCCTGGACCTTACATAATCTCCCGCAGCTTTTCCATGAGACTTCCTTTCAGTTTCATTTTCCAAAAAAACTTTCACTTTAGCCGACAATGTTTCTGAATTACTCACAGTATAACCCCCACCGCATGCAATAAGCTCTTTCGCTTCGTTGAATTTTTCAAAATGCGGTCCAAAGAAAACCGGGATGCCAAATACGGCAGCCTCAAGGGTATTGTGTATCCCTTTTCCAAAACCTCCGCCGATATAGGCCATGTTTCCATAACTGTATAGTGACGATAACATACCGATGTTGTCGATGATCAGCACATCGGCTTTTGATGCCGAAACTTCAGATACTTCCGAAAAAAATTCCGGGTTCATGCCTGAGAATATTCCGGCAACTTCCTTTAACCTTGATCCGGAAATTTCATGTGGAGCAATGATCATTTTCAACCTGCCCCGATGTTGCAAAAGAATTTCGGCAAGTATTTTTTCGTCAGCCTCCCAAGAACTTCCTGCAACCATTACCATTGCTTGTCCGCCGAATTTTTTTGCAACCGGAATCTCTTTTATGCTTGCTGCAACTTGTTCGACCCGGTCGAAGCGCGTATCACCAGTGACGGTGACATTTGTAAATCCAATTTCAGCAAGTAGTTTTTGCGATTCATTTTCCTGGACAAAAAATTGCGTCACACACTTCAGCATATTTCTGAAAAAACCACCGTACCACTGAAAGAACCGGTCACCCCTGCGGAATATTGCAGAGACCATATACAAAGGAATTTTTTCCTTTTTCAACACGTCAAAGTAATGGTGCCAGTATTCGTACTTCGTAAAAAAAACTTTCCATGGACGAATGAGAGAAATAAACTCCGAAGCGTTGCCGGCGGTATCTGCAGGAAGATAGAAGACGTAATCAGCGCCTGCATAGTTCTTCCGGTTTTCAAATCCCGAAGGAGAAAAAAATGTAAGCACGATTTTAATGTCAGCATACTTTGACTTCAGCTTTTCCATAACCGGCCGACCCTGTTCAAACTCTCCAAGCGATGAGCAATGAAACCAAATCCTTTTTTCATTCGGAATAAGTTTCTGCTTAATATTTTCCTTCCAGTTTTTTCTGCCGTTGACCCAGAGTACGGCCTTTTTATTTCCTGCAAGCGCAGCCAACCTGATGCCAAAAACATACAATCGTATGGCGAGGTTGTAAATAGAAACCATATCAGCGTCTAATAATAAAAGTAGGAACTGGCTGCATGCCTGTAGACTGGAAAAAACCAGGTAAACCTGATACCAAAAAGTAAGTCGAGCCTGCTCGCCGTATCCTTTTTCATCTGGTCGAAGTTATAATCACGCCTGCATTTCGTAAAGGCTTGTGTACATTCAACACCAAGTGAGAAATTTATGAGGCGCTTGCTGCCGCAATGAAGGTAGCTGATACCTTCAGTAATCGCCGGACCGTTAGTCAACCGGTCGTAACCTTTCTTGTATTCCTTTGAAAGTTCAGGGACATCCTCTTTGTCCACATCGATCTTGATTTTATGCTGGAGAAAACCTGCACCCACCGTCAGAAGCAATCCTGAATTTTTGTTCGGACCGAAGACAGGAAAAACCTTTCCGGCCTTCACCAGGAAATGAAATCCTCGCTCGTATAAATACACCGTCGCAAATTCACCGCTCTCCCCGATTATATATCCCTCATCGGTTGATATGCTGTCGAGAATTCCATTCTCTTTCACCTTATCAGCGAACAAAAAATTTCCTTCAACACCGATCAAGAAGTTATTCGCAAACTTGTAGTTTAGAAATCCACCGAGGTTATAATTGTCACCGAACCTGTCGGCCAAATCTCCACCGGGTGACTGGTATTGAAAAGAAGGGCCAAACATGACAAACGAAATGCATGAATCCTTCATACTCTTCTGCGAAAAAGCCTGGAAGGCTGTTGCTAAGAGAAGCGCAAAAACAATTCTGAATTTCATTTGGCGAATTTAGGAAATTGGAGCAGACCGCACATGCCACTAATTACACGAATTCACACGAATTAAAAGTTTGAATGTTCGCCACGAATTCACTGCCACGAATTTCGCCAATGACACGAATTAAAAAAAACAGATTCACGACAACGCTAAAATAATTCGTGTGAATTCGTGTCCCGATAGCCATCGGGATTAGTGGCTATAGTTCTAGCCCTTGGTGTCATGAAATTAGTGGCTGAGTTTTGAATTTTTCTTGTGCCGCGTCGAATCACGCCTCGTTTTCTTTTCAAGATTTCGTTCCAATGCTTTCTCAAGATTAACATCGGTCTGGTTTGCGAGACAAATCAGAACAAAAAGCACATCAGCAAGCTCATCGGCAAGGATTCCTTTATCCGATTTTTTGAAAGATTGTTCGCCATAAGTCCTCGAAATTATTCTTGCTACTTCGCCCACTTCTTCAGTGAGTATGGCCATGTTCGTAAGCTCGCTGAAGTAGCGCACACCATGCTTTTTTATCCAGCCGTCAACTTTTTTCTGAGCTTGCTTGATTGTCATTTTTTCTTCAATAATTATTCACTGTTTTTAGAATCGATGATGATGGTGACAGGTCCGTCGTTCACAAGGAAAACTTTCATGTCGGCTCCGAATTCACCTGTAAATATTTTCTTGCCGGTTTCTTTTTCAAGCTGAAGAATAAATTTTTCATATAGCGGTATTGCAATTTCCGGCCTGGCAGCTTTGATATAGCTTGGCCTGTTTCCTTTTTTTGTGCTCGCAAAAAGTGTAAACTGACTGATTAATAGAATCTCTCCTTGCATTTCCATCACCGATAAATTCATCACATCATTTTCATCGGGAAATATTCTTAGCCTGGAAATTTTTCCGCTCAGCCATTCAATGTCTCCATCATTGTCTGCCTCCTCGATTCCAAGCAGCACCAGCAATCCCTTTCCGATCGAGCTTTTTATCTCTCCGGAAATTTTAACGGAAGCTTCTGATACTCTTTGGATGACTGCACGCATGGGAGTTGAATGGTTGAGTGGTTGATTGGTTGAGTGGTTGAGAGGTTGATTGGTTGAGAGGTTGGGTGGTTGAGTGGTTAACTGGTTGACTTTACATAGTACATATTACATTGTACATCCTACATCACTTAAACACATCCTGGTTCATCATTATACTCACATAACTTTCATACCTGGAAAGTGCAATCTCATTGTTCCTCACTGCATCGAGCACTGCACAATTTTTTTCGTTGAAGTGAACACAGTTATTACAGCCTCTGCCCACCTTAAATATTTCAGGAAAGAAATGCGAAACTTCATACTTGTCAAAATCAATAGTACCGAATTCCCGGATGCCAGGTGTGTCAATAATATTTCCTCCAAATGGCAATGCATGCATTTCCGCAAACGTAGTAGTATGAATTCCTTTTTGATAAGACGAGATTTCAGAGGTCTTCAAATTCAACCCGGGTATCAAAGTGTTGATCAGCGTGGATTTCCCAACTCCTGAATGACCGCTGAAAAGGGTGACCTTGTCTTTCAATGTTTGCTTTAATAGAGCAAGTGAATCCTCATGCAACGATGAAACGATAAATACAGAATATCCAATGGAGTTGTATAATGTTTTCAGCTCTTCAATATATTCCAGGACTTGTGAATCATACAAATCACTTTTATTGAAAACAATTCCGGCGGGAATACTATATGCTTCTGCTGTTGAAAGGAAGCGGTCGATAAAGCCGAGTGACGTCCGGGGAGAAACAGGCGTGGCTACAACCAGGGCATTGTCGATGTTCGAAGCAATCACCTGGATCTGCTTCGAGAGGTTTACGGATTTCCTGATGATATAATTCTTCCGTTCGTGAAGCTCGGTTATCAGACCTTGTCCGTCAGAAATCTCAACTTCAACATTG
>Ga0193740_1000487_pt1 | contig 10628 bp, 6 predicted proteins | sample L2s1metaG_FD_145072 | JGI IMG/M metagenome (GOLD analysis project Ga0193740, IMG submission 145072) | Soil microbial communities from a riparian zone of the East river system, Colorado, United States - L2s1 | ecosystem: Environmental > Terrestrial > Soil > Riparian zone | place: USA: East River... | reverse complement strand
TTCCAAAACAATTTTTTGCGGCAAGCTTATAGAGCTATTTTCTTTTCTATTGATCAACTGTAGTAAAATATCGGTTGCTTTTTCCGCCTGCTCAAAAGGGAACTGTTCTACTGACACAATTGGAGGATCATCCAGGTAGTGTATGATCGGTAAGTTGGCATAGCTGCCAAAGAAAATATCTTTATTGATCTTAAGACCTTCTTTTCTTGCATATCGTATGGCATCAAGCGCCACATAATCATTAAATGCAATAACAGCTCCAGGCATTTTTTTTAAAGCCAATAATTTACCAATAGCTTTTTCAGTACCAATTGATGTAAGATCTGTTTGTACAATTAATTCTTTCTCTTCTTTCAATTTATTTTTCTCTAACCCATCCCTGAAACCATCAGCTCTTTCTTGTGTAAGTGAGATGGCACCGGGGCCATTTATAAACCCAATTCTTTTTATTCCTTTTTTTACAAAAAGATCCACCATTGCAACAGTGCTTTTCTTTAAACTACAAGTAACGGAGATCGCACCGGGCATTTCCGGTGCACGGTCAAAAAAAACAACGGGTATGTTGAATTCTTCCAATTCCTGGAAGTGTTTATAATCGCCGGAGCTTTTTGATACGGAAACAATGATACCATCCACTCTATTGCGTCGCATTGTTTCCACTATCTGTTTTTCTCTTTTAGGATCATCATGACTTTGGCTGATGAGTACATTATAATTGTTCTCGATTGCCATTTTCTCAATACCATTTATTGCTATTGAAAAATATTGTTCTTGTAGATTAGGAAGGATTACACCAAGGGTAAAAGTTTTTCCCTGCTTAAAAAAAATGGCTGCCTGGTTCGGCTCATAATTGATCTCTTTAGCCACCAGCTGTACCTGCATTCTTGTTCGCAAACCAATACTTGGATGATCATGCAATGCTCTTGAAACAGTTGATACAGAAACATTCAACCTCTTTGCAATTTCTTTTATAGTAGGTACTTTTTTCACAATGATCGAATAGCAACTAAGGATAATAAAGATAATGTTTCGTGCAAACTGTGTATATAATTAGTTTTGAAAACGCTGCGTTTTTTCTGTAACTTTCACCTACCTAAAACTAAAACTACCAACTATGCGCAAAGTTTCTGACATTCTTGGCCGAAAAGGAGCTTCAGCCGTGGCCGTGGCCCCGGATACTAAAGTGATCGAGGCACTGAACATTATGGCTGAAAAAAACATTGGCTCCGTGCTTGTAATGGATGGCGGCGAATACCTTGGGATCATTACAGAAAGAGATTATTCAAGGAAAATTGCCCTGAGGCACAAAAGTTCTGTTGACACTAAGGTTTCCGAGATCATGACAACAAATTTACCGGCCGTAAACCCCAGCGACAGTGTGGAATACTGTATGCAGCTCATGTCTGATAAAAACATTCGTTACCTGCCGGTTTTTGAAAAAAATCTTTTAGCAGGTATTGTAAGTATGAGTGATGTAGTAAAGGAAACAATTTTACAGCAAAAAGAAACTATTAGTCACCTGGAGAGTTATATCCATTCAGGTCTTTAAATTTTCATTCAACTAAAAACACAAGTTAGTCCCGCCTTTGGCGGGATTTTTATTTACCAGCTTCGTCTTGCTTTGATCTAACCAATACCAGGTCTTTTATGTCAACATGTATCGGTAACATTCCAATTTTCACAACAGCTTTCTTTCCTCTTAATTCTATTACCTGCCCTATCTGGTGATTCTTTTTCATTTTCACTTTTTCTCCAACTTTTATCTCGCCAGTCAGTTCAATAAATTTTGATTCTACCTGCTTTTGCATTTTTCCGGATTCCTTCTTTTCGTTTTTATTAAATAAAAGAGCACTGATATTTTTGATCACTTTGCTTTTATCTTCTTCCTTTCGCCAATCGATCACCATTTGCTTTAGCTTTCTCTCCATCTCTTTCAAATAAGCAAGTTTTTCTTCAGACACTTTATTCTGATGTTTTAAGAGTTCCACTTGCTGATCATGTTTTTCCCGATCCATCGTATGCTTCATTTCCTTTTTCAATTTTTCATTCTCCTGCAGCAACTGGTGTAGTTCTTTTTCTTTCTTTTCAAGATTATGGAGATCTTGTTCAGTTCTGTTCAATAATTTATCTAACCGAAAATGTTCTTCATCTACCATTTTTCTTGCACGATCGATCAGGGGTCTGTCCAAGCCGATCCTTTCAGCAATGGCAAACGTGTATGAACTTCCGGGCTTACCAATATTGAGTTTATATAGAGGCATTAGATTTTTTTCATCAAAAGCCATCGCACCATTTAATATACCGGGAGTTTTACTTGCCATTACTTTTAGATTCAGGTAATGTGTAGTAACAATGCCATAAGAATGTTTCTTTACTAATTCCTCTAATATTACTTCTGCAAATGCGCCACCAAGGTTCGGATCACTACCGCTACCTAATTCATCAATAAAGAAAAGTGTTTTTCCACTTGCTGATTCCATGAAATATTTCATGTTCTTCAAATGGCTGCTGTAGGTGCTTAATTCAAATTCCAGACTTTGTGTGTCGCCAATATGTATCAGCAATTGTTTGAATACTCCAAATTTTGAAGATGGTTGTACAGGCACAAGTAAACCACTTTGCACCATCATTTGCAAAAGACCAACTGTTTTAAGCGTTACAGTTTTACCACCGGCATTTGGTCCGCTTATAACAAGTATCCTATTTGTTTCATCAAGTGTTAATGAAACAGGAATAGTGGGCTTATTTGTTTTTTTATTATACAGGTATAACAAAGGATGAAAAGCTTTTTCCAAATGAACAATAGCTTTATCCTCAACAAGCGGAAACTCACCATTCATAACCAGAGCAAGTTTTGCCTTTGCACGGATAAAATCATACTCACCTGAAATAGAGTGATAAGTTGATAGCAGCGAAGAATACACAGAAAGTTTAGATGTTAATTCACGAAGCAAACGATACACTTCTCTTTTCTCATCGCTTTCTAAAGAATAAATATCATTGTTTAGTTCGATCGTTTCTTCTGGTTCTATAAAAGTAGTGCGACGGCTTTCACTTTCGCCATGCAAAATTCCTTTCACTGTTCTTTTTTGTTCCGCATAAACGGCCAATACCCTTCTGCCATTTAAAAAACTCTCTTCTATATCCGCCAGGTAACCCTGTTTATTCAATTTGGAGATGATCCGGTCAAAAGCTCTCCGCAATTCATTTCGCTTTCGATATAAATTCATCCGGATACTGTGCAATTCATCCGACGCATTATCCTTTACCTGGCCGGTTTCATCAACAACATCATCTATCATTTCAATGATAGCTTTTTCATAATATGTTCCGTCGATAATTTTTACCAGGCTATTGTAAGCAATTCTTCTTTCTGCATCAAACCATCTAAAAATATTCTTCATCAATTCAGCCAGCTTTCTTATTTCGATCAATTCATCACCTGCCAGCACCGCCCCTGGAATTGAAAGCATCTTTAACTCTTGTGATAAATTAAATATTGGGTCATTAGGGAAATAGATGCTGTTTTGCAAAAGCTGCTTGTATTCATAACTCTGCCTCAATTCTGTCTTTATAACCTCGATGTGAGTGTGAATACGTAATTGCCCGGCTTTTTCAATTGCATATTCACTTCTGCAATGTTCGGCAAGCAGAGATTTTACTTTATCAAACTCTAATTGTATGTAAGCAGATTCAGGAAAAAGCTTCATTGATGTGTGACTATTTTTTAGCCAGCAAAAGTAATTCTATTAATCTTCTGTTGCACAGTTTACCCAGAGCGAAGCGAAGGGCTCCGTTTGAGTTTCAATAACCCGATGGCTATCGGGTCTGTTCAACTTTTGTTGCCGATTTGTTAAGGAACTCAGAAAGCTATTTGCGCTGTCTTACATCTCACAAACCAGCCATCCCAAATCATCGTAAATTGCATTGAATTGCAAGGAATGCAACAAAAAAATAAAAAAATATTTATGAAAACATTTTGGCTGGCAGCCTTTACCGGCGCCGCCGCATTAATTTCCTGTGCACAAAACAACAATCAAAATTTAAAAATGAATACAACAAAAACATCTGAAAAAACTGAAGCCACTTTTACAGGCAAAACAGATACAGCAACTTTGGGCACTGGTTGTTTCTGGTGTACCGAAGCAGTTTTTGAACAATTGGAAGGAGTTATTTCCGTAACATCAGGATATGCTGGTGGGCATGTGGCAAACCCGAGCTACAAAGATGTATGTACCGGGGAAACTGGTCATGCAGAATGCGTGCAGGTTGTTTATGATACTTCAAAGATCAGTTTTGATGAATTACTTGAAGTTTTCTGGCAGGTTCATGATCCAACAACTTTAAATCGCCAGGGAGGGGATGTGGGCACTCAATACCGCAGTGTGGTATTTTATCACGATGATGAGCAAAAACAAAAAGTGGAGAAATATAAAACTGAATTAGATAAGAGTGGAGCATATGATAACCCAATCGTGACAACTCTTGAACCTTTTACCAAATTTTATAAAGCTGAAAATTATCACCAGGAATATTATGAGCTTAATAAGAACTCCAACCCTTATTGTTCGATCGTTATTCAACCCAAACTTGAAAAATTTGAAAAAGTATTTAAGAGCAAATTGAAGAAACATTAAAAAGCAAAGGTGGGATTAAATCCCACCTTTTGTTTTGGGTACCATTCAAATCATGAAGTTTGCATTTAAATTAAAAAACAATGAATGGTTTTTCTGGAATCTGGCCTTAAGAGAATAACGGAGCTGATTTTCCAGGACTTGGTTTTGGCTTCACAGATATGGATTTCATAAGGGCGGACAAAAACGAGTCAAGGTTTAACGAATAAAATTTTACTTATATTAAATACTTTTTTAAATAACAAATGACTTCTCTAATCTGCTGAGATTACTTTGATTAAGTTTAAGATCTGACTAAAAAACGATCAGGAAATAAAGTGAGATAAGGATAAAAACTAAGGTTCTCAAAATTACAACTCGTGTAGAGATTGCTTTCATAGTACGTTTTTAAAAGTATCAGATTAAATATGGCTATCCATTGATAGGGTCCATCAGGGGATTTTGGATTAGTTGATTAGTAAGGCTACTGCAGAAAAGTCATAGTAAAAATAGGTATCATATCATATTTATGCAAGTAATCAAAGTCCGTTTTTTATAGTAATTCTCCTATGAAAATCGCTATTGACTGATTCTCATTAAACATTTTTTAGTTTGTTTTTTTTGTTGTTCGTAATTCAAGCCAATTAAGATTATTAGGTTCAAACCCTGAAATTTCTGGTTGTACTAATCGTATCACGCGGTCATACCATAATGGGATCAATGGCGCATCATTGATCATTAGCTGATCAGCTTGCCGATATAAAATATATCTTAAAGAATCGTTTGGTTCAGCTACAGCTTGTTCGATCAATTTATCAAATTCAGGATTTTTATAGCGGGTATAATTGGGAGGAGCAGGATTTTTAGAATAAAAACAAGAAAGATAATTGAAAGCGTCAGCATAATCTGCTATCCAACTCCCTCTGAAAAAAGGAGCATTTGAATTAGAAGTAAGTTCAAATAAAAAAGATCTTAAAACAACTTCAACGGTCACAGGGATACCTGCTTCTTCAAATTGCTTTGCAAGATAACTTCCGATCTCTCCATATATTGGAATTGTGTAAAGTTTAATGGCAGGAAATTTCATACCATTTGTAAAGCCAGCTTCTGCCAGCAATTTTTTTGCCTTTCCCAGATCATAATGATATCCTTTTACTGAAGTATCAAATGAAGGCATTCCTTCAGGTACAAATCCATTTTCTGCAGGAGAGCTTAAAGAGTTTCTTAAATACAGGATCATCTTTTTACGATCGATCGCATAGTTCATCGCCTGCCTTAATTTCTTGAAACGTGTTGGTGAATTCTTTATTAATTCGTTTGTTGTATCAACTAAAAAACCAAAATACTCAGTATTGAGATAAGGATGAATTTGTAAAACAACTTTGTCCTTCCAGTTATTTCTTAGCTCTCCTTTCAGTGTAAGTATCTCATCTTTAAAAGAAGCATCTATATCATTTAAAAAATCAAGGTGTTTTTGACGAAATAATAGAAACTCAGTTGCCTTACTCTCATTAAATGTGATCTTAATTCCATCTAAATAAGGAAGCCTGTTGCCTGCAGAATCTTTTTCAAAATAGTTTTCATTCTTTTTAAATATCAATGCAAGCCCTTCTTCCCAGGCTACAAATTGAAAAGGCCCTGTGCCACAAGGATGACTTCGAAAATCAGATCCATATTTTTCAACCACTTCCTTTGGCACAACAGAACAATAGGTCATTTTTAATATCTGTAAAATAGGAGCATACGGTTTTATTAGTTTTAATCTGAATGTCGAATCGTCAATTGCTTTAAATCCTTCTATGCTATCTACTACATTATTAAAAACATAAAAGCCTGGACTTGCAATTTTAGGGTCAAGAATTCTTTTGAAACTATATTCCACATCCGGGGCGAGCATTTTTCTTCCCTTTCTATTTTCAAATGCATCGTTATCGTGAAAGTATACGTCTGTTCTTAAATGAAAGATATATTCAAGCCTGTCGGCAGAAATATCCCAGCTCTTTGCAAGCGAACCTCTTGTTTTCGTGTCACCATCATTTTCAACCAAGGTATTGAACAATTGATGCACCGGCCACATCGTAGATTGATTTTTTGAAAATGCAGGATCAAGAGAAGCGATACCAGTGGATTCATTGTAATGGAATATCTTTTTAGAACTTTGATCTTTGGTGCCACAAGTAATAAGGCACAAGGAACAAAGCACAAGTAAAAACAGGTATATATTTTTATAATTCATTAATTATTGAACGGCTAAATTTACAATTCAAAATTTCACAAATTGAAAAAGATTTTCAAGGCAATATTAATTTTTAATTGCTCATTACTGATCATTAAATCAATCAATGCTCAATTTACACACCAGGATACGCTTCGTGGTAGCAACGGGCCGGGAAGAGATTGGTGGGATGTGATGACATATAAAATCCAGGTAACACCGGATTATAACTCAAAATCGATTATTGGATCAAATGAAATAACATTTAAGGTTACAAAACAACCAAAGAATGGGATGATGCAGATCGATCTGCAGCAACCTTTAACAATTGATAATGTTTTCCTGGATGGAAAAAAAATTTCAAAAATTAAACGGGAAAAAAATGTTTACTGGATCAATTTAGCGAAAAATAAATTTTATACTTCAGGTGCAGATGGAATGGAGAAGGTTTACAAACTTTCAATTTTTTATAGAGGCAATCCAATTGTAGCAAAACGTCCACCTTGGGACGGCGGTTGGATTTTTACTAAAGATGCAAGGGGACGACCATGGATGAGTGTGGCTTGCCAGGGACTGGGTGCTAGTGCCTGGTATCCTTGCAAAGACTATCAAGGTGATGAACCCGATAACGGTGCAGCAATTATAATCTCGGTCCCAGATTCATTAGTTGCAGTTGCAAATGGAAATGGTGGAAAGGGGAAAATTGAAACAATATCCCATAATCTGAATTCAATTTATGTCTGGCAGGTAAAAAATCCAATTAATAACTACAACATCATTCCCTATATCGGCAAATATGTTAACTGGAAAGAAATATACATGGGTGAAAAAGGAAAACTTATTTGTGAATATTGGGTACTTGATTATAATCTTGAAAAAGCAAAAGAGCAATTTAAACAAGTGCCGCTGATGCTCAAAGCATTTGAATATTGGTTCGGCCCTTATCCTTTTTATGAAGATGGTTTTAAATTAATAGAAGCACCCCACCTGGGAATGGAACATCAGAGTGCGATTGCTTATGGTAATGGTTTTAAGAATGGATACCGTGGAAAAGATCTTTCTGGCTCTGCTGCTGGCTGGGGTTTGAAATGGGATTTTATAATTATACATGAAAGCGGTCATGAGTGGTTTGCAAATAATATAACCACGGTCGACATAGCTGATATGTGGGTACATGAAAGTTTTACCAATTATTCTGAAACTTTATTTACTGAATATTATTATGGCAAAGAAGCCGGTAGTGATTATTGTATCGGTACAAGAAAGTTGATCGAAAATGATAAACCGATCATTGGCCCTTATGGAGTAAATAAGGAAGGCAGTGGTGATATGTATTATAAAGGCGGTAACATGCTGCATACCATCCGCCATGTCATTAATGATGATGAAAAGTTCAGAGCTATATTAAGAGGGTTAAATTCTAAATTTTATCATTCAGTTGTAACTACAAAGCAAATTGAAAGCTATATGTCTGAGCAATCAGGAAAAGATCTGTCAAAAATATTTGATCAATACCTTCGAACAACAATGATACCTATTCTTGAATATAAATTCACGGGAGATAATATGTTTTATCGATGGGCGAATTGCGTAGAAGGATTTAATATGCCTGTTAAACTTAATGGCGAAAACAATGATTGGTTAAAAGCAACTACAGAATGGAAACCTGTAGCAGTGACTGCAGATATATTAAAAGATGGATTAAAGATCGACCGTAATTTTTATATTACTGTGGGAAAGGTCAATTAAACATTCACAATTGACCACTCACCATTCACCCCATTCACTATCTTTATCGCATGAGTAATATCCGAAGGCAAAGTATTATTTCCTCAATACTGATCTACGTTGGTTTTGCTTTCGGCGCATTGAACACTTATTTATTCACAAGAGAAGGCGGCCCGTTTACAAAAGAAGAATATGGTCTTACTGGGGTGTTCATGGCTATTGGGTCTATAATGATGTCAATTGCTTCTCTTGGTATGCCGGCCTACATCAATAAATTTTTTCCTTATTATAAGGATCATTTACCAAAGAATAAAAATGACCAGGCAGCATGGGCATTGCTTGTAAGTATTATTGGATTTACACTTTTAGCTATCGGCGGGTTATTTATGAAAAATATTGTTGGAAGAGCATTTGATAACTCACCGCAAATTGTACAATATTACTACTGGCTTTTTCCATTTGGTCTTGGGCTAACTCTTTTTTCGGTACTTGAAGTATTTGCCTGGCACAATCACAAATCCATTCTTTCAAATTATTTTAAAGAAGTGCAGTTTCGTGTTTGTGTAACGATCCTTTTTGTGCTTTTAAGCATTAGTGTAATAAAAGAATTTGACCTGTTTATAAAAATATATTCGTTTCTCTACCTTCTTCTTGCTATTGTTCTTTTTATTTATTTATATAGCACCGGAAAGATCAGTCTAAATTTTTCTATAAGTAAAGTAACCAGGAGGCTATTTAAAAAGATCCTGGTGCTTTGTGGATTTGTATGGGGCGGCACACTTATATACAATCTTGCAACAGTTGCCGACACAATTATTATTGCCGGTGTATTCCCAGATGGAGCCGGCATGGTTGGGCTTTTCACTTTTGCCCAATACCTTACAAGCCTGATACAAGCGCCACAAAGAAGTATCGTTGCAGCCTCCGTTGCACATCTCTCACAAGCCTGGAAGGATAAGGATCATAAAAAGATCAACCGTATTTATCAGCGTTCATCTATCAACCAACTCATTTTTTCTGCTGCCATGTTTTGTCTTGTCTGGTTAAATTATAATGATGCTATTGATTCTTTTAATCTACAGGCTGAATATAAAGTGGCGCTTGATGTATTTCTTTTTATGGGATTAATGCGGATAGTTGATATGGGAACAGGCGTCAGCGGGCAGATCATCACGACATCTACTTTTTGGCGATTCGATTTTATCACCGGTGTGATATTATTGATAATAATGCTGCCATTAAATTGGATGCTGACAATGAAGCTTGGATTGGTCGGCCCTGCGGTTGCCAGCCTGATCTCATTCTCGATCTATAATTTTATCCGCTATCTTTTTTTGTTGCGTAAATTCAATATGCAGCCATTTACCATAAAATCATTGCTTGCAATTTTATTAGCATTTGCCTGCTATGGTATTTGTTATTTTCTTTTAAATGATAAAACCGGGATCGGATGGCTGGCGATAAGAAGCTTGTTGTTTATTGGATTGTTCTTTGCAGGAACCTATTGGCTTAATCTCACACCCGATCTGAAAATTGTATTGGAAAGTTTAAAAAAGAGAGTAACGAAATAGAATATTACTTGGTGCTTACTACTGATTCACGGTCTTTCAATCTGCCCACTCCCACAAATTTTTTAGCCCAATATTCATCAAAAATATCGCTGATCATTACACCACCGCTTGTAGAAGCATGAACGAATTTGTTGTTCTGAAGATAAACACCAACATGAGAAATACCTCCACGGGTATTGAAGAAGATCAGGTCTCCTTCATTTAATTGTGTTCTTGAAATGCGACTCGTTAAATTATATTGTTCTCTTGCGGTTCTGGGAATACTAAGACCATAAACCGAGGCAAAAAGAAATTGGGAAAATGCCGAGCAATCAATTCCTTTTTTGGTATTACCTCCCAAACGATAGGGTGCGCCATACCAATCATCAATAAACTCAAACATCTTTGGGTTCTTTATTCCCTCTGCAGGAGTATTTAGTAAAACAGCATACTTTAGTTGTTGTGCAGATAAATTTTCTGCATCGGTTTCTCTATGAGTGCTATTGCGGGTTGTTGACCTTT
>Ga0193740_1000485_pt1 | contig 10675 bp, 8 predicted proteins | sample L2s1metaG_FD_145072 | JGI IMG/M metagenome (GOLD analysis project Ga0193740, IMG submission 145072) | Soil microbial communities from a riparian zone of the East river system, Colorado, United States - L2s1 | ecosystem: Environmental > Terrestrial > Soil > Riparian zone | place: USA: East River... | reverse complement strand
ATTCGAGGTATGGTGCAGCAATGCTGATTGAGCTATAAATATCTTCGCGCGGAATTTCTTTTTCATTGCTGTAGTATTTTATTGCGCCTTCACTGAGTGATTCATAACCGGATAGAACCTGCAATAAAGTTGACTTTCCTGTACCGTTCTTTCCGAGGACAGAAATTTTTTGAGGTGAGTCGAGACGCAAGGAAAGGTTTTTAAAAATCCAATGCCGGAAAAATTTTTTCCCAGCACCTGCAAGCTCAATACTGAAATGTTTTCGGTTTAGCACATTTAATATTATTCCTCGCTGCCATTCGAAATATATCCTTTCAATATTCCTCTGGTAGAACTTTTCATGAAAGCAACGATTTCATCTCTTTCGGCGGAAGGCTTTACTTCAGTTTCAATTACTTGAAGTGCCTGGGAACTATTATAACCCTTCTGAAAAACGATACGGTAAATATCCTGGATGAGAACGATCTTTTCCTGACTGAATCCTCTTCTTTTTAAACCAACAGAGTTCAAGCCCATATACGAAAGTGGTTCCCGGGCAGCTTTCACAAATGGTGGAACATCTTTCTTGATAAGTGAACCACCTGATACCATCACATGAGAACCAACATGTACAAACTGATGTATAGCCGAGAGGCCTCCGATGATTGCAAAATCGTCAATGACGATATGCCCCGCAAGAGTCACCCCGTTTGCAAGTATGCAGTTATTCCCGATGACGCAATCATGCGCAATGTGTACATACGCCATAAGAAGGTTGCCTTTTCCGACTACGGTTTTTCCCAGGGCCTTTGTGCCGCGGTTCACAGTTACAAACTCACGAATGGTGGTGCCGTCGCCAATCTCTGCAGTGGTGATTTCGCCTTCAAATTTTAAATCTTGAGGAACAGCAGATATCACCGCACCTGGAAAAATTCTGCAGTCTTTTCCTATCCGCGCTCCGGGAAAAATAGTAACGTTACTTGCGATCCATGTATCGTCTCCGACATCAACATCATTGTGAATTACGGTGAATGGATCAATGGTTACGCCTTTCCCAATCTTTGCTTCCGGATGAATATATGTATTTGGATAATTCATTCTTTGAATTGCGCCAAAGATACAGGATTCACTGAACCGTGAAAATTTAATGACTGAAAGGATATTCTGAAGACAGGTGATTTATTATCTTTGAGCCAAATTAAAATATTAAATTATGAGAAAACTTATACTTTTTACCTGTTTAACTTCTTTCATTTCTTTAGGTTCAACTGCACAAATTTGGATCGAACAGAATTCAAACTTGCCGAATGTTAGTGAAGGTATACGCGACATCTATGCTGTAAATGATAGTGTTGTTTGGATCATCGGATACGATGGAAGCGGAAGCGGCACCAATTTGCTTGACTTTGCAGTTTCAACTGACGGCGGAAATCTTTTTGTGAATGGAACCGTTGGATCAGATACGACTTTGCAGTTTTCAAATATCTGTGCAGTTAGCGCAGATACAGCCTGGGTTGCAATGTTTAATCATGTTGCATCACAAGGTGGTGGAATCTGGCGCACCATTGATGGCGGTGCAAATTGGGTGCAGCAGGGAGTTGGATTGATGTATGATTCACTTTCGTTCCCTGATGTTGTACATTTTTGGAATGGCAATGAGGGTGTAACTATTGGCGATCCAAACAACGGATACTTTGAAATATATACGACTGTTGATGGCGGCGACGTTTGGACGCGCGTTCCTACTGGAAACATTCCGAACGAAATCTCTGGCGAAGCAGGCATCACTGATTGGTACGAGGTCGAAGGTGATAACGTATGGTTCTGGACCAACAAAGGAAGATTATTTCACTCCATCGATAAAGGTTATAACTGGACAGTTTCATCTGTCATGAATCTTCCTACTACATCGGGATTGTCAGTTAGATTTTTCGATGACATGAATGGATTCGCACAATCGTACGAAAGCGCGACGGGCGCATTCATCTCTGCAAGGAAATCCAACAACGGAGGAGCTACCTGGACGCCTGTAAATCCAACAGGAATAGTTTACTCTTCTGATATGATCGACATTCCGAACACCGGCGTGCTTGTTACAACAGGAGCTGCAACCGGTTTCTACGGATCAGGTTTCAGTCTGGATTCAGGACTTACATGGACTGATATTGACGCGGGAACTCAGCATACAGCGCTTGCTGCTGTCAGCTATAACGGTATGTGGTCAGGTGGCTTTAGTACAGGTGTATCAGGCGGAATTTTTAAATGGGATGCTTACAACCTGGGAATACATGACAATAATGTTGACCTGCATGTATATGGTCTTTATCCAAATCCTTCTAATGGTATGGTTACAATAAACTTCAAATCCAAAGCAGGGTCAACTATTCAGGTTACGGATGCAATGGGTAGAATCGTTTATTCACAACAGCTAGGTGCAATATCAAGTGCAAAGTCTTTGGACTTTTCTGCGCTTGCAAGAGGCGTGTATTCACTCACTGTATTTAATTCAAATGACGTGTTGATCCAGGAAAAACTGGTGATCCAATAATAACCATTCAAATATGTCTTGGGCTGTTCTTTCGGGGACAGCCCTTTTTATATAAATAGACGTTGGAACATTTATTCTATACTTTTGTTCCGGACTGCACAAGCCACCCCTTCCCGATTTAATGAAAATTTTACTTAGATATTTAAAGGAGCACAAGTCAATTGTTTTTCTGGCATTGCTGCTTGCAACGATCAACCAGTGTTTTTCCTTAATGGATCCGCTCATTGCAGGAAAAATGATGGACCGGTTCGGGGTTCATGTAAGTGATTACCGCAACGATCCGACAAAAGATTTTTTCTATGATATTATGTGGTTGCTTCTTGCATCAATGGGTGTGGCAATGGTGTCGCGCATTGCAAAGAACTTCCAGGATTACTTTACCAATGTAGTGGTTCAGAAATCCGGCGCAAAAATGTATACAGATGGAATCAGGCATTCACTTGAACTGCCGTACCATGTGTTCGAAGATCAGCGCAGCGGTGAAACTCTTGGAAAGCTACAGAAGGTAAGAAGCGACTCTGAAAAATTCATCAATGCTTTTGTGAGTATCGTTTTTCAGTCGCTTGTGGGTGTGGTGTTCGTGATCATCTATGCTATCAATGTGCATTGGATCATCGCACCGATCTTTTTGCTTACGGTTCCCATGCTTGGATTTGTCAGCAGCGTCCTCAGTAAGCGGATAAAAAAAATATCAAAGACCATCCTCGGTGAAACCACTTCCCTTGCAGGTTCTACAACTGAGTCATTGAGAAATATTGAGTTGGTGAAAAGTCTGGGATTGTCAAACCAGGAAGTGAACCGGTTAAATTCAGTGACAGGAAAAATACTGACCCTGGAATTGAAAAAGGTCAGGTATGTGAGAAGTCTCAGCTTTGTGCAGGGAACCACCGTTAATTTTCTCCGCACCTGTTTGATATTTCTACTTTACTATTTGGTTTTCAGAGATACCATTACGCCGGGCAAGCTCATGACATTGATGTTTTATTCATTCTTTATTTTCGGTCCACTGCAGGAGCTCGGAAATGTGATTGCAGTATGGAGGGAAGCACAAGCTTCATTACAAAATTTTCAGGACATCATGAATACGCCGGTGGAAGCAAAGCCTGCACACCCGAGAAAGCTGGAAAAAATTGACAACCTTAGATTTGAGCTCGTTCAATTCAGGCATCAGACTTCAGCTACCAATGCAGTGGAAAATATTTCCTTCGAAACAAATAAGGGTCAGACCATAGCATTTGTCGGCCCTTCGGGTTCCGGGAAAACGACGCTTGTAAAGTTGTTGGTTGGATTGTACCGTCCGCAAAGCGGAGAGATCTATTACAATAACATTCCTGGAAATGAAATTCTGTTTGACCAGTTAAGGGAGCAGATTGGTTTTGTGACGCAGGATACACAATTATTTTCCGGAACAATCCGTGAAAATCTTTTGTTCGTACACCCTGAAGCAACCGATGAACAGTGCATGGATGTTCTTCAAAAAGCTTCCTGCCAGAGTTTGCTTGCACGAGCGACAAATGGATTGGATACCATCATCGGGGAAGGGGGAGTGAAAGTTTCTGGCGGAGAAAAACAGCGACTATCAATTGCACGCGCTTTGCTTCGTCAGCCAAACCTGTTGGTGTTTGATGAAGCGACATCGTCACTTGATTCAATTACCGAAGAAGAGATCACTGAAACGGTACGCGAACTTTCAGCGAGGAAGGAACACATAACAATACTGATCGCGCACCGGCTGAGTACCATCATGCATGCTGACAGGATTTTTGTCCTGGAAAGAGGAAGAGTCATTGAACAGGGAACGCATTCAAGGCTGCTGGAAGATAAAGGACTTTATTATGCAATGTGGCGTCAACAGATTGGTGAAAGAAAACATACAGCTCCTGTTTTAAATAATGTTTCAAAGCCCACAACTGTAAACGCTAATTAAGGAGCGTGGCTTCGCAGGTTTAAAGGGAAAATAATTTGTAACGGAGCACCGGAGAGAAGTTTTCGTAGTGGGTCAGTTTGAAATTTAGCTTGCTTCGACAGGCGTTCGACTGAGCGTTCGACTGAGCTCACGCCGAAGTCTCAGCAAGCAGCTCTGTGTAACCAAAGCAGCTGACTGAGCGGAGTCGAAGTCAGCGTAATTGAAATGTAAAATCAAACTGACCCACTACCGAAGTTTTGATCCGAGTACAAAACCTGAATCACCGGATTATTTTTGCTTTTAGATAGCCATCCTTTCTCAAGGTTTTTACAAGTGACTTTGTTTCGTCATCAGATGTAGCCAAAGGCAGAAGAACCATGTATTTTCTGCTTTCACCTGAATTGATGGCCTTCACAAAAACATTTGAAAGATGATAGCTCAGCAGGACATCCGATGCCATATAGAATGCATGCTTTATTGATTCCGTCTGCCATAGATATATTGTAGAATCTTTGAGTTCTATGCGATGTGAAAAACAGTCCCACACCTCATTCTCTTTAATCATTGCATCGTTAAGATTGGATCGGTCCAGAAAAGTAAGCGGTTGAATTTTCACAGGCACCACACCAAACGGTATCATGTCAAGCTTTTTTGCAGCAGAGCGGGTGAGGTCGATGATCCTGCTTTTCTTAAAGGGACCACGGTCGTTTATCCGCACGACAACACTCTTGTTGTTTTGTTTATTGGTTACATGCACGATGGTATTGAACGGAAGTGTTTTATGAGCTGCGGTGAAATCATTCTGGTTATACTCTTCACCATTGCTCGTTTCTCTTCCCTGGAATTTATCATGATAGAAGGATGCTTTACCTGTGGAAGAAAATGTATCCTTTTGAGCAAACACAGATGAAGCAACAAGTAGAAAGACTATCGAAAAACAAAATCCGTGTTTCATTGGGAGCAAGTTACAATCTTAGATTCCTTTTGTCAATTCTCCCGTACATTTGAGAACTGAAGTACCATGGCTGCACTTTCTATCCGTGAAATAACATCTTCTGACGTTCCATTAATAGCAGATTACTGGACGAAGTCCGATCCTTCATTCATGGAGTCAATGGGCGTTGACCTCCTTAAAATTCCTGAACGCGATGAGCTTATCAATATGCTTGGGCAACAACTTGATAAGCCTTATTCACAGAAACAATCCTATGCCCTCATCTGGCTGATAGATGGAATTCCGTCAGGTCATTCGAATATCAATAAAATTATTTTCGGCGAAGAAGCTTACATGCACCTGCACTTGTGGAATTCACCTGAAAGAAAAAAAGGAATGGGATTGAATCTTGTGCGCATGTCGTTGCCTCAATATTTCAACAACTTCAATCTTCGAAAACTATTTTGTGAACCGTATGCCCTCAATGTTGCTCCCAACCGAACCCTCGGTAAAATTGGATTTGATTTCGTTAAACGTTACAGGACGATACCAGGCAGTCTAAATTTTGAACAGGAAGTAAACAGGTGGGAGCTAAGCGTTGAAAAGTATAACACGCTTGCGAAAGCGTGATGGCCGACCGGTCACCTAGTTCAGTCTCCTGGAGATTACTCCCTCAATCTTGCTGAAGAGGTCTAATGGATTCGTTAGCCGCCAGTGAAAATCATCCAACTCGCCGCCGGTAACAAAATACGAATCCAAATTAAAGCGCTGCATTTCCTTCATCACATGTTCCCGGAAGTTGATGGCCGCAATCCAACCGTCTTCTACATCATCGAACCACTCTTCGTAATAGCTGTCGTCAGAACCATGAAAGTTAAGTACATTTTCCCCGATGAGGATAAATTTTCTTATTCCCTCTGATTCCATTTCCTCTACCACCTTTCTTTTCAAAAACATGATGTCATTATATAATGCATCATTCCATTCACCGATGAATTCCAGTATTGCAAATTGTTTGTCGTAATCAGCATACAGTACTTTTATATAGAGTGTATTTGACCCGAAGTCATCCCACTGTGGATGGATGTAATAATTGTAAACAGTATTTGAAAATTCAAATTCTGAATAAACGGCACCATAGAAAGGCGAACGTTCATCTTCGGAGGCGACATACAATTCGCGCCATTGGTAAAAAGGTTCTATATCCTGCATTGATTTATTGAAATCCCATGCAAAGATATTCTGAATTAAGGAATCAGAAATCAAAAATAAATTTTCAATGGAAATGTTTTCGGAACTAATAACCTAGCTTCTCGTGTTCCTGGTTTCTTCGATTGCCTTGCGCACGCTTCCGAACTTCTTCAACATTTTGTCGGCTTCGCTTTCGTCGATCTTAAGTTCCTCCATCAGCATACGCGTTCCACGATCAATGAGCTTGTTATTGGTGAGCTGCATGTCAACCATTTTATTGTCTTTCACGCGGCCGAGTTGGATCATCACGGCAGTTGAAATCATATTCAACACAAGCTTCTGGGCAGTTCCCGCTTTCATTCTTGTGCTGCCGGTAACAAATTCAGGGCCTACAATTATTTCAATAGGGTAGTGGGCCGCTTTTGACAATGGCGATCCGGGGTTGCAGGTTATGCCTATTGCTAATATCTGGTTCACAGCACAAGTCTCAAGTGCACCTACAACATAAGGAGTAGTGCCGGAAGCGGCAATGCCGATGACCACATCTTTTTGTGAAACCTGGTTTGCAACCAAATCTTTCCATCCTGCTTCCCTGTCGTCTTCAGCAAACTCAACTGCTTTCCTGATTGCTTTATCACCTCCGGCAATCAGGCCTATCACGCGACCATGCTCCAGACCAAAAGTAGGCGGCAGTTCAGAAGCGTCAACGATGCCCAATCGTCCGCTGGTGCCGGCGCCCAGGTAAAACATCCGTCCACCTTCTTTCAGTTTCTGTGTGACTAGCATTACAACCGTTTCAATCCGGTGCAGGCAACTCTCAATTGCCTGAGGAACTTTTTTATCCTCTGCATTAATATTTTTAAGGAGATCAATGATCTCCATCTTTTCTAAATCCTGATAAAGAGAATCCTTCTCAGTTATTTTTTCATTCATAAATACAATTGTTGGATACTTACGGAGTTCCAAGAACCTATCTCAGAAGATAATATTGAGACAGGTCCTGGATATTTCAGTGCGTCCAATTAAGTAAGAAAAAGTCTATAAGCATTGATGAACCTTTTTATTTATTCACATGATGAATAAAGATAAAAAAGTTTACTTGTAAACTGGTGGATGATTTCCAGGATTATATTCATTCATTATCGCGGTTGCAACATCAACAACATTCTCAACAGAAGGCTTGGAAAAATAATCGCCATCTGAACCATAAGCTGCGCGGTGAGGTTTTGCGGCCAACGTTCGCGGAGCAGCATCAAGTAATTCAAATCCTTCCTGCTCTTCGAGGATCTGTTGAAGTATAAATGCACTTGCACCTCCAGGTACATCTTCATCCACGATTAAAAGTTTGCCGGTCTTTTCGAGCGATGCATGGATGGAATGGTGGATATCAAATGGAAGCAGCGACTGTACATCAATCACTTCACATGAAATTCCCATTTGTAGTAATTGCTTAACTGCATCCATCACAATCCTGCAGCATGAACCATAGGTTACTATTGTAATATCAGTTCCTTCTGATAAAACTTCAGGTACTCCTATTGGAATTCTGAATGCGCCCAGGTTAGACGGAATCCTTTCTTTCAACCTGTACCCATTCAGGCATTCTACAATTATTGCAGGCTCATCGCTGGCAAGCATTGTATTATAAAATCCCGCCGCCTGTGTCATGTTCCGTGGTACAAGAATATGAATTCCTCTCAGCGCGTTGATGATCATTCCCATTGGAGAGCCGCTATGCCATATTCCTTCAAGCCTGTGGCCGCGTGTCCTTATAATCAGCGGAGCTTTTTGTCCGCCTTTAGTACGGTACTGTAATGTTGCAAGGTCATCGCTGAGTGTTTGAAGACCATACAACAGGTAATCGAGATATTGAATTTCAGCAATAGGCTTCAGTCCGCGAAGTGCGGCACCAATGCCCTGTCCGACGATTGTAGTTTCCCTTATTCCTGTGTCTGATATCCTGATCTCGCCATACTTTGCCTGGAGACCTGCGAAGCCCTGGTTTACATCGCCGATTTTACCGACGTCCTCACCAAATGCAAGAAGCCGGGGATCATTGGCGAATAGTGCATCAAAGTTTGCCTGCATGATTTCGCGGCCGTCGGCCATCACCACTTCTTCTGAATAATTTACAGCGACAGGAGAAACCTTAAGCGCTGATTCCGCTGACTGACTGTGCAAATATGAATTATACCTGTCAGCATTCAACGCTTCATAGCCTGAGAGCCATTGCTGCATTTCATCTCTTGCAGATGACGTTTCACTCCTTGTAAGATATAATACTTTCTTTATCGCTGTGACAACTTCTCTCCGCGCAGGTTCCAGTGAAGCGATCAGTTCTTCTCTGACCTTTTCTATAAAGGCTCCCTGGGATGTTTCCTTTGCGATACGTTCCATGTACTCTCCGGCAATTTTCATTTCATTTTTTACCGGTCCCATAAAATCTTCCCAAGCCTGACGGCGTAATGTGCTCACCATTTTTTTTGCTTCAGCTTCCAATTCATCCAGCTCTTCAGCAGATGCAATTGCGCCGGCAATCATCCACTCGCGCATTTTAACGATGCAATCGAATTCTTCCTCCCATGCAAGCCGTTCTTTCGATTTATATCTTTCATGTGAACCGGAAGTTGAATGACCCTGAGGCTGCGTCATTTCCTGGATATGAAAAAGCACAGGCACCTGTTCTTTCCTGCAGATCGCAATTCCTTTTTCATACATTTCACATAGGCCTGCATAGTCCCAGCCTTTACCACGAAGAATGATATAACCTTCTCCTCGCCCTTGCGAGTCCGGCCCCTGGCGGGCATTTTCATTCCGCTCAAACCCTGAAAGTATTTCACTGATGTTTTGTTTTGTGGTCTGGTATTTTGCCGGAACTGAAATTCCGTAACCATCATCCCATACACTTATTGCCATCGGTACCTGAAGCACACCTGCCGCATTGATTGACTCCCAGAAAATTCCTTCTGAAGTGCTTGCATCCCCAATCGTTCCAAAGGCAACTTCATTTCCCTGGTTGCTGAACTGGGTGAACTGGTGCAGCGCAGTATTATTTCTGAAAAGTTTCGATGCCCATGCAAGTCCCACCAGCCTCGGCATTTGTCCGGCTGTAGGGGAGATATCACTTGATGAATTGTATTGCTCAGCTAGTTTTTTCCACGAGCCATCTTCATTCAGGCTGCGTGTTGAAAAATGTCCGTTCATCGACCTGCCCGCTGATGCAGGTTCGGCAGTGACATCGGGATTAGCATAAAGCTGAGCAAAAAACTTTTTGATATCACTTTCACCAATGGCAAACATGAAGGTCTGGTCACGATAATATCCCGAGCGCCAGTCACCTTTCAGGAATTGTTTCGCCATTGCGATCTGTGCGATTTCTTTTCCGTCGCCGAAAATTCCAAACTTGGCTTTCCCGGTAAGTACTTCTTTTCTGCCCGTTAAACTTGCCTGACGGCTTTCGAAAGCCATACGGTAATCTGCAATAACTGTTTTTCTGAAAGTATCGAAATCGATGGATTTGTCTGTTCTGGTTTCACTCATGTTCGTAATCTCAAAGGCATTGAGCCTTTCGCACAAATATAGAAAAGTTACATGTTATAGCCGCTTCTGTTTTCGGTTATAAAATCATGCTTTCCTCAAAAGTTTGAAAGCATGCATCCATTTGTTATGGAGGAACCCTGGAATGCACCACAAAACACATAGCGACTCTATAGCCCTGGAAGCCTCAATCATGCCGCAATCCTCGGTTTCCCAATTAAAAGCTGTGAGAATATCTGTTACCTTTTCCTTTGCTTCTGCATTGTTGCCACAGATGAACATGGTCGGCAATATATTTCCAAACTGTTTACCGTTAATCATGAATGTATTGCCGACGCTGTTAAAGCATTTTACAATGTGGGCTTCAGGTAGCCACTTCTGGATCTGCTCACCCAATGAATCATTCTGCTGGGTAAAATATTTCAACACACCGTTTTGTGCCGGCTCCTGTGAAATAGGATTGGTCGTGTCAATAACGGTCTTCCCGGAGTAATTGATTTTTTCCGTCATGTCAATGGCTTCCTTGGCAATTTTTCCTGCAACAGCAAGCACTATGATGTCACCAAACTTTGCTGCATCA
>Ga0193740_1000484_pt1 | contig 10677 bp, 8 predicted proteins | sample L2s1metaG_FD_145072 | JGI IMG/M metagenome (GOLD analysis project Ga0193740, IMG submission 145072) | Soil microbial communities from a riparian zone of the East river system, Colorado, United States - L2s1 | ecosystem: Environmental > Terrestrial > Soil > Riparian zone | place: USA: East River... | reverse complement strand
CACACCAAACGGGGCAAAATACATGTTCAAGTTCACCAACATCATCATGTATTTTGCCCCGTTTGGTGTGGGGGCAGCTATTGCTGTTACAGTAGGGCACCTGGGAATTGATATTTTAAAGAATCTCGCTTTACTGCTTATTACCTTATATGTGGCACTAATTGCTTTTTTATTATTGGTACTATTGCCAATTGCAATTTGGGTGGCGAAGATTCCAATAAAAAAATTCATACAAGCGATCCGCGAACCGGTCTCAATTGCATTTGCTACCACTAGTTCTGATTCTGCTTTGCCAAAGGCCCTGGAGAATATGGAAAGATTTGGAGTGCCAAGAAAGATCGTATCATTTGTTATCCCCACTGGTTATACTTTTAATCTTGATGGAACGACTTTATATCTTTCCCTGGCATCTGTCTTTGTTGCCCAGGCAGCAGGGATTGATTTATCATTTGGTGAGCAATTGATGATTGGTCTTACGCTGATGCTAACCAGCAAAGGCGTAGCGGCAGTGCCAAGGGCATCATTAGTGATATTGATAGCTACAGCGGCCACTTTTAAATTCCCTCTTTGGCCTATTATGGCAATATATGGTATTGATGAATTGATGGATATGGCTCGCACTTCTGTAAATGTAATAGGTAATACACTGGCGAGTTGCGTTATTGCGAGATGGGAAGGAGAATTTGATGATCAGAAAGCATTAGCATTTAATGAAAAGGCAGCTGATGCCATCCTGGAGTAATTAACAGACATTATAAAATTATAAAAATGGATTTTTTTTTATTAGACGTTTTTCATTGGACAGATTTACTGCAACCACAGTGGTATGTAGAAAACGGGGGGTTATGGGTGTTGTTGTTCGTGGTGTTTGCAGAAACAGGTTTATTTATCGGTTTCTTTTTACCAGGAGATTCATTATTGTTCGTTGCCGGCATATATGCTCATGAGATAACTACCAAGACTGGTGAAGTAAAACCTGGTCTTGCTTACCAGTTCCTGGATATGGTAGGAATGGGAAGCTTCACTAATCAATGGGTAGACCTTTTCGTGTTATGGGGTTTGATCTCTTTAGCCGGTATTCTTGGGAATGCCGTCGGCTATTGGACGGGACGAAAGGTTGGGCCCGCCATGTTTACATGGCGAGATAGATTTTTATTTAAGAAAAGATATTTATACCAGGCGAAAGAATTTTATGATAAGCATGGCGGTATTGCCATTATCGGCGCAAGATTTCTTCCTTTCATCAGAACATTTGCTCCAATAGTAGCAGGCATCGTGCAAATGGATAGAAAGAAATTTCATTTCTTTAATGTGGTAGGTAGTATTGCCTGGGTTTTCAGTATGGTGTTTTCAGGATATTTTTTACAAAAATGGATATTAAAACAATTTGGTTTTGATCTTAAGGATCATCTTGAACTGATCGTACTTGGAATTGTTTTAGTAACTACTGCACCTGTTATCATAAAAATGTTTACCGGCAGAAAAAAAAAGAATAACGATCCGATCGCTAATTCATAACTATGGAAAAAAAACACTACGGCATACTTTCTCTTCCCGTAATTGTTGCTGCACTAGGTTATTTTGTTGATATATATGATTTGTTGCTTTTCACTATTGTCCGGGAACCAAGCTTGCAAAGTTTGGGTATAATACTTACTGATTCAAAATCTGTAATTGCAGCCAGTACAAAAGTTCTCAATTGGCAAATGTGGGGAATGCTGATCGGCGGCATTATTTGGGGAGTTATGGGCGATAAAAGAGGAAGATTAAGTGTTTTGTTCGGTTCTATCATTCTTTATTCTATTGCAAATTTTATAACAGGGTTTGTTCAGAATGTTGATCAATACGCATGGGCAAGATTTGTAGCTGGTGTCGGTTTAGCTGGAGAATTAGGGGCAGGGATTACTTTAGTGAGTGAATTGTTGCCAAAAGCAAAACGTGGTATTGGAACTTCAATGGTGGCAGGTATCGGGTTATTTGGTGCGGTAGCTGCTTATTTTACTTTTAAAATTACTGATGATTGGCGGTTATGTTTTAAGATCGGCGCTGTTCTCGGTGTCTTATTATTATTTTTAAGAATTTCGGTTTCGGAAAGTGGAATGTTCAAACACGTGCAGCAGCAGGGAGGCATAGTAAGAGGAAATTTCTTTATGTTCTTCCAGGATGCACAACGTTTCAGAAAATATATTCTCGCAATCTTAATTGGATTACCAACCTGGTTTGTAATTGGGGTGCTGGTGAATTTAAGTAATCGGTTTGCTAAAGAATTTTATGGCGAAAATAATATTGAATCAGGCCAATCTATAATGTATGCATATGCAGCTATAGCAATTGGCGATATCCTTATTGGTTTTATCAGCCAATATTTTAAAAGCAGGAAAAAGGCATTGTACCTGTTTTACTTTTTTGCCATCATATCAGGCATTTATTTCTTCAGTGGCAATATAAAAAACGATGCAACCATGTATGCAGCTTGTGCAGCGCTTGGTTTTAGTACAGGTTTCTGGGCAATATTTGTAACAATGGGAGCGGAGCAGTTTGGAACTAATTTGCGTGCAACAGCCGCGACAACAATTCCCAATATGGTGCGTGGTTCACTACCATTGATCAACTTGATGTTTGTTAACTGGTTTCAAAAAACAAATGGATGGGATATTGTTAAAAGTGCCATTTATACCGGGATAATAGTAATGGTCATTACACTTATTGCTGCTTATTTTACTGATGAAACTTTTCATAAAGATCTGAATTATGTGGAACCTGAAGAATTGATGCCTTAAACAATAATTATTAATTCTACAGTATGAAATTTCTGATAATAAGATTTTCTTCCATTGGTGATATTGTTTTAACAACACCTGTCATTCGTTGTTTAGAAAAACAATTACCCGACTCGGAAATTCATTTTCTGACAAAAGAATCTTTCGGAAGTATTGTTGAAAACAATCCCTACATCGATAAAGTGCATTTGTTAACTCATAGTTGGGAAACTGTTGTACATGAATTGAGGCAGGAGAACTATGATTATATTATCGATCTGCATCATAATCTGCGCACATTGCGATTGAAAAAGGATCTTGGAATTAAATCGTTTCCATTCAATAAATTAAATATTCAAAAATGGATCTACACAAATCTTAAATGGAACATGATGCCTGATGTTCATATTGTTGATCGGTACATGAAAACTGTTGAATCTTTTGGAGTAATAAATGATGGAGAGGGGCTTGATTATTTTATTCCCGAAAAGGATGAAGTAAGGCAAGAAGATATTCCTGTATCACATCACCTGGGGCATATTGGGGTAGTGATCGGGGCAGCACATAACACAAAAAAACTGCCGGTTGAGAAATTAAAAGAGTTATGTAGCAAAATTGATCACCCCATTATTTTATTAGGTGGAAAGGAAGACAATGAAAATGCAAAAGAAATTGCATCGATAGATCCAATTAAGGTTTACAATGCCTGTGGTAAATTTAATTTAAATGAAAGCGCTGACCTTGTTCGCAAATCAAAGCTCATAATAACGCATGACACAGGCCTTATGCATATTGCAGCTGCCTTTAAGAAAAGCATCATTTCTGTTTGGGGAAATACAGTTCCTGAATTTGGAATGTATCCTTATTATGGAAAAGATCAAATTCGAGACCTCAAATTTGAGATCACGGGACTTCGTTGCCGGCCTTGTAGCAAAATAGGTTACGCTAAATGTCCCCGCGGACATTTTAAATGCATGAAGCAAATATCTATGGATGCTGTAGTTGAAACAGCAAGACAATTTTTGAAATAAGATAAGATGATCTTATTTACCCCAGGTAATCAACGTAACAATCGCAATCGAAAGGAAAATAACACTGATGATAATAGCTCCCTGAACATCAGGTTTGTGCAAATAGGTGTTGAGTTTTTTCATACGCAAACTTTTAAAGATTAATAAATAGGAGGGTGCGGTACTAAAACTCTGGGAATTATATAGGGCGGGATTTGACGCAAATGTAGAACTGCTTATTTGATTTTGCAAGATTATGCAAAATAAATTTTTATTGGGCAAGTTCACTTAACTCCAACCAGCGCAATTCTTTTTTATCGAGCAATTTGGTTACTTCACCAATACGATTTGCTAGTTTTTGTAACTCCTCAAATGATTCATGACCGCTGTTTAAACGTAGATCTACTAATTTTTTTTCTTTCGTTAGTTCGGCAATCTCTTTTTCGAGTGTTTCGAATTCTCTTTTTTCTTTAAATGTCAATTGACGTCTTTTGTCCACAGTCGTCGGTCCACTGTTCATAGACGACCGTTTATTTTCTGAAATCATTTCTGTCGACCGTTGACCATTGACTATTGACTCCCGGTATTGCGAATAATTTCCCGGAAAATCTTTTATGACGCCATCACCTTCAAAAACGAAAAGGTGATCGACGAGGCGATCCATGAAATATCGATCATGTGAAACTAACACCAAACATCCCTGGAATTCCGCTAGAAAATTTTCAAGTACACCTAATGTCGGCAGATCGAGATCATTAGTAGGCTCATCAAGAATTAAGAAATTAGGATTGCGAAATAGAATAGTTAATAATTGCAGTCGTTTCTTTTCGCCACCACTTAGCATTGACAAATAAGTATACTGCTTGTCTGGCGGGAAAAGAAATAATTCAAGAAACTGTGCAGCACTTAATGAACCCCCTTTGGCCAACGGAAAATTTTCTGCAATCGATTTTACATATTCAATTACTCTTACATCATCTTTTACCTGCATGCCTTGTTGAGAATAATTTCCAAATATTACCGTGTCGCCAATATTTACTTTTCCGCTATCGGGTTTTTCCAAGCCCTGTAGAATATTTAAGAAAGTTGTTTTACCGGTTCCGTTTTTACCAACAATACCAATTCTATCTCCTTTCTTGAATGTGTAATCAAATCCTTTTAAAATTATTCTGTCGCCATAATTCTTATTAACTTTTTTCAGCTCAGCAATTTTTCCTCCCAGCCGGTTCATCTTCATTTCTAATTGCAATTGCTCGTCAATGATCTGTTGTTTAGCTTTTTTTTCAACTTCATAAAAATTATCCTGCCGGCTTTTACTTTTCGTTGTTCTTGCCCTGGGCTGCTTTCGCATCCACTCTAATTCTTTTCGGTAAGTATTTCTTGCTTTTTCAATACTGGCAGAATCGCTTTCTAATCGTGCAGCTTTTTTCTCCAAATAATTTCCATAATCTCCTTTATAAACATAAAGCTTGTCGCCATCCATTTCCCATATTTCATTACAAACAGCATCAAGAAAATACCTGTCGTGTGTTACAAGCAACAAAGTTGTATTTTGACTGCTTAAATAATTTTCCAGCCATTCGACCATTTCTACATCAAGATGGTTGGTGGGTTCATCCATTACTAATAAAACATGTTTGTGCTCAAAGCCAATATCAATTAATGTTTTTGCAAGTGCCACCCTTTTGCGTTGTCCACCGCTAAGTGTAGAAATGTTTTGCTGTAAATGATGAATGTTTAATTTTCCCAACACCTGTTTCACGTTTGTTTCAAAATTCCAGGCGCCTAGTTCATCCATTTTTATCACAGCAGCACTGAGCTTATCTTCACTTCCTTCATCATCGGCAGCTTCGTATTCTTTTATTGCATTTATCATTGGGTGATCGTGAAAGAAAATATTATTAAGTACTGTTTCATTTTCAGTAAATAGGGGGTCTTGCTCAAACAATACCACATCAACATCTTTGTTTATCCAGACCTTTCCTTCATCAGCCGTTTCCTGGCTTGCAAGTATCTTAAGTAGGGTTGTTTTGCCAGAACCATTTCTTGCTACCAATGCAATTTTATCTCCTTCTTCAATATGAAAAGAAATATTTGAAAACAAGGGTTTGATCCCAAAACTTTTTGTCAATTCTTCAACAGAAACATAATGCATGGTACAAAGATAAATTTGAGTTTGTCATTAAATAAAAAAAGGCGAACAGGATGTTCGCCTGTAAAATTAAAGTTGAAATTTTATAAAGTTTTCAACACATCATTCATGCTTCTTACTGCATCTGCGCTCTTATTAAAGGCAGCCTGTTCTTCCTGATTCAATCCAAAATCAAAGATCTTTTCCCAACCATTTTTTCCAATAGTAACCGGTACTCCAAGGCAAATATCTTTTTGTCCGTACTCCCCGTCCAGTGCAACACAACAGGTAAATAATTTTTTCTCATCACGAAGAATTGTTTCAACCATTGCTGCTCCAGCAGCCCCTGGCGCATACCATGCAGATGTTCCGATCAATTTTGTAAGAGTGGCGCCACCAACCATTGTATCATTTACGATCTGCTTTTGCTGACTATCGCTTAAAAATCTTGTAACCGGTACGCTGTTCCATGTTGCCAAACGGATCAAAGGGATCATCGTTGTATCTCCATGACCTCCGACAACAACAGCATTCAGATCAGCAGGACTGCAACCAAGATGCTGGCTCAATTGATATTTGAAACGGCTACTATCTAAAGTGCCGCCCATCCCTATAATTCTATTTTTTGGAAGACCAGTTGATTTTAATGCGAGATAAGTCATTGTATCCATTGGATTACTGACAATAATGAGGACAGCATTTGGAGAATACTTCAAAATGTTTTCACAAACACCTTTTACAATTCCTGCATTTGTGCCAATTAATTCTTCTCTTGTCATACCAGGTTTGCGGGGAAGTCCTGATGTAATTACAACTACATCACTGCCGGCTGTTTTTGAATAATCATTTGTACTGCCGGTTATTTTTGTATCAAATCCAAGAAGTGTGGCGGTTTGCATCATGTCTTGTGCTTTTCCTTCTGCAATACCTTCCTTAATATCTAATAAAACAAGTTCTTCGCAAAGTTCTTTTCTCGCAATATTATCAGCACAAGTAGCACCAACTGCACCAGCGCCTACAACTGTTACTTTCATGATCTGTAAAATTTATTTTTGAGCTGCGAAGATAGGAGTGAAGGGCTATATTTCTACTGAACCTAATTCTATTTTTTGGGATCTTAAAAGTAGAATCCAAAATAGACCGAAGTCACCCGGTCTTCTTTAGAAATTCCGTAAGCTCCACTAACAACGATCTTGTTAAATAGAGAAAGAAAGGCGCCAATTCCGTACGCTGTATGCCATGTATTTGAATTTTCACCGGGATACCAAACACGGCCATTATCAAAAAAACCTAGGAGGCCGTACTTACCATTGAAAATTTTATTTTTTGCATTAAAGATGAATCGTAATTCATTGTTATTATAAACACTTTGCTTACCATAAAAACGATATTTCCGAAAACCTCTCATGTTATCATGACTTCCTAGCATATTTAACTGATAAAATTCCGCATCACCGATATTGGCAGCACCACCAGCACGAAATGCAAATGAAATAAAATTATATACAGGGATGTAAACGACCGCATCAGAATTGAGTTTTGTAAAAGAATGATCAGGTTTATTGAAGTTGTATATATAAGCTGCACTGCTTGAAAATCTAAATCCTTTTACAGGGATAACTGGATGATCGGTCTTTTGATATCTATAAGTTATATTTCCACTAACAAAATGTTTCCTTTCAAGATCCAATTTGTAACTGCCATCTTTGACAGTTGTAACAAAACGGTCAGCGTCATCTATGATACCGATGGTTTGATAAAGGCCCCCAATTTCTATTTGTGAATGACGAATACTGCGATTGACACCAAATCTTCCATAAAATTCACGACTACGGAGCCGATAATATCTCTGATCGTAGGTTTCAAAACTGCTTTCATTGCCCACGCCAAAAAAGTTTACAACATTTGGAACTCCAGCTCCTGCACCGATAAATGCATTCCATTTTCCGAACAATTGGTAAAAATTCTTTCGGTAATCAATATAAACAGCGTTCCTGTTGATGGAGTACTTTATCTTGATACTCTCATCACTTCCGGCAGGTTCTTTTTGCCATTTATGTTTTATCATTCCAAAACCGAGGGTGAGAGATATAAAACCAGGTTCTATCCGGAACCCTTTTTTGTCATATTTAAATGAGGTGTATTTGTAATTGTTCAATAAAGAATCATCGCTAATGTGTAGTCGGGTTTCTGAAGCAGGTTCAAAACTGTTTTTATCATCATCATACACATGGGTTAACTTTCTTCTTCCAGCCACTACTGAACTGTCTTCAAGAAGGTCATTGCCACCACCTCCAATTATGCGGATCAGAATTCCTTTGTCAGTATTTCCTTTTACAACAAAAACATCATCATCATTCATGCCGTTCAACCTTATCTCGTTTGTTTCCGTTGCATAAAATTTTCTTTCATAGATCAGCTTGTCAGTTGAGTCTCCTTCTAATTTAAGTTTGTAAACTTTTACTATGGTCTCATTGTCATTTACACGGTTCACCTGGAAAAATTCTTTTTTATCAGAACCGACAACGTCAACTTCTTTTGCCAAGAATTTATAATAGGTAGAGGCATACTCAACAAGATGACTGCGTCTTGATTTTAATTTTTCAATCAGTTCTTCGCCGGAAATAGCAAATATTTCTACAGGCATTTGTTTGATCGCCTTGTCAATTACTGTATCAGTTAAAGAATGCTGGAGATCTTTTGCAATATCAATCCATTGTTTTAGAGAAGGCTCGTTAGCAAGCCTGCGGTCTAGGTTTCGTGCAGGAAAATTAAAGGTTGTAATATCTTTTATGTTGTTTTCAAATGATTGCAAGTGATTAAGGTCAGCGACGGAAATTGCAAACCCTAACCATTTTCCATCAAATTTCGTATATGCCTGGTCCCTGTCCCTCGGAACCGGTTTATAGATCTTTTCATCATCTTTTTTAAAACTGGCCCAACGCCATTGATCTTCATGCCGGCCCCAATCGCCAATTAAGAAATCAAACAAACGGGCTCTTACAAACGCAAGCTGATCAACACTATGATCGTTATCTTCCAAAAGTTCGCTGAACAATTTTTCAGTGCCGATAATTTTTTTGGAATTGCCAAAGTTTGCAGCAGTTTCCCAATTTTCATCGGGGCGTTGTTCAAATAAATAAAGTTGATTGGCAAAATTTTTATTAAATGAATCAAGCGCAGGTTGTTCAGGAATAAAAATTATTTCGGGATTAGTATGATAAATACCGGCCGCTTCTGCTAATATTGGAATTGTCAATGCAGCATATGGATGTCCTATAGTAACCTGGTCATTGATGAGGGACTCAATAAATGTTCCCTGGTAAATTTCAGGTAATGCCTTACCAAAACTTTTATCAACACTTCTTAAAACATATTCTCTTCCATCTTTATCTTTTAATCGTAAACTTTTGCTTTGCCTTCCGCCACCGCTTTCATAAGGAGTTAATCCTCCAGCTAACGTATCAAGCATAACTATTTTGAATTTTACTGGGGTTGACCATTCTTTTCGGTAATGTTCTCCCCATTTTTTTTGATAAGAAAGGTCCCGGTCATAGTTTTTACTTGCTTCAGCGATCTTATATTTTGAAGTATCCTCACCAATATTCAATTGCGATTGGGAAAATGCGAAAAAAGGGAGTATAAAAAAAGCAAATACGAGTAAATGCTTATAAAAAGCGGTTTGGTTTATCGTGGGCACATTGATCATGATATTTATCCCTAAAAAAATCTTGCCAAGATGTAATGAAGAAAATAAAAGACTGGAAACCAAGTGTGGGTAAATAGGGAAATAATACCTTTTTACTAAATGAAGATATTCTATTATCTAAAATACTCCAGCACTTTTGTTAATGGAAGTCCTCCCTGAACCCCTTCGATCAGGTTTCCTTTTTTATCATAAAAGGCAAGAAAGGGAGTATAACTGATCCTGTAATAAGTGGCAAGTATGTGTTGCATATCATATCCTACCGTTATATTAGAAAATCGTTCTAGCTTATAATTATCATAAAAGACTTTCATTTTATCAACAGGCATAAACGTTGCCATTACTATTTGAATATTTTTAAAGCTATCGATCATATCGATCAACTCTTCTGTTTCCTTCTTGCAATGTTCACAATCAGGGCTAAATAACATAAAGAATAGTGGCGTATCCTTTTTGAGTTGCTTATCCGTAAAAATTGTAGAGCTATCCGTCAATAATAATTTAAGGGGTGGTGTTGTAGGAAATCTTTTATATGGAGGATCTGTTTGCTGGGTAAAAGCAAGAATTGAGATCTGTACAAAAACAAAAAGAGTGATCACAGTTTTCATGCTGCAAAGAAACTTTATTATTCATTATAAACTCGATTTTAAACGCGTAGATAACTTTCCATTCACACTTTGCCATAAGGGTATCTAACCTTATCTTTGCCGCCTCAAAAAACAAAAGTTCAAATGGCAAATACATCCGATATAAGTCGCGGAATGATCCTGAAACTTGATGGTAGTCTTTATAGTGTAGTGGAATTTGGGGAAAATAAAACTGCCCGTGCCGCTGCGAAAGTGTGGGCTAAACTGAAAGGTGTGGATAATAGCAGGAGTATTGAAAAAACATGGAATTCAGGAGATAATATCTACCCAATACGTGTAGAAAGACATACTTACCAGTTCTTATACAAGGATGATACTGGTTATAATTTCATGAATACTGAGACTTTTGAGCAAATTGCTTTGCAACCAGAGACAATCGATGCTCCGCAATACCTTAAAGAGGGGCAGGAAGTAGGTATTTTAA
>Ga0193740_1000482_pt1 | contig 10696 bp, 12 predicted proteins | sample L2s1metaG_FD_145072 | JGI IMG/M metagenome (GOLD analysis project Ga0193740, IMG submission 145072) | Soil microbial communities from a riparian zone of the East river system, Colorado, United States - L2s1 | ecosystem: Environmental > Terrestrial > Soil > Riparian zone | place: USA: East River... | reverse complement strand
ATACCATTTGTTTAAGGCGGCTGCCTGCTGAACAAAACGAACGGGTTCGCCGGTTTCAGCAATTTTGCCGTATATCTCAAACCAATGCTGCTCCTGCTGTGGTACCAGTTGCCGGACAGTTTTGCCGGCAGCATCCTTTAAGCCGGTTTGTTTTTCAAAAACAGGATTCATTTCCAGGAAACGATAGTCGACCGGCCGTGCCTTTTGATCATAAATCATTTCAATAATGCAGAAACCCTGGTCCATTGACTCAAACAAAGTACGGTACCTGATTTCGCTCTCTTCAATCTTCTTTTTTGCCAGCACCTGGCTGGTTACATCAATGGCCATGTGCAACACAAAAGCAATTCCATCTTTATCTACCACACGACTGTAAGAGATGTTGAAATAACGGCATTCTAAAATGCTTTCATTTGCCAGTTCCACTTTTATCTCTGTTCCATTAAACGTCTCACCTTTTTTCAAAACATTCATCAGAATATCAAACAAACGCTGCGTCTTTAACTCTGGCAATAGCTCCATCAAACCCTGCCCTAACACATCATGCTTATCCTTTTTATGAATGATCTTAAGCATTGGTGCATTGATGCTTTCGAAAATAAAATCTTCTCCACGGGTAAGTGCGATGGCAACCGGCGCCTGTTCAATAATATTTCGAAAGCGGGCTTCGCTTTCCTGTAATTCCTCCAGGGCCAGATGCAAACGGTTTTGGCTGTCTTCCAGTTTTTTCCTGCTCAATACAGCTTCAGTTGTTTCCATGCAGGTAACCAGTATGCCGCCTGGTGTATCGTTATCATCCCGCACTAAACTGTAGCTAAAGGTCCACCACACATCTTCCAGCTGGCCGTTGCGGTAAATAGGAATCAGTTGGTCCTCCATCCATGTGGCTTCACCAGTGTTCCTTACCTGTTGAATGAGCGGGAAGATAACCGGCCATATTTCCTGCCAGCAATCCTCGCCTTTTTGTCCCAGCGCTGCAGGGTGTTTTCCCTCATTGCCCATGGAGGGCCTGTAAGCATCGTTATAAAATTGAATCATGTCATCGCCCCACCATAAGAACATTGGGAATTTTGAACGAAGCAGGTTGCTAACCGTAGTTCGTAAACTTTGTTGCCATTGGCCCGGGCTACCGATAGGTGTTTGCGACCAATCATATTTGCGGGTGCGTTCGCCCATCTCACCGCCACCCTGCAGAAAAGGGTAAGTGGTTTTCTGTTTCGTTTCCAACTTGATCTGATTAAGGATTGAGAAAATGAATGTAGGAAAAACTTGTGGAATATCGCGAAGCTATCCTCAAGCCTCTTACAATCTTACATCTTAAAAAAACCAGCTTTTATTTTGATTAAAACATTTAAAACATTGTCCTCCTAAATAAAGCAAGGTTAAATGGGAATAGAAATATTATAATTTCAAGTAATTATCCAACAGTTTCGTTTTAAAAGACAGGCAAAGTTGGTATCAGAAACAAGGGACAACCTGCAATAGAATTTATCTTTACCCGGTGGTCAACCAAAAGCATTTCATTCCATATTATCAGGAGATAAACCAATTCCTGGAATCGTTCTCTTCAGGCTACAAAACCCACGATCCAAACCTTTATTGCCTGAGGCTACAAGAAAACATGGCTGCGATGCAGCAATACAAACCGCCATTTAAAAAGGACTTTTATTTCATAGGGCTGGTGAATAACGCAGGGAAAACCAAAATAACTTATGATAGTACCAGTGTCACGGAGTTGAACTCCTTCCTGGTTTTACAGTCGCCGGGATTACTTTATAGTTTTTTCCGCGATGATACGGCACATGGATATTTGCTGTATTTTAAAAAAGATTGTTTCTCTTTTTTCAAACCCGATTTTGAAAATGAGTTTCCCTTTTTTGACTTGCTGCATACCAATTTTTTCAAGCTGAATCAATCCCGGTACAAAGAGTTTGCACCTCTCTTTGAAGAAGTGTTTACAGCTTACGAACGAAGTAATGAAAAGCAGCACACAATAGCAGCCTTAAAGTTGTTGGCCTTACTGTATCAAATAAAAACATTTACTGGTGCTTTCAGTCAATGGGAAGAGGGTTTTACCACGCCGCAACAAACTATCTTGAGAAAATTTATTCAGCTGGTTAATAATTATTACCTCGACAAGCGAACCATTGAAGAATACGCCGCGCTCCTGTTTATCACTCCCAATCACTTGTCGCAAATGGTAAAAGCAGCAGCCGGCAAAAATGCACTGACTTATATTAATGAGCGAATCCTTACCGAGGCTAAATCACTTATTCAATACACCGATTATGATATTGCTCAAATTGCCTGGCAATTGAATTTCTCTGATCCTGCTAATTTTGGAAAGTTTTTTAAAAGATATACTGGAAAAACGCCTCTGGAATTTAGAAAAACCAATACAAAACATTCATGAAACGATCCAAAGAAATAGTGGAAGCTTTTTTAAAGGAACTGGACAAACACCTTGAAGAACTAAAAGCCGGCAACGTGTCTACTACATTTGAAATACAGGACATCGCCGCTTTACTACACATTCATCCAACTCATCTAAGCAATACGATACAGGAAGAACTGAAACGATCGCCTTGTGATATTTATGAAGAGCGATTAGTAGAAATTGCAAAGGACCTTATCCTTAAAACCGATCATTCTATTGCAGAAATAGCAAGACATTTAACATTTGATCCTTCCAACTTCAGTAAATTTTTCAAACATTTTACGGGAACTACTCCCAAAAAGTTCCGCGATGCTCATCAATCGATATTCTGAACTCCTCACCATTTTTTACTGAACTTCTCACCACGTTGGTGTAAGTATTGTAGCGGACATTTGCATTGTATTTAAACGATTAAAAAAATGAAAACAATTCAATTAGGCAAAATTGGCCCGGCAGTTTTAGCTCCGGGGCTTGGTACGATGGGCATGAGTGATCTGTATGGAACAAAAAAGACCCGTAACGATTCTGAGAGCATTAAAACAATCCAGGCGGCATTGGACATGGGTATTAACTTTCTTGATACGGGTGATTATTATGGTGCCGGGCACAATGAATTATTGATCCGTGAAGCAATTAAAGGAAGAAAAGATAAACCTGTGATCAGTGTTAAGTTCGGTGCGTTGCGTTCACCTGCCGGTGATTGGCTTGGTTTTGACACCAGGCCCGAAGCAGTAAAAAACTTTGCAGCTTATTCGCTTAATCGTTTAAATGTAGATGCTATTGATATTTACCAGCCTGGCAGAATCAATCCTTCCATTCCCATTGAAGATACAGTAGGAGCTATAGCTGACCTCATCAAAGATGGTAAAGTAAAATATATAGGTCTTTCAGAAGCCAACCCCGAAATAATCAGGCGGGCACATAAAGTTCACCCGGTAACGGCTGTTGAAGTTGAATACTCATTGGCTTCAAGAGTAATTGAAAAAGAATTATTGCAAACATGCCGTGAATTAGGAATCGGAATTGTTGCTTATGGCGTATTAAGCAGGGGTTTGTTAACGGGTGAGCTGACAGGTCAATTTGCACCTACAGATTTTAGGGCCCATGCACCAAGATTTACCGGTGATAATTTCGAAAAAAATAAAGCAAAGATTGTAGTGCTGCAGGAAATGGCGAAACAGAAAGGTTGCACTCCTTCACAGCTTGCATTGGCCTGGGTGTTGCACCAGAGAAATGATATTCTTCCACTTTTCGGCACCACTAAAAAGGAAAGATTGAAAGAAAATATCGAAGCCGGGGAGTTAAAATTAACTGCAGGTGAACTGGATTTTCTGGACAAACATTTTCCTGAGGGTGCATTTGCGGGCACCAGGTATGCAGCGCCACAAATGGGAATGGTGGTTAATTAAACCAGGAAATGTGCACAATAGTATCAGCTCTGTTTATTAACAGAGCTTTTTATGAATTGACCATCACGACCAAGTTATTGACCATGCAATAGACACAACTATGGGTGAATTTTGTATTGTCAAATATTCATAACAAAAAAAGAATTCAAATGAAAATAGCAGTTTTAGGTACAGGAATGGTTGGTGATACCATTGGTTCAAGATTAATAGAACTGGGTCACGAAGTAAAGATGGGCTCCCGAACAGCCGATAATGAAAAGGCAAAAGCTTTTGTTGCCAAACATAACGGGAAAGCCAGCGCCGGCACTTTTGCAGATGCTGCCGCTTTCGGTGAAATTATTTTTAACTGTACGGCTGGTGCGGTTTCTATTGAGGCCTTGAAACTGGCCAGAGATAAAAATATCAACGGAAAAATTATTGTTGACATTGCTAACCCACTTGATTTTAGCAAAGGCATGCCGCCAAGTCTCGTCCCAGCCCTAAGTAATACGAATTCGCTGGGTGAAGAAATTCAAAAAACCTTTCCTTCGGCCAGGGTGGTAAAAACGCTCAATACTATGTGGTGCGGATTGATGGTGAATCCATCTATGATCAACAGTGGCGATCATACAAATTTTATATGTGGCAATGATGCTGAGGCCAAACAAAAAGTAAAAATGTTGCTTAACGAATTTGGCTGGACAAACGAAAACCTGCTTGACCTGGGTGATATTACTTCGGCAAGAGGGACAGAGGCTGTATTGCCAATCTGGTTACGAATCTGGGGTGCTACACAAAACGGGGCTTTCAATTTTAAATTAGCTAGCTAATGACGTGGATCTTATCCGCTCATTGGGCACTGGTTGCGTCGGTGTGGTATCTCGGCAATGGGATACTGCACGATGCATTCGTGATAATAAAACACAAGGGAAAATATGACCGCGAACTGATGCGATTGTTGATGGACGGGCATATATTAATACTTTCAGGTGTCCTGGTGTTTATTGGCTGGTTAATGATGCTCAATAAAATTCAATGGGGAAGTTTGATCAGCCTCATTTTGGCAGTATTCATGCTCCTGTATTGCGCCATGATCTTCCCTTTTCTGAAATCGATTGGTACTATTTTTATCAGCTTTATGCTATCCGTGGTTTGTACCAATGCCCTGCTTAATTTCTCCAATTTTTATTACTCCATGCCTAGCCATTAGATAATATGAAAAGCGTGTAGATTAATAGTTTTCGGTCAGAACATTTTCATTTTTTTACCCCGTACTACCCATGTCAAAGTGTAAGTATTCTACTGTCACATGATTCTTAATAGGTGTACCTTTGCGAAACAATTGAAGCCGAGAATTTCCATACAACAAAGGATCGCTACTTTTTTGATGCTGGTTTTTGTTATCAGCATCGCACCCAGGGCTTTTTTTCACGATGTTGTAGCCAATCATGAAGATTTACCTGATTGCCGCCAGCTTCATCATTCAACCGTTCTTCACCAGCAAGAATTTAATTGCCATTTTGATGACCAGGTAGTTTCTGCCCCATTTGTGCTGTTATCTGATCCGGCTTTTATTTTTACCGATTTTAATTTTGCCAACAATCCCACTTCTTTTTATTCTTCTCCTACTCAATCTGTTTTTCAACTCAAGGAAAGCAGGGGTCCCCCAACTATTTAATTGAAATCAACCATTCTGCCCGCAGGGTGATTTATTCTGATTCAATTAAATTACTTATGAAAAAAAGTTTTTCTTTTGGCTTTTTCCTTTTTATTGGTTTTATATCTTTTGCACAACAAAAAAACCGTACACAGCTTTCAGGGAAAGTAACAGATACTAAATCAGGAATGCCACTGGCTGGCGCCTCAGTTATTTTATCTGAATCTAAGGTTGGCACTTCCACCGACAGCAGTGGAAACTATATTTTAAACAACGTTCCCTTTGGTCATACATTGATTGAGATTTCCTACACCGGCTACCGCTCGGTAGTCGACCACTTTGATATAGAGCCTGGTAACAATAAAAAGGATTTTGCGCTTACACCATCTATAATTGAAAATGAAACCGTGACCATTACAGCGGTGGGCAATGCAACCTCTATGAGAAAAGCACCCATTGCAATTTCAAGGGTAACTAAAACAGAGTTGTTCGTTACAGCTTCCACTAACATTATTGATGCCATTAGCCGGCAGCCTGGTGTAAGTCAATTGACATCCGGACCTGCAGTTTCAAAACCAATTATCCGGGGTCTTGGATACAACCGTTTAGTAGTAATTAACGATGGGGTAAGACAGGAAGGGCAGCAATGGGGCGATGAGCATGGAATTGAAATTGATGAAAACAGTGTAAGCCGCATCGAAATAGTGAAAGGCCCTGCGTCATTGATTTACGGCAGTGATGCCTTGGCAGGTGTTGTTAATATAATTACCACCAATCCACTGCCTGTAAATACAATCAAAGCAAATGTTTTGAGCAGTTATAACACCAATAATAAACAACGTTCTTTTTTTGCAAGCATTGGCGGCAATCATAGTGGATTCAATTGGAATGGCTGGGGCGATCTTACAAGCGGCGCGGATTATACTAACAAATATGATGACAGGGTATGGAATTCCAAATTCAATAACATGAACTTTGGGGGTTATGTTGGTTATAACGGTGCCTGGGGTTTCAGCCATTTAATTGTCAGCAACTTCAACCAGGAGTTGGGAATTATAGAAGGTGAAAGAAACCCGGACGGAAGTTTCATAAAAGCACTCCCGAATGGAGTTAATGGCAAACCAACAGACAGCGATTTTAATAGTACTGATCCTTCTATTCCTTTTCAACATGTAAGACATTTTAAGGTAATTGCGGACAACAGTTTTAAAGCAGGATCGGGAAAAGTAACGGTAAACCTGGCCTGGCAACGAAATCAAAGACAGGAGTTCGGCAACGCCTTTGATGCCCAGGAAAAAAGCTTGTATTTCGATTTAAACACGTTCAATTATAATACTGCTTATCATTTCGATGATAAAAAAGGATGGACAACATCCATTGGTATTGGAGGGATGCAGCAGACTAATGAAAATAAAGGTGTGGAAGTATTGATACCCGAGTACGACCTAATTGATATTGGCGGGTTTGTTTACTCTCAAAAAACAATTGGCAAAACAACACTGAGTGGGGGAATGCGACTAGATAGTCGGTTTCTTGATTCAAAAGAATTCCTTGACGGGCCCGAAATAAAATTCAACTCATTTAAAAAGGATTTTTTCAATGTATCCGGAAGTGCAGGTGTTAGTTATGCAGCTACACAAAATTTTGTGTTGAAATTAAATTTTGCAAAAGGCTTTCGGGCGCCCAGTATTCCGGAACTGGCTTCCAATGGTACACATGAAGGAACCAACCGTTATGAGTATGGCAATCCCGGTTTAAAATCGGAGACTTCATGGCAGGCAGATTTTGGCTTCGAAATCAATTCCGAACATGTACTTTTTAATGCAGGTACTTTTTACAATTCGATCAACAATTTTATTTTTTACAGTAAGTTGTCAGCCGCAGGTGGAGGTGATTCGCTCGTATTGGTTGACCAGGATTTTATCCCTGCATTCGGTTTTGAACAACGTGCCGCTTACCTGGCCGGTTTTGAAGCATTGGTGGATTTACATCCACATCCACTGGACTGGCTGCATTGGCAAAACAGCATTTCCTATGTAAGAGGTATTTTTAAAGAACCGGTTGAAGGAGTCAAAAATGTTCCTTTAATTCCCGCAACAAGGTGGTTAAGTGAACTGAAGACAGAATTACTTTCAAAAGGTAAAACGGTTCGTAATTTGTTTTTATTTTTTGAAGTCGATCATACTTTCGATCAAAATACACCATTCACTGCTTACGATACGGAAACATCCACACCAGGATATACATTACTGAATGCAGGTGTTAGTGCAAACATAACCTGTAAGGATAAAGCCCTGTTCAGTATTTATTTGCTCGGTAATAATTTAACCGATAAGGCTTATCAAAACCATTTAAGCCGATTGAAATATACCCAGGTAAATCCTGCTACGGGTCGACAGGGAGTATTTAATATGGGTAGAAATTTTTCCATTAAGTTGAACATCCCACTTTCATTTGATACAAAATAAATAGTTCAGATTAAGTAATTATTAAATCCTCTGCTTACCGGCAGAGAATTTTCTTTTATGCTCATAGATTGTTTCAGTTACAGATGTGAGCCTGACATAATATTTAGACAGTATTCAGATTGGTATACTTTTTTGATGTAGATATAACATGAGAGGTCTGCTGATTTGCTTAGTACTGATGACCATGAGCGTATCCGTAAGTAACACCCGGAATACTGTTCGTCCCCTGAATCCTGAAAACAAATTGTTTATTATAACACTCGATGGTTTCAGGTGGGAAGAATTATTCACGGGGGCCGATTCTTCCCTGGTCAGTAATCCGGAAATCAATACCGATACATCATTAGCAAAAGCCTTGTATTGGACTAATGATGAAAGTCAAAGAAGGGAAAAATTAATGCCTTTCGTCTGGAGTGTGATTGCGAAACAAGGTGAATTATATGGCAACAGAAAATATCAAAATAATGTAAACATCGCCAATCCCTATGCCCTTTCCTACCCGGGCTATAGTGAGTTATTAACCGGGAGCGTGGATTATAGCATCTGGAAAAATGAAAAGAAAAAAAACCAAAACAAAAATATTCTCGAGGAACTAAACAGTTCTTCTACCTATGCGGGTAAGGTTGCCGCTTTTACTTCATGGGAGCTATTCCCTTACATTCTTGATAAAGAAGAAAAAGGAAGCTTTGTTTTAAATAGTGGCCTGCAAAAAATTGAAGGCAAGGAGCTAACCCCGGCGCAATCACTGATAAATAATATTCAACAAAAAGTTTCCGATAAAAATCTCCCTACCCGTTATGATGAGTTAACCTACATCGCCTGTAAAGAATATATTTTAAAGAACCAGCCTTCTGTTGTTTTACTAAGCTTTAGCGGAACCGATAATGCCGGTCACAACAAACGCTACGATCAATATTTACAGGAAGCAAATAACGCTGACCGAATGATTGGTGAACTGTGGCGGTTATTACAATCCATACCGGATTACCAGGGAAGAACCACCTTTTTAATCACCACAGACCACGGCCGCGGAAAGAAAACGAAATGGCATGATCACGGATTTTTTGTTTCCGGTTCATCGCAAACCTGGTATGCCTTACTCGGGAATAAAATTGCACCCCACGGAGAGATGAAAATGAAAACACAGGTTTATCAAAAAGATTTAAATGGTCTGATCACAGAAATCCTCTCCCGCAAATAAGCTAACAAACTCATCTGCACGTTAAACCCGTAGATCCGGGCATAATTTTTTCAGCAATTTACTTACCCTTAAACAATCTTTTATGGCAGATAATCAAAGTGGTACAGGAGCTCCTGGCAAACAAAATAAATCAGAAGGCCAGGGAAAAACAGAAACCGGAAATCACACAAAACTTCTTCAGACAACAGGTCAAAGCAGGTGAAGGATAACAACAGAAGCTCCAATAAAACAGAAATCAATCGCAATACAAGCCGCAGATAGTTTTTATTCTTTAACACTAAAAATGTCAAACTATGGCAGACAATCAAAAAGGCCAACGTGGCCAAAATCAAAACGATGACATGAACAGAAGCAGCGGCAGTAATCAAGGTAATACCGGCAGAGGCGGACAAAATCAGCAAACAAAAAGTACAGGCGGAAGTCAAGGCGGATCGCAAAAAGAATCTCAGTCAGGCATGGGTAAAACTGGTAACCCGGGTACCGGAGGAAATTCAGGTGGCAATTCTGGCAACAGGGGCAACCGGTAATTTCTCACCATGCACTCTATGAAAACATACCGTACTCTTTTCCATGAAATTATTTTTTATGCCTAATAAGAATACTAAAACAACAAAGACAAAAACTTCTTCAAAAACAAAGAAACCCAGCAGGCAGTCGCATGAATATGAGACCATGAGCCAAATTCAAAATCGTTACGGCAAGGGCAGACAGCATAGCGGCTCTGATGGTGGTAGCAACGAAGGAAGGGGAAGTAATCATTAATTTTTAAAAGAACAGTTATGGCAGACGACAGAACCGGACAAGGTCCAAACAAAGACCGAAGCATTGAAGAATCAAAATCAGGTGAAAACGTAAGAGGAAATACAGGACATCAAAAGAGTTCATCTGACCTCGGTGCTGCATCATCTATGGATGAAAAATCCTCGGGAATAGGAAGAAGGGACAAGGGAACTGGTATATCAACCAAGGACGGACTTACCGGAAGCGATTACGATGGACAGGTAACCGAATAAGTTATTTTAAAATAAAATGGGCAGTAGCAAACTGATCTATTGTCCATTTTTTATTGACCTGTGATCGCCCCGTATTTTTAATGAGCTCTTCAATAAAACCCGTATCTATTAAGGTTTGTTGATATCCTTCTACAAACAAAATTTGATTTCAATTGCCGCTCCCATCTGCAGAGCATTATCATTTAGAAAGAATTAGGCACAATGTTTTTATCTATAGCATAGCTCTTATAATTTTTTTGACTTTAAAAATTACAGTTATGGCAGACAACAACAGAAATCAAGATCAAAACAGAGGCTCAAACCAGGGCAATGAATCAATGGGCGGATCTCAAGGTGGATCACAACAAAGTGGTAGCCAGGGCGGCCAGCAGAACACTAGTGGATCTCAGGGTTCACAAGGTGGTCAGCAAGGCGGTTCTCAGGGTGGTCAGCAAGGTGGCCAACAGGGTGGTTCTCAAGGTGGCTCACAACGTGGTTCTGAAGGCTTAGGTGGACAAAGCCAGGGTACAAGTGGAACTCAAGGTGGTCAGCA
>Ga0193740_1000481_pt1 | contig 10731 bp, 7 predicted proteins | sample L2s1metaG_FD_145072 | JGI IMG/M metagenome (GOLD analysis project Ga0193740, IMG submission 145072) | Soil microbial communities from a riparian zone of the East river system, Colorado, United States - L2s1 | ecosystem: Environmental > Terrestrial > Soil > Riparian zone | place: USA: East River... | reverse complement strand
TGCACCACCACCGCCTGACATACCTCCACCGAATCCTCCGAAACCACCGCCGCCACCACCGAATCCTCCTGATCCTCCCGAGAAACCACCCCAGCTTCCACGACCACTGCCGCGGTTCATAGCTGCATTCATCAAAGCCCATGCTGCCCAAAAACCCAGGTTGTTACGGCGCGCATAATTTCTTGTAGAGCCAATTTTAGAAACAGTAACAATGAACAAAACAAAAAGCGCTAACAGCACACCGAACCATGGAACTTTCTTTTTCTTATGAATTGTATTGTCGGCAGTATACTCGCCTCTTACAATACTGATGATGGAATTCACAGCGTTATCGAGGCCTTCGTAATAATTTCCTGTTTTAAAATTCGGAAGTATGTCGTTATTCACGATGCGTTTTGAAAGTGCATCAGGCAGGACGCCTTCCATTCCGTATCCGGTGGTAATCCACACCTTCCTGTCTTCCTTTGCAACAAGGATCAGTACACCGTTATTTTTTTCTTTCTGACCTATTCCCCATCTGTTATACAGTTGAACTGAATATTCTGCAATATCATAGTTCCCTACGGATCCCATAATAACAATCGCAACCTGCGATGAAGTCGAATCATTGAATGCAGTAAGTTTCTGTTCAAGCGATTGTCGTTCACCATCACTGAGCGTGTTCGTATAATCTGTAACGATAGATTTTGACTGCGGAGGAAAGTCCTCTGCCTTCAGATCCACGGTATGAATCTGAAGCAACATGAAAAAGAAAAACCGAAGGAAGTTCTTTATGTAAGACCTGGAAATGGATTTCATTATTTTAACGGGCACAAAAGTACCTATTAAAAAAAGATGTCACGGATTATTCTTCCATGACATCTTTTAAAATTATCCAGGCAACAATTAACTGACTTTGGTACCGGGATAAAATTGCGATCAGCATTGTAATTTCACGATCGACTTTAATAAATAAACCTGATTACCAGATCTTAGCCCTGACGCTGTCAGCTCTCCACATTCCATCGCCTTCCTTTATACCAAAGGCAGCATAAAATTCCGGGAGGTTGCTCACTGAACCATTCACGCGGTACATCGCGGGAGAATGCGGGTCAACAATAATTCTTCGTGCAGATTCTTTTGGGCGTGTATCGCCTGCCCAGATATGCGCAAAGCCCATGAAAAATCGCTGATCAGGTGTAAGGCCGTCAATTTTTTCATTGCCTTGTCCCTGCGCAGTTTTCTTGAAAGCATAATATGCAATCGTCAATCCTCCAATGTCGGCTATATTTTCACCAAGACAAAGTTTCCCGTTTACGTGAAGTGAATCATTTACGGTGTAACTGCTGTACTGGTTAACAATGTGTTGTGCACGTTCTGTAAACTTTGCAGAATCTTCGCTTGTCCACCATTGCGTCAGATTTCCTTTTGAATCGTAGTTGCGGCCCTCATCGTCGAAGCCATGCGTGATTTCATGACCGATCACCGCTCCGATGCCGCCGTAATTTACCGCATCATCGGCGTCCTTATTGAAAAAAGGAGGCTGAAGGATTCCGGCAGGAAAAACGATTTCATTCATCGTAGGATTATAGTATGCATTCACCGTTGGCGGCGTCATACCCCACTCTGTCCTGTCAACAGGCTTTCCGATTTTATTGATCATGTACTGATAATTGTATTTGTTGACAGTCATCAGGTTTGCAAAGAAATTATCGCGCGTAATTTCCACTCCGGCATAATCTTTCCATTTGTCAGGATAGCCGATCTTTCGTGTAATCGTGCTCAATTTTTCAAGCGCTTTCTTTTTAGTGTCTTCTCCCATCCAGTCAAGTTTGGTGATACGTTCATGATAAACTGCCATGAGGTTGCTTACAAGTTCATCCGCTTTCTTTTTTGCTTCAGGTGGAAAATATTTTGCGACATAAAGTTGTCCAAGCGCATGTCCCAGGTATCCATCTGTAAAGCTGATCATCCTGTTCCAACGTTCCTTGATCTGCTTCTGACCACTGAGCACTCCGCTGTTGAAATTGAAATCCTGCATTACAAAATCATTGCTCAATACATTGCCAGCGAGGTTCAGCAGGTACCATTTCAAATATATTTTCCAGTCATTGACGCTTGTTGCATTGAGCTGTTTTTCAAGTTCCTTAAGAAATTCAGGCTGACCAAGCACCAGGTAATCGTAACTTCCTTTTACTTCCATGTTACCAAGCATATCTGCCCAGTTCAAAGAAGGTGTGAGTGCGTTGAGATCGGCAATGGTTACTTTATTATAAGTCTTGAAAGGATTGCGCTGGTCCTCGCGGGTCATCGATGCTTTTGCGAGTTCTGTCTCAATACGGAGAACTACATCAGCATATTTTTTAGACGTCGATTCATCCGTTCCATACAGTACAAACATTTTTGAAATATGATTCAGGAACTCTTCCCTGATTTTCTGCTTGTCTTCGGTTGTGCTCAGGTAATAATCGCGGTCAGGCAGCGACAGTCCTCCCTGGAATAACTGCGGAACCTGTACTTCGCTGTTTTTAGGATCCTGGCCTGCATAAAAATTAAACATCGGATTGCTTCCCCACATCTGGAGTTTTGCAGTAAAATCCAGGACGCCTTTCATATCCTTGATCTGCTCTATGGATTCCATTTCACCTTTGATAGGCGCTGCGCCCTGTTTTTCAATGGTGACTGTATCCATTGCACTGAAATAAAAATCTCCTACGAGTTGTTCAGGGCTGCCCTTTTTTGCATTTGTATTTTTCGAAGCTTCCTCTGCAATTTCTCTGAGGTTTTTTTTATTGTTTTCATTCAGAATTGAAAATGATCCCCAGCGAACCTGGTCATCCGGAATTGGATTGGCTTTGATCCATCCACCACTTGCATAATGGAAAAAATCTTCCGTAGGCTTGAAGGTTGTATCGCGGTCGTCAAGGTTAATACCGACTCCTTTTTTGTCTTCCTTGGATTTGCATCCGGCAACTGCAAACAGTGCCGCAATGATTGCAGAATAAACGAGTGATCGTTTCATTTTAGAGATTTAAAAAATTTTGGATTAAGCGCGCAAATGTAGAATGTTCGGAAGGCTGCAGAAGGAGATTAACCTTTCATTAACGCGAAATTTTTTTCTCCACGCTATTTTAACGAATGAACTTCAACGAAATGTATTCCCTTCAGGAAACTCAGAAATCCATTCACGATTCATTGCATTCCCTCCTTTACCTAATTTGCTATCTTGCGCCACTTTTTAAAAATGGGCTTTCGCGAGCAAATAAATCCGGATAAAATACCGCTGCACATTGCCATTATAATGGATGGTAACGGACGTTGGGCAAAGCAGAAAGGAAAGTTCCGTGTTTTTGGACATCAGAATGCAATTAAAGCCGTGAGGGACACCACAGAAGGAGCAGCAGAGATCGGCGTGAAGTATCTAACAATGTATGCTTTCAGCACGGAAAACTGGAGGCGGCCGAAAAAAGAAGTGGATGCGCTGATGGAGTTGCTCGTTCATACAATTGCCGATGAGACACCAACATTGAACAAAAATGACATCCGGTTATTGGCGATTGGGGATCTGAAATCACTTCCTCCGAAATGTTTTGCAGAACTGATGGAAGCCATTGATGGTACAAAAAATAATAAACGCATGTCTCTCGTTCTCGCATTGAGCTATAGCAGCAAATGGGAAATCACAGAGGCTGTAAAATCAATTTCAGAAAAAGTTAAAAAAGGAGAGCTGAATCCTGAAGATATCAACGAACAGATGATTTCAGATCACCTTACAACCAAAGGCATTCCTGATCCCGAGCTGATGATCCGTACCAGCGGCGAATACCGGATCAGCAATTATCTTTTATGGCAGCTTGCTTACGCTGAATTGTTTTTTACCGAAAAGCTATGGCCGGATTTCAGGAGAGAGGATTTGTTCCAGGCTATTTATGATTACCAGAAAAGGGAACGAAGGTTTGGAATGGTAAGCGAGCAACTGGAAAAATAAATTACCGGATAAATCATATAAGCAGGAACCCGCCGAGGATACACATACATGAAAAAAATATTTTTTCTTTTTATTTTATTAATCTCAGGATGGAATGTTCAGGCGCAGGTTGTGGTCGGAGGCGACAGTAATTATTTCAGCTATGAAGAACCATTGCGGTATGAGATTGGCGGAGTGACTGTTTCAGGTACCCGTTTCCTGGATGAACAGGTCCTGATCAATCTTTCGGGCCTGATCGTCGGTGATACGATAGATATTCCGGGAGAAAAAATTTCCAAAGCGATTCAGACACTATGGAAGCAGGGATTGTTCAGCGATATTAAAGTGAAGATCGTCCGGTTCCAGGGAGAACGCGTTTTTCTTGACCTCGAACTTTCAGAGAAGCCCCGGCTTTCTAAATTTACTTTCAGCAAAGGAGTTACAAAATCCGAAGCAGATAAGATCCGTGAAAAAATACACCTCGAACGGGACAAAGTAATTACAGAAAATGTTCTGAATAATACACGCAACACTGTTCGCGACTTCTATATCGAAAAAGGTTTTTTTAATGTACAGGTGGAAATCAAAGAATACCGTGATTCGCTTTTTGCAAACCGTGACATCCTGGAAATCATCGTAACAAAGGGGAAGAAAGTAAAGATTAAAGAGATAGAATTTACCGGTGTGGCAGCTTTGGAAGAAGCCAAGCTGAAAAGTACGATGAAGGGAACAAAGGAGAAACGCTTCTATAAACTCTTCACAACTTCAAAGTTCCAGGAATCAACTTTTGAAGAAGATAAAACAAAAATTATTGCAAAGTACCTTGATAAAGGATACAGGGACGCCAAGATTACCGAAAGCAGGATTACTGCAGTTAGCGATAACCGGATCAGCATTCATATGACCATTTCAGAAGGCAATAAATATTTTTTCCGCAATATTTCCTGGGTTGGAAATACAAAGCATACTTCCCAGGAACTTTCCAGCATTCTGGCTATTAAGAAAGGCGATGTGTATGATCAATCAGTGCTGGAACAAAGGTTATTCATGAGTGAGAGCAGCAGGGATGTTTCTTCCTTATATATGGATGACGGTTATCTTTTTTTCCAGGTTACACCGGTTGAGATCAAGGTTGAGAATGATTCCATCGATTTGGAGATGAGAATCTATGAAGGAAAACAAGCGCGCATCAACAAAATAACAATCAGTGGCAATACAAAAACGAACGACCGTGTTATCATCAGGGAAATCCGCACCAAGCCTGGTCAGTTATTCAGTCGCACTGATATTATCAGGACACAACGGGAGCTTTCGCAGCTTGGATATTTCGACCCGGAAAAACTCGGCGTGAATCCCAAGCCGAATCCAACAGAAGGTACTGTGGATATTGAATATATCGTTGAAGAAAAACCTTCTGACCAGTTTGAGCTCCAGGGCGGCTATGGCGCAGGCCAGCTTGTCGGATCACTCGGTGTTTCATTCAATAATTTTTCTGCAAGAAACGTGTTTAAAAGAGGCGGATGGCGTCCTATTCCTTCCGGTGACGGACAGCGGTTAAGTTTGCGTTTCCAGACAAATGGAAAATACTACCAGTCATACAACGCTTCGTTCACCGAACCTTATCTTGGCGGAAAAAAACCAAACTCTCTCACTGTTTCAATTTATCATACGATAACAACGAACGGCTTTTCAAGAGATGATTTTCGCAGAAGTCAAACCACAATTACTGGAATTTCAGTCGGATTAGGAAAGCGTTTGAAATGGCCTGATGATTATTTCTCCATCTATCATGAAATTTCTTACCAGTATTATGCACTCCATAATTCTACAGGCGGTTTTGTTTTCAATAATGGTTATGCCAACAACCTTTATTTCCAGCACACACTTTCGCGGAATTCGATTGACCAACCTATTTATCCGCGTTCCGGTTCGCAGAACTCAGTAACATTACAGTGGACGCCTCCATATTCTTTTTTCAACGACCTGAATTATTCACTGGCAACGCAGCAGCAGAAATATAAATTCATTGAATATCATAAATGGAAATTCTCTTCTTCGTGGTTTACAAAAATTGCCGGCAATCTGGTATTGAACCTGAAAGCACAATATGGATTTCTCGGGATGTACAACCGTGAAGTTGGCCAATCACCATTTGAAAGGTTTTATGTTGGAGGTGATGGTCTCACCCAAGGGTTCATTATGGATGGACGTGAGCTGATCAGCGTACGCGGTTACAGAGATGCCAGCACGATAACCCCTCCTGGAGGCGGCACCATCTTTGACAAGTACACTTTCGAAATGCGGTTCCCGGTTTCACTCAATCCATCAGCCACAATTTATCTTTTGTCATTTCTCGAAGGAGGAAATGCCTGGGTTAACTTTAAGGATTTCAATCCTTTCAGCGCAAAAAGATCAGCAGGTGGTGGGATAAGAATTTTCCTCCCGATTTTTGGATTGCTTGGATTGGATTATGGCTGGCATTTCGATGAATATCCGGGCAGTCTGAACGATCCTCCGGGTCACCTTTCGTTTACAATTGGACAGCAATTTTAAAATACTATTTTTGCAACCCTTTAATATAAAAAGTGCGATGAAAAATTTCGTAAAGCTTCAACTTGCAGTACTGATGCTCTTTGTTTTTTCAGTTCCTGCACTCGCTCAAAAGTATGCGTATGTAAATACTGAATATATCCTCGATAATATTCCTGAATATAAGGCTGCATTACAGCAGCTTGACAATGTTTCAATCCAATGGCAGAAGGAAATTGAAGACAGGTATACAATCATCGACAAGCTTTATAAAACTTACCAGGCGGAGCAGGTCCTGCTTACTGAAGAAATGAAAAAGCGGAGGCAGGACGAGATTACCACCAAGGAAAAGGACGTAAAAGAACTTCAGAAACAACGTTTCGGCTTCGAAGGAGATCTCTTCAAAAAGAAACAGGAACTCGTAAAGCCGATCCAGGACAAAATTTATAATGCCGTAAAAAAACTTGCACAGGATGGTAGTTATGCTGTCATTTTTGATAAGTCAAGCGATCTGGTTATGCTCTATACAAATCCCAAATATGATAAGAGTGATGACATACTCCTTGCAATGGGATACAAGAGCGGGAAGAAAGAAGGCGGTGGCAGTGAAAAAAGCAGTTCCGGAAAATCATCTACTTCAGCGCCAACTATGACCAATGACCGGGATAACCCGGAGCAACCTAAAAAATAATTAAACACTATATACCAATCCATCTCAATGAAGCAAATCACGAAAGTCATTCTAGTTCTTTCAATCACATCAATTCCGTTTTTCTCAAGTGCACAGTCTCCGAAGTTCGGCCACATCAATTCAGCCGATCTTATACAGCTGATGCCGGAAACAAAACAAAGCGACAGTACACTCCGCAAATTCGGGGAATCACTCGACAACCAGCTTAAGACGATGACTGCTGAATATCAGTCGAAGCTTAACAAATACCAAAGTGGCCGCGATTCCATGCCTGATGCAATTAAAGCTGTGAAGGAAAAAGAGCTTGAAGACCTGGGACTTCGCATCCAGGATTTCCAGCAAACTGCACAGGAATCCATTCAGAAAAAGAAAGAAGATATCTATGGTCCAATCCTGAAAAAAGCAGACCTGGCAATAAAGGAAGTTGCGAAAGAAAAAGGCTTTGCATACATTTTTGATACAAGCGGCGGCACCGTGCTATATGCCCAGGAATCAGATGACGTGATGGGCCTTGTAAAAACAAAAATGGGTTTGAAATAATTTCCATTATTAACAATATTAACCGTCGTACAGTGTATGACGGTTTTTTTATTGAAATAAACCGAGGATTTTTTTGCGAAGTTTGCGACAGGCGCTATGACAAATTCCAACAAGCACGATTCTTCTGAATTGCCGATTGCAATTTTTGATTCAGGCATCGGTGGATTGTCCGTGCTGGAAGAAGCATTAAAAATTCTTCCTTCTGAAAACTATATTTACTTCGCCGACACTGATCATGTGCCTTATGGTGAAAAAAGCACGGAAGAAGTAAAAGAATTTGTACTGCAGGCGGCAAAATTTCTCAACACACAAAAAATAAAAATGCTCGCCATTGCATGCAACACCGCAACAAGCAGTGCCATTGCGGCGTTGAGACATATCTATGATTTTCCTGTGATAGGAATGGAACCTGCGATTAAGCCGGCCGTTTCAAAAAATAAAAACAAGCGTGTACTTGTACTTGCAACTGCACTCACACTGAAAGAACAAAAATTCCGCGAGCTCGTTGACAAAGTTGACAATGAAAAAATTGTCGACATGCTACCGTTGCCTGAACTCGTGATGTTTGCAGAAGGCTTCGTGTTTGATGATGACCACATACTCCCGGTGCTGAAGGCAAAACTTTCATCCTTCGACCTTGAGAACTACAGCACTGTTGTACTCGGCTGCACGCACTTTCCTTTTTATAAAGAATCTCTTCGGAAAATTTTCCCTCCCGGAACTGAAATCATCGACGGAAACAAAGGCACTGTTGCACATATAAAAAATGTACTTGAGCAGAAAGGGTTGCTTAACCACGGAAAACATAAAGGTGAAGTTGAATTTTTTCATTCCGGAAAAAAAATAACTGACGGAAAATTAATTTCAAAATACCGGTCACTTGCGGGAATACAAAATGCAGGTAATTAAAAAGGCCGCCTCAATGAGACGGCCGGGTTTTGTAATTCAAAGGCAATTATGTTCCCATACGTCTAGTCCAAGCACCGGAGAACCTTTCGCCTCTGCAACATCCATCAATGGATTGTCCTGGTTCGGCGTAGAAGTAATTGCCAGCTTTTTATCTGCGCCAACGATAAGCCATGCCCATCCGCTTCCGAACCTGCCTGTGCCGGCAGCCGCAAACTTTGTCTTGAATTCCTCAAATGATCCGAAAGCTGAATTGATTGCTTCTCCCAGCGGTCCCGACGGATTCCCTCCTCCATTTTGTTTCATCAGTGTCCAGAAAAGAGAATGGTTATAATGACCACCGCCATTATTCCTGACTGCCGGAGGATATTTTGAAATGTTTTTGCAAAGTTCTTCGATGCTTAATTTTTCTGCATCGGAATTTGCGATCGCATTGTTCAGGTTGGTGACATAAGCCTGGTGATGCTTTCCATGATGGATCTCCATCGTCTTTGCATCGATATGAGGTTCTAATGCATTAAAGGAATAAGGAAGTTGCGGAAGAGTGAATGCCATAGCGTTTGTTTTTTAGAGTTTGAAATTTCATCACAAAAGTAGTGATGTTAACGCAGAAGTGAAAAGGAAAAAAGGATTGGATCAGTTGTTCTTTCCCGAAATGGTAACTTGTGAAGATGCATCTGCAACCTGGTTGGTTTTCATCAGCGCTTCTGCCTTCTTAAGCGTGAGGTCAAGTTCCTGAATGATCGGATAAAATCCTTTGTTCTTCCAGATTTGTCTTGCGATCAAGGCTTTCAATTGTATCCTGATCAGTGACGATGAATAATTTACACCCCTCTCATCTTTTTTAACTCCATTCTTCAATGCATAGTCAACAAAATCAGAATACTCTTTACTGTTGATTGAAAAATTCTTCCTGTAAGATTCAAATTCAGGATAGCGGGATAAAATTTCTTTCCTGTGCTGGTCAAGGTGATCATATGCGAACTGAACAATAAGTCCTTTTCCATTTGCTTCCTTGTAAAAACCTGAAATACCTTCAGTGTCCAGCGGCACAAAAACATCAGGCATGATTCCGCCTCCGCCATAAACAGTTTTACCGCCGGGGGTTTGGTACTTAAGTGAATCAGAGAAATGCACACTGTCGGAGGAACTAAGTTCACCTTTCTTCATCCGTTCAAATAATTCATTCTCATATTCATCATAGCCTCCAGTATAAGATTTCTGAATTGACCGTCCTGTTGGCGTATAATATCTTGCGATGGTAAGACGGATTGCTGATCCGTCAGGAAAATTACTTTGCTCCTGCACAAGTCCTTTTCCGAATGAACGCCTGCCAACTACAGTTGCTCTATCCCAATCCTGCACTGCGCCGCTTACGATCTCGCTTGCAGAAGCACTACCCTCGTCGATCAATACAATCAGTTTTCCTTTTTCAAAATAACCACGCGCAGATGAATTGAAAGTTTCCTTTGGCCTTGCATGACCCTGGGTATAGACAATTAATTTTCCATCAGGCAGATATTCATCGGCGATCTGGATTGCAGTTTTAAGATAGCCGCCAGGATTTCCACGCAGGTCCAGGATCAGGCTTTCCATTCCCTGGTCTTTCAGGCGCGCAAAAGCCTCGAGATACTCTTCATAGGTGCGCTCCGCAAAATGAGACACTTTAATATAACCTGTTTTATCATCGAGCATGTAACCCACATCAACGCTGAAGACAGGAATCTTCCCGCGGGTAATGGTGTAATCAATCAGATCAGAATTACCACGCCTGTAAATTCCGACTTTTACTTTCGTACCGCTGGGTCCGCGGAGCATTTGCGTAACCTGCGTGTTTGTGATTTTTATACCTGCTACATTTTTGCCGTCAACTTTAACGATGCGGTCACCACTCCTGATTCCAAGCTCTTCAGAGGGACCTCCGCTTACTGCAGTTACAACCATTATGGTATCCTGCTGCACATGGAACTCAACGCCGATTCCATCGAAGTTACCTTCCAGGGGCTCATTCATTGCCTGCAGGTCTTCAGCAGGAATATATGCCGAATGCGGATCCAGCTGGTGAAGCATTCCTTCGATGGTGCTTTCCACGAGCTTTTTCTGATTAACGGTATCAACA
>Ga0193740_1000480_pt1 | contig 10752 bp, 12 predicted proteins | sample L2s1metaG_FD_145072 | JGI IMG/M metagenome (GOLD analysis project Ga0193740, IMG submission 145072) | Soil microbial communities from a riparian zone of the East river system, Colorado, United States - L2s1 | ecosystem: Environmental > Terrestrial > Soil > Riparian zone | place: USA: East River... | reverse complement strand
GCAGCACCAGTTTTACCAGTACCTGGTTTTTGCATGTTAAAAATACGATCATAATGGTAAAGGTACCTGTGGAAAAAATTTTGATGGTGAAAGAATTCACCTTTTCTAGGAATCGGTTCACCTTGTTTAGAGGCCATTTCCTTGAATTCGTGTTTAGAAGTAATATAAGTTTGAATGTTTTTAACTTTTTGATCTGGATACATGGGTAATAGATCATCTAGTTCATAAATTTTGGGATTTGTCAAGTCCACCCGATCTAATTCCGGTAATTCTGCAGTTTGGAACGTATTTGATTCTGAGTTGAATTGCAATGGAAGATAAGGTTCATCTTGAAATTTTATTGTATTTACTATATAAGGAAGCATAATATAAATTTTTATATATAATTTCTTTTTTATGAAATTTTTTTTATAAAATCATTTTCGGGTCGATTCGTTCATTAAATGAACGAATCGATTTGGCTGCCTTAGCAGCCAAATCATTTTTATTCGAATGGAAATGATTGCGCATGCACATATTTAGAACAAGTATGTTCTAAATCTTTTTTTCGAGTGGATTTTGAAATTGAATAAGTATGAATCGACTTTATTGGGATCAAAACGGTCTCAATCATTGTAAATCCTTTTTTTCGGTGTTTTGAAATTGGACTATAATAATTTATTATTGAAGATGTATCAAATATTTAAATCAATATACCTATTCCCTCTGATTTCTGCAGGTATTTGATACATTTTCAATTCATTATTACGTAATAATAATATTCTTAATTTTTTTAGATTACTAATTTCCTGTGGCATGTCAGTGATTTTATTATTGATCAAAATTAATTCTCTTAGATTTGTTAGAATCCCAATTTCTTTTGGAATTCGAGTGAGTAAATTATTTTCAATATTTAATTCTATTAGATTAGTCATATTGAATATTTGTGGATGAATTTCAGTAATTTTATTGTGCCCCAAATTTAATACCTTTAACTTTGGTAAATTAAATGTTCCTGATGGTAATTCAGTCAATCTATTATGTTGTAAATTTAATACTTCTAAATTAGATAAATTGACGATTTCTAAAGGGACTTTAATGATATAATTATTATCTAGGTGTAATACTTGTAAATTAATTAAGTCTTTCAACGAACCTTCTGGTATAAGTTTAATTCGATTATTAGATAAATATAATTTTTGTAAGTTTTTTAAATTATATATTTCTAAAGGGACTTGTTCAAATCTATTTATAGATAAATATAATATTCGTAAATTGATTAATTTTTCAATTTCTTTGGGTATTTCAGTTAAGAAATTACTAATCAAAGACAAATCTTGTAAATTTGTTAAATCAAATATTTCTGAAGGTACTCTCATAAGATTTTTTCTACTGAGATCTAATTCTTTTAAATTGAGCAATTCATCAACTGTTAACTCTAAATTTAACTCTTTAATTAAAGTTTCTGCACCAAATTTGGTTATATAATCTAACTTATTCATTTGTTTATATTTACCAAAATGATATTCATGAATAGAACTCCAATTTAGATTGATTAAATTGAATGTGTTTATTAGAGCTTTAAGATCTTCAGATGATGACAAATATGAAATGATGATATTATTTATATCAGAAGGTATTAAACTAAAATAATCCATTTAGTAATAATATCATTTAGATTTATTTATTATTTAAAATAATAAATAATTTTTAATAATCAAAAATAATATTTATACGAGTATTCATTTTAATTTTCACAGGTACCTGATTTAGTGTCAATTTATTACCAGTTAAATACAAATTTCTTAATTCTGGTAGATTACCAATTTCTGGCGATACTTGTGTCAACTCATTACTCGATAAATATAACACTTGTAAATTTGTTAAATTTCCAATTTCTGTTTATGGATTCATTCGCCGTGGCGAATGAATCGATTTTGGCTCTTAAGAGCCAAAATCATTTATGGTACGCGCATGATATTATTATTTATTAAATTTAATACTTGTAAGTTATTTAGATTAAATATTTCTTGAGGAATTTTTGTAATATAATTAGAATCAAAATGTAATACTCGTAAATTATCTAATCTGATGGATTCATTTATTGATTCATCCTGTGGTGCATCTACCATCCTATTACTAGATAAATATAATTTTTGTAAACTATTCATACCAGATATTTCTGGTGGTACTCGTATAAATTTATTATTAGATAAAAATAATTCTTGTAAGTTAGTCAACCTTCTTATTTCTTTTGGAACTTGTGTTATTTGATTATTGTTTAGACTTAAATCTTGTAAATTTGTTAAATCAAATATTTCAGGTGGAATTTCCGTTAGTTCACGACTAGGTAAACTCAATTTTTTCAGATTGAGTAACTCATTGACTGTATATTCCAATTTAAAATTGTTAATTAAAGTTTCTGCACTAAAAGTGGTCATATATTCAATCATTGTCATTTGTTTATATTTACCAAAATGATATTGGTAAATGGTACTCCAATTTAAAACTGGAACGGCAATTTGCCGTTCCGATTTTGAACCCTTAGGTTCAAAATTATTCAGGTTATTTAGACTAAAAGTGTCAAACAGCGCTTTAAGATCTTCAGATGATGATATATAAGATATAATGATATTAGTGATATCTGATGGTATTAAATTGAAATAATCCATGTCAATTTTTTATATTTTATTATTATTTATATTATTTTATTATTATTATTTATTATTATTATTTATTATTATTATTTATTATTTATCATTTTATTATTATGTATAATATTAATTTCGTTATTAATTATAGATCAAGTCTTATATAAGTATTCATCTTAATACTTACAGGTATTTCATCAAGTGTCAATTTATTACCACTTAATAACAATTCATTTAATTTTGGTAAATTACCTATTTCTGATGGTACTCGCATCAGTTCATTATTTATCAAATTTAATCTCAATAAATTATTCAACTTTCCAATCTCTGGTGGTACTTGTATCAGTTGATTATCTTTTAAATTTAAAAATTTTAAGGTATTCAACTTTCCGATTTCTGGTGGTACTCGAACAAGTTGATTATTTCCCAAATCTAATAATTGTAAGTTATTCAACTTTCCAATCTCTGGTGGTATTCGCACAAGTTTATTATCTTCTAAAAATAAATCTTTTAATTTATTCAACATCCCAATTTCTTTTGGAATCTCTCTGATATTATTATTTTGTAAGTGTAATATTCGTAGATTATTTAGATTATTTAAACTGAATATTTCTAGAGGAATTTCAGTGATATAATTATTATCCAATTGTAATACTCTTAGGTTATTCAATCCAATGAGTGATCCTTTTGGTATCTCTACGATCCTATTATGAGATAAATATAATTTTTGTAAACTAATCAAACTAGATATTTCTAGAGGTACTTGTGTGAAATTATTATAAGATAAATATAATTCTTTTATCTTATTCAATCTCTTTATTTCTTGCTGTATTCGATCAAGTTGATTATTTACCAAATTTAAATCTTGTAAATTTATTAGATTAAACACTTCTGAAGGTATTTCAGTTAATTTACGACCATATAAATTCAATCCTCCTGAACTATCTAATAATTCAACATCAAGTGACCAATTAAATTTGTCATTTAAAGTTTCTGTGCTGAGTGTAGATAAATAATCTACTAATTTTTTGGGTTTATATTTACCAAAATGATATTGGTAAATGGTACTCCAATTCAGGTTGAATAGATTAAATGTGTTTAATAGAACTTTAAGATCTTCAGGTGATGACAAGTATGAGACAATGATATTATTCATATCTGTGGGTGTTAAACTAAAATAATTCATTTAATAATTTATTTATCTATATTTAATAAATAAATTATTATTTATTATTTATTATTATTTATCATTATTTATTATTATTTATCATTATTTATTATTATTATTCAAGTTAATAAAAGATAACATAATTATATGTATATACAAGTCCGAATCCATCTTGAATAAAAATGATTTACAATGATTCTCATTGTAAATCGATTCGGACTGAAGTCCGAATCCATCTTGGATAAAAATGATTTTATATTTAAAAATTATTCATTTCATTTTATCTTTAATCTCATATTCATCCATTTCAAGTAAATGGAAGAGGTTACTCTGAAGATAATTAAATCAAATGAAGTAGCGTTAATCTCTATGAGTTATATGACTGATGAAGATATCAGAAAAGTTTGGGGTGATCCGAATGACGGAGTTGATCTGGTAAATCTTGAATATCACTGGAATATACCGTTGTACCAGAAAATGATCTTTAGATTCAGACATTCATCCAAGTCACCTTTTGCTTTTTGTAATTCTTGTGATCCTAGTAATATGGAAAGAATGCCTAATTATTATGGTATTTATTCAAACGTAAAAACTTTGGTATATTTCTTTGCTTGGATCAAAAATCAGTTGTGTATTATAGATTTTTATGATATGTTTGTTACAGATAAAACCTGGCACATGGATAAAGCAAAGGAATTACCTGAATACAAGTTTTGGTTGGTAAATGAAATTGTATTCTTCTTTAATTTATTCAAAGACCAACAGGTTAAGCTTATTGACAGGTATAACAAGGATTGTGTTGAAACTTATAATATTTTATACTCTGATTAAAAGGGTCCTTTTTGTCCTTTTCGGCTACAGCCGAAAAGGACCCGCGAACGGACAAATAATTAAACAAATTGATAAGATTAACAATTAAATAATTAATAATTAAATAATAAAACAATTAAATAAAAAAATATTAATATCAAAATATTAATATTATCAATTTGTCCTTTTCGAAAAGACCTCGCGAAAAGGACCCTTTTATATGGAATCATCAGTTAACCAAGAGACCATTATTACAGTTCAACCTGAATCTTCATTTCAATGGTCTGACTATTTTAACGAGGATGGATATTATACCGTATTTTTCCAGATATTCCTAGGATTTGTCTTGGGTTTAATATTAGCACCATTTAGTCTTGGACTCTTCATATTTATCATAGTATATTTTTTCTTTGAGTTATTATATGCATATCGACGCGGATTTAAGTACACTCCTTGGGAATTAATGACTCGTTTTAGCATTTTCTTATGGGCACTCTTGGGATTTTTATTTGCTCGATTCGCCATTGGAGATAAACACCCTTTTCATCACCATTATGATATTTGGGAATTTTAATGGGGTTCTTTTAGGTCACAAATAAAAGAACAAATAAAAGAACAAATAAAATTGATTCAATAAATTTAAATACTAAATAATATTTAAATCACATTATTAATAATAGTCCAATGGATTTATTCTTGGATTTACCCGAAGAAATGAAATATACTATAATTTCATATTTACCAGTAAATCGATTAAATTCACTTAACGGATATTTCAGAGTCAATAAAGAAACATTGTTTAGATATTCACATCCAGATGTTTATACACAAGTCCATAAAATCTCGACTAATGATCAGTTATCCATTGATTATAATCTTTTACTCGTCGAATTCGATAATTATCTTAAATTACCCAGAAATAAGAGTCATAAATTAGATAAGAATATTATTAATTTAAACTTGACTAACCGAGAAATTTCTCTTGAACATAACAATTTACTCATTGGTGTTGTAATGTATCAAGATGGACTTGAAAATATTATGAAAATGTTACCATTTGATAATTACAAATATAATGGAACATATTCCACCATGATTAACTTCGATTATTATCATAATGTTAATGGTGATATTATTGATGTTATGCTTAGGATACCAGATCAATCTAAGTCTCATGCAGATTCACTTAAACTTTTAATATTATTACAAGATGTTACTAGCACGCACCAACACATTAATCCGATGGATTCAGTATGGTCACTTTTCGATTTCATCAAATTGTATTTATTTTTAGTAACCAGATTTCACCCATTTACAAGTCAGAGTATAATTGAAATCTTTGATAATATATCTCCTAAAAATAAATATATTAAATCATTGAAAATATGATAAAATTATTATATAATATAATAATAATATAATAATTTTATAATAATAATATAATAATAAATATAATAATAAATATAATAATAAATATATACAAATATATTTATTCATCCTCATTCATTTACTCACATTTATTATATTTATTCATTCATAACCATTTTTATTCACTTAAACGATTCAATCAATTTATCAAGGAATTTTTCTGTAATTTGATATTTGACCCGACCAGCATCATTCTGTAATATAAATATAGCGCTACGACTGTTAGCTTTTCTATCAGATCCATCTTTGTTCCAATATTGAGAACTCTGAGTATAATAATGAGCAAAACGATCAAAGAGGAGTACCTTATTAACGAGTATATTATATTTAGATTTAACCAAGAGAGAATATCCAATAGCATCTTCCCAAGCTGGATAAATTACTACGAATGAAAGGGGGACTTCTCGTGTCCCCGTAGATTCAAGAGAATTTTGAATAATTAAAGATAAGGCAGCCATGTGTTCCTCTAAAAAGGGTGGATTAGCTTCAAAAGATCCTCCTTTCTCGAAGAGTCTGGGATATTCACCATAAATGTTACCCTGTGATCCGAAGAATTTATCGATATCAGGGTAAGCTGAAGTATATGAATTACGTTCATTACAATTAAAAGGGGAAGCATAAAGTTCATGATTTACTTGTAATTCATTTGCGAGTAAATCGAACATAGCTTGAGGAATAGCTGCTTGATAACCAGGGGCAGCTAATGATTCATAGCGACACCATAGTGCAAAAACTCGTTCATGAAATTTATCATCTTCTTGGTTCACTCCATTTATTAAATACAATCTTTTAAGTTTATTATAGGTCTCAACCTTTAAATAAAATTTAACTCGTTCACGAGTGAAGGTATATGTATCTCCGGTGAGCCAAACGGTTATAGGAAAATATCTGTTAAAATAATTTTTATTAAAACGTTTAATGTTTTCAAAGATATAGTCCTGCAAGGATCTTATCTCTCTAAACGGGACACCAATTTTTTCTAATTCATAAAATAAACTCTCATTATCGTCGGTATTGTGTGGAATTAAGGGATCTACATGGGTAAAATCTAACAGTTTTTGTGTATAAAACCACCTAATTATGATTAAATAATCGGGATTTTGTACGTATCTAGTCATATGATCCAGAAAATATTTAATAATTTTGTCTATATATATCTTCCTATTAACATGCACATAAGCAGGTTCTTCCGGAAAATCATAATTGTAATTTGGTGCTTGGGTAATAACCTTCTTGGCTATCGCTAACACGTTATTCTGATGATCAGAATTCATTGTTTCTTGGGTTATAAGCCAATCTCTTGAAATAAAATTAATCGAGAATTAATATTAATCCTATTTTTTATATTGAAAATCATTTTTATTTATATGTCCATTTAGATTTTAGCTGATCAAAACGACTAAAGTTGTTTTTATTTATAAATGTATTTCTTAATTTCTTTTGGTACTCTAACCAGTTTATTATTAAATATAAATAATCTTTTTAAATTCTTCAAATTTCCAATTTCTTGTGGTACTCGTACAAGTTGATTATCGGACAAATTTAATACTTGTAAATTCTTTAAATTTCCAATCTCCGGTGGTACTCTAATAAGTTGATTATTTCTCAAAGATAAATGTTTTAAGTTATTTAATCTTCCAATTTCCGGTGGTACTTGTGTCAGTTGATTATCTGACAAATTTAATACTTGTAAATTCTTTAAATTTCCAATTTCTAGTGGTACTCGTACAAGTTGATTATTATGTAAATATAATTCTTGTAAATTAGTTAAATTTCCAATTTCTTGTGGTACTCGTACAAGTTGATTATTGGATAAATATAATACTTGTAAATTCATCAAATTCCCAATTTCTGGTGGTACTAGCATAAGTTGTTTATGCCTCAAATCTAATATTTTTAAATCAAGTAATTCATTTATAGTATAATTTAAATTAAGTTTATTTATCAAATTTTCTATCCCTAATTTATTCAAGTATTCACCTATTACAATATTTTTATATTCTTTAATGGATTTTAGATCTCCTAGATCTAAAATCGATTCGGACTTATGTTGATTTATTGTCCGAATCTGATATGAACCAAAATGATACGAGTGTACAGTACTCCAATTCACACTTAAAGTAAAAGTGTTTAATAGTATTTTAAGTTCATCAGATGATAAATATGAAACAATGATCTCATTTAATTCAGATGGAATTAGTCGTAAATAATCCATTTATTTCAATATTTTATTATATTTATTTTTCTTTATTATTATTTTATATTTTTATTTGTCCTTTTCGGTTATAACCGAAAAGGACATTTTTACCAATCAATATAAATATTGATTATTTTTTTAATTTCTGGTGATATTTTTATAATCTGATTATTCCTTATACCTAAATAGTATAATTTCTTTAAATTACCGACCTCCGGTGGTATCTGTTTCAGTTTATTATGCTCTAAACCTAATTCTTGTAAATTGATCAGAGTACCAATTTCTGGTGGTACTTGTGTTAATTGATTACTCGATAAATTTAATATTTGTAAATTTGATAAATTCCAAATTTCTGGTGGTACTTGTATTAATTGATTATCATATAAATTTAATATTTTTAAATTTATTAAATTCCCAATTTCTGAAGGAATTTGTGTTAGTCGATTCTTATGTAAATTTAATCGTTTTAAATTTATTAAATTCCCAATTTCTGGTGGTACTTGTGTTAGTTTATTATGCTCTAAATATAATTCTTTTAAATTTGTTAAAATTCCAATTTCTGGTGGTACTTGTATCAGTTGATTATCTGATAAATCTAAATTTATTAAATTAGTCAAATTCCCAATTTCTGGTGGTACTAGATTAAGTTTATTATTAGATAAATCTAAATGTTGTAAGTTATTCAACATTTCGATTTCTGGTGGTACTTGTGTTAATTGCTTACATGATAAATATAATACGTTTAAGTTAGTCAATTCATTTATAGTATAATTTAAATTAAGTTTATCACGTAGATTTTCTACCCCCAATTTATTCAAGTATTCATCTATTAAAATATTTTTATATTCTTTAATGGATTTTAGATCTTTTGGATCTAAAATCGATTCGGACTTGTGTTGATTTATTGTCCGAATCGGGTATGAACCAAAGTGATATGAGTGTACAGTACTCCAATTCACACTTAAAGTAAAAGTTTTCAATAGTGTTTTAAGTTCATCATATGACAAGTAAGAAATGATGATCTCATTTAATTCAGATGGAATTAGTTCGAAGTAATCCATTTATTATTAAATTTTATAAATTTTATTAATGCTGTATATAAATATTTGATATTCTTTTAATTTCTGGTGGTACTTCTATAATCTGATTATATCTTATACCTAGATATCGTAATTTTTTCAGATTACCGACCTCCGGTGGTATTCGAAAAAGTTTATTATAATGCAAATATAATTCTTGTAGATTAGTTAAATTCCCGATTTCCGGTGGTACTTGTGTTAGTTTATTATTTGATAAATATAATTCTCGCAAACTTGGTAAATTCCCGATTTCTGGTGGTACTTGTGTCAGTTGGTTATTATACAAAGATAAATATTGTAAATTGATTAACCTTCCAATTTCTGATGGTACTTGTGTTAGTTGATTATCATTTAAAAATAATTCTCGTAAATTTATCAAATTCCCAATTTCCGGTGGTACTTGTGTCAACTGATTATTTGATAAAAATAATTTTTGTAAATTTGACAGAGTACCAATTTCCGGTGGTATTTGCGTCAGGTGGTTATTTGATAAATTTAATACTTTTAATTCGAGTAATTGATCAATGGTATAATTTAAATTAAGTTTGGTGAGTAATACCTCGACTCCTAATTTATTAAAGTATTCATTCATTGAAATATTTTTATATTCATTAAAACGATATGAATGTACAGTACCCCAATTCACACTTATGCTAAAAGTGTCCAATAATGTCTTAAGTTCATCAGATGACAAGTAAGAAAGGATGATCTCATTTAATTCAGATGGAATTAGTTCAAAGTAATCCATTTATTTATTTATTTGTCCCTTTTATTTATTTATTAAATTTTTATTTCTCGAGTCCTTTTTTATCAAAAAAGGACAATCACTTTTAAGTTTGTACTGGTTGAAATAACCAACGATTTCCGCCTAAACTTAAATCAGTGATTGCCACTACCACGTTACCACAAGTAGAACCAGCAAACCCAACACAATTGCTTTGATTGACATTACATGAAGCCATGTGAAAACTTGTTAAGTTAGGGTTGGCATTAATTAAATCAAAATTATCTAAATATTTAACCGCTTGTCCAGTTTTATCAGTGTTAGATATAGTCCAAGTTGATGCACTGGGAGGTTGTCCCGGTTGGAATTCTTCAGCATTAACAAATATGAAGAATCTAGCATCTGATTCAACATCATTTATCATATAAATCGGATGATTTTGAAATAATATCGAAATGTGATCTCCAAAGTTTACTTGGGCTCCTGTGGTACCCCCAACTACCTGAAATTCAGTTGTGGGGGTATTGACACTTACTGGTGTTTCTGAAAACATACTTTGTAAATTACCACAAGGAGAAGCAAATAAACCATTGTTAACATTTTTCAAAAAGATTGAATCCCCATATTTGACAATTGGATTCGGATTGGTACTTGGATCGGGTGTCGAATCAGAAGGAAAGAACCAAAAGTAAACCAATATGACAATTCCTGCCAAT
>Ga0193740_1000479_pt1 | contig 10756 bp, 9 predicted proteins | sample L2s1metaG_FD_145072 | JGI IMG/M metagenome (GOLD analysis project Ga0193740, IMG submission 145072) | Soil microbial communities from a riparian zone of the East river system, Colorado, United States - L2s1 | ecosystem: Environmental > Terrestrial > Soil > Riparian zone | place: USA: East River... | reverse complement strand
GGTTGTATTTAAAAACCGGCTTCCATTTAATCGGATTGTAGGCGCACTTGCCGTAAATGAGCCTTGAAAAACACAGCCGGATTCTAGGTAGAGTTCAGCCACTCCGGTAAGGGTTAGATTTATTGATTTCGTCGCATCATTTTGTACAATACCTCTTAAGTATAGTCCTTTGTTCGAGCCTGAAGTGATATTAAAACCAGCAGCACCGATGTAAATTATTGAAGTGTCAATCGTGGTAATTCCTCCACTGGCACCGAACTTAATTGAACCCGTGCCTGTTGCATTTACAATTATTGAATCGTGGAATGTGGATGAGCCAGACTGATCACAATGAATTGTTCCGCTGGAAGTATTTGTAAATGTCACACTTTTTGAAAAGGAGTTTCCGGAAGCAGTGTTTGCAAAAAAAATGGTCCGCTGCTTGCTTCCTTTACTTCAACCCTGTTACTCCATGTATCCGCTGTGGTATTGGCAAATGTCCAGTTAGCTGTGCTTGAATCGATCAGGATAACGGTTGATGAAAACGTTGAGCCTCCGTTTCCGGTACTTGAACTCGATCCTTTCTTTACAGCAGTTACTGATGATGTGAAAGTTGTTCCCGAGAACTTGATGGCACTGGCCGTAACATTCAAAGTGGCTGCAATTGTTCCGCTGGTGAAGGTGGAAGTGCTGCCAGTGGTGGATTCATAAATAGTGAGTGTACCGTTTGAAACATATGATCCGCTGTTGAATGTGCTGTTGTATGTTACCGTAAGAGTATATCCATTGAGGTCAAGGCTGTCCGAAACAGTAAGTTGCTTTACGGTATGGTTTGCATCCAGAATGCAATTGTATGTTCCTGAAGAAATTGTAACGGAATCCGACGCAAGTGGCGCCGTACTCCCGCTCCAATTGCTGGCTGTCGACCAATCCGTACTTGTACCTCCTGTCCAGGTGCGCTGTGCTGCGAATGAAAAACACGCTAAATGAAGTATCGCAAGTGTGATTGATGTTTTCTTTCCGAAAAAATGGCAAAGGTTGTTCTGTATCTTAGTGTCGTTGATTTTCATATTGTAGTTGATTTAAAAAAAGTTATTGGTGATAGGTAAAAACGGAACTGTGACTATTATTTGTCCTTGTCACACTCATTTCCGAATAGAAAAGCGGAACATCTGTAAAACTTCCCAAATCAAGTAAGATATTATAACCATTGCGCGAATAGTTGGTGCCATCACCTAAAGATCCACTGACATCAAAAGTGAAGGTCTTTTGACGAAGAATCTCTGATTCGCTTTTGCCAAATTGTATTTCAATTGAAGAAATGTTCGTTGTGTCATCAACGACTATCTGCATCTGCACATTAAATACAGTCGTGGAATCAAAGTGAATAATGCTATCAACTGTAAGATAGTTGGAAGTGGGTGTGCAATCCACTTGCATCGAGAGGACCGGAAACGTGTTTTGCGCTGATGCTCTTTCATGGCTCATTGATACAATGAGCAGCGACAGGAGAAATGTAATCGGAGTTTTCATAGAAGTGTGGATTTTATGTCGTTGATTGAAGTTGAAATGTTTTAGGTTCAGCAAGGAAGAAAAAGGGATAATGTAAACTACAGGATTAATTAAAACCAAAAGAATTAGAATTTGAGTAAGCATTTAAAACTGTGGGTGAACGTTTGGAAGTCCAGTATTAAAAAATCTTGCATTATTAACTGGTTGGTAGTTTTAGACATCAGCAAAGAAAATCTAATTTCACTAATCAAAAACAGATTGAATTAATATCACTACAATTAGGGACTGAAATAAACTAAAACATACATACGATTTTCTATTTGTAACGTACATTTAGTCGACTAGCTTTTTATAATCCTAAGTGGTAACAAAGGTAATATTTTTTTACTACTTATAAGTAGTATCCTATAAATGGTAACGCATTCTATCAAAGAACTATTTATTTGTTGTATGAAAAGCCGGAAAAAGCGAAAGCCTGAGGATGATTTCACTGAAAAAGAACTACAACAATTAGGAGAGAGAATCAAAAAACTGAGGATGAAGATGAAATACAGTAACTATGAAAGTTTTGCGTTTGATCATGATATACCACGAGCACAGTATGGGCGTTATGAAAATGGACAAGACCTACGTTATTCCAGCTTAGCAAAGGTTATCCGAGCGTTTGGAATGACAAAAAAAGAATTCTTTTCTGTGGGTTTTGATTAAATTTTATAAGTGCCTTAAATTCTTGACAAGAGATCATAAAAAAGAATATGATACGAAAGGCTATTTTTGGACCAATTTAGGTCATTTATTACAAGAAGTTCCTTACATTAGAAAAAAATATAAAATAAAAGTGTTAAATTTATTGGATTAGTATTGTAATTTTATTGACTTTTGTTATGGGGCAAAAAACCCTGCCAACATTATGGGTTGGCAGGGGACATTTGAGCCCTTCATCTCTTACAGCGTTGGTGGTGCTTTTGCCCATTTAGGGTAGAAGTACCGCCCGTAGAGGTGAAGTAGGATAGCCCATAACAGGCTCAAAACCAACTCTGTTAGGAATTGGATCGTCATCGGAAGTTGATTTAAACTTGCCATGAAACCTATAGTTTACACCGTATCAACATTGATTCGGTAGTGAAATATACACGTTGAATTCTTTCAAGACAAGATTTTCTTCCATAATTATTAATAATTTGGTGAACGGTCAAAAAAACCTGACGAAAGTGTATTGGCGGACATATTCCGTACGTTGGAGGTCTATATCAGATCATTCGTCACGTAATCAGTGATAAATGGGACACAACCTTATCCATTAATACATACAGAGACTGCATAATAAAATGCAGTCTTTTTTTTCGTCTAAAATTTTAGGGAAAACCCTGAAATATTCTCTTCAATTCTATACATTTTCGCAAAGCATAAATCAAACTAATATGATTGCATTTCTAATTGCGTCCGGTGTTGTATTTTATATCACCTGTACGTACATCTTCCGGTCCTATCGTGACTTCGGTAAAATTAGTTCTCGATGGTATGTTCCATTCCCAGATATGTCTTTCTCAGTCCTTGAGTTTTATGAATATATTGAAAGATCGCTCCAGAAGAAAGGCATTTTTGTGGATATCTCTCGTGTGACATATAAGCAACGTGGCGTTTTTTCTTCGCGCCGTGAATACCTTCGAATTGAACGAGGTGAATACATCTTCCTAATTTGTGCTGCACCGTTTGGAACAGACTTTTTTGTGTCATGGTGGGGTGGAGAGCGCATTCCCTTTTATAAAGATTTACTGCCGCGCATTCCGGGTATCGGGCCCATTTTGAATTGGCTCATAACGCCTAAAAAAACTTTTTACACTTTGGATACTGAAAATATGTTTGAAGGGACAGTGCGAAAATGTGTTCAAGCGGCAATAGATGAGATCACAACCAATAGAGGCATTCGCGGTCTATCTGATATTGAGCGTATGCCTCTACGAAACACGAAGTGGCAATAGATCTCGAACAATGATATCACAACGAACACAGGAGCTTACAACGCGGTTTTATCAGTGGGAGCAACTTGGTCGGGGCTGGTTGCTGTTTGATTATTTTGTCCAGCTTGAACCTCCATTTTATCCATTTTTCTTTCATGGCTTACCTGTACCGTTGAAGTCCGTTGATGATGGATTACATCCATCATTCCTTGACCGTTTTAAAAATTTGCTAAAGAAAGAACGTGAGGAGACACAACCTGAGGAATTTTCAATCGAAGCCTTTGAAAATGAAGAAGACGAATTAAATCTAAATACTATTCGCATAGCATGTCCTACTGGTTATCGAATCGGAGTTGAAGAAATGGACAAGCTTTTGTTGATGCTTTCATACAGCAGGAATCCCATCAGTTTTGAAATCGTTTCTACTAGTGAATCTATCCATCTTCAGTTTGTTTGTCGTGAAGAAGACAGTATATTTTTATTAAGCCAATTAAAAGCATACTTCCCTCAAGTTGTTACTACCTTCTCTACAGCGGTGGAAGAACTTTTCAGTGATGATTTGAAGACTTTCATCTTCGACTTTGGTCTTGCTGAAGAATTCATGCGGCCCATTACATCTTCCCGAAATTTTGATTTAGACCCGTACACTGGTGTATTCGGCATCCTTGAATATTTGCAGGGAAAAGAAAAAATTATTCTACAAATTCTTTTTAAAGGAACTTCGAATTCATGGTCAGAGAGCATCCTACGTTCGGTGATGGATGATGCTGGAGGGGGATTTTTTATGGATGCTCCAGACATGCTTCCACTTGCCAAAGAAAAAATTTCGTCACCTCTTTTTGCAGCCACGATTAAGCTCATTACTCAGAGTGAAACCGATCAGCGAGCTGAAATACGAGCCCAGAGTGTGAGTAATGCGATCACGCAAATGTCTAAAACCGCGAGTAATAAAGTAATACCTCTTTCAGTTGAAAATTATGAATCGACAGATAGAGTCGGTGATGTTACCTTTCGACAATCACACCGCTTAGGAATGCTCTTAAATAGTCGGGAATTAGCGACATTTGTTCATTTTCCATCACCTTCAATTGCCTCAAATAAATTAGTCCGAGACGTCAAAAAAACTAAGTCGGCTCCAAAAATTTCAGAAGGGCATAAACTTATTCTCGGATCAAATTACCATCAGGGTACGGAAAAAATTGTAACACTAGATTCTGACCGAAGACTCAAACATACACATATTATTGGTGCAACAGGAACTGGCAAATCTACATTCCTTATCAATCTCATTTCACAGGATATTCAGAATAGAAACGGAGTGGCGGTTCTTGATCCTCACGGCGACTTGATCGAAAATATTTTGCCGCTGATACCAGCACACAGAATAACAGATGTAATCATTATTGATCCATCTGATTCCGAATATCCGGTTGGCTTTAATATTCTAAAAGCACATTCAGATATTGAAAAAGAAATTCTGTCCTCTGATTTAGTTGCAGCATTTAAACGACTCTCTACCAGTTGGGGGGATCAGATGAATTCTGTCTTTGCCAATGCTATCCTTGCTTTTCTGGAAAGTAGTGAAGAAGGAACACTCATGGACTTGAGAAGATTCCTTCTTGAGAGACCATTCCGTGATAATTTTCTTAAAACCGTCGCAGACAGCCAAGTGATTTACTACTGGCAGAAAGAATTTCCAATCTTAAAAAGTACTTCCATTGGTCCTATACTTACTCGCCTGGATACTTTTCTTAGGCCAAAGCTTATTCGCAATATGGTTTCCCAGAAAAAGTCGATTGACTTTGAATCTGTTTTGGATGAAGGCAAGATCCTTCTGGTAAAGCTCTCGCAAGGTTTAATTGGAAATGAAAACAGCTACCTATTAGGTACATTCATAGTTTCAAAAATCCAGCAGGCTGCAATGGCGAGGCAAGCAAAAGCCAAAGAAACACGGAATGATTTCTTCCTTTACATTGATGAATTTCAAAATTTCATTACTCCTTCCATGTCTGCAATTTTGTCTGGGGCACGTAAGTATCACTTAGGACTTATCCTGGCCCACCAAGACATGCAGCAACTGTTGAAATACGATTCGGAGCTTGCCAGTTCAGTAATTGCAAATGCTGGAACTCGCGTCTGTTTCCGTCTTGGAGATACGGATTCCAAAAAATTTGAAAGTGGATTTTCCTTTTTTGATGCGAAGGATTTGCAGAGCTTAAATTTGGGTGAAGCAATAGCACGAATGGATAGACCGGATTATGATTTTAATCTTTCCGTTTCTCCAACGATTACATCCAATAAAATTTCATACACTGATCAAATCATTTCTAGATCAAGAGAAAAGCACGGAACTGAAAAGAGGATTGTTGAAAGCGCATTTCAATCCCATATTCAACCTCAGGAAGATACTATTCGAAAAGAATCAATAAAATCTCATGTAGAGGAAATAAAAGCCTCGTATCAAAAGACTGAGAAACCTTTGCAACCACTTACAGAAGAAAAACTGATTGAGACGAAGGATAGACTTATTGAAAAGAAAGAGCAATCTGAACATCGCTATTTACAAATGCTAATTAAACGAATGGCTGAATCAAGAGCATTTAAAGCAACTATTGAGCAGCCAACACCCGATGGCAAAGGTAGAGTGGATATCCTTCTTGAACGAAATAATAAAACCATTGCCTGTGAAATTACAATCACCACGTCAGATACGTGGGAGGTTCATAATATCAAGAAATGCCTTGCAGCGGGATACGATTCGGTAGCTGTATGTGCAAAGGAAAAGAGTTACTTAGAAAAGATTCGCAAGAAATGTGAGATGGAAATTTCTGAAGCAGACCAAAAAAAGATATTATATTTTGAACCTGAGGGGCTATTTCTTTATTTAGATCAGCAGATTGCCACCGAGGCCAGTTCAGAAAAAAGAGTCAAAGGATACAGGGTGAAAGTCAACTATTCACCGACATCTGAAGAAGAAGCAAAGCAAAAGAAGGACAGTATTCTGAAGGCAGTCACAGAATCTGCTAAATCAAAAAAGTAAGAAAACTGTCTGAATCTTTCGGAAGAACCATTCTTTTAATTCAAAGACCAGAATTAATTACTTTTAGTATGACTAACGGTGCTGTGCATCGAATCTTACACTTCCAAACACTCCGTCCACTCTCAATCAGCTTAAGCCTGACAAGCATTTTGGCTTCGCGCATTCTGCCGCAATTATCACATGTTTTCATAATGCGAAGATCACCTCTGAAACACCAATTCGCATCCGATATAATAGAAAATTTTAGCCTTCTACTTTTCCAAGAATTTTATTTAATTTTTTGAGATTGGATTTATTCGGAAGGCTTGCTGCAATTTCCCAACTGTTGACAGTTGAACCATCAACACCGATCAATTTCCCAAACTTTTTTAAGCTATGTCCATTCAAATGACGGTAAGAGTTTATTCGTTCAGAAAGTGATTTTGATGGCGTATCAAATGGGTTGTAACCCAAGAAGGAAATAATATTCGGATAATGATGAATCATAGGTAATACCCGACCATTTTCCCATAGCGTAACCGTATCTTCCGATACATTAATAATCACTCCTACCTCTTTTTGGAGCAACACGAGGCGCAGCCGCCTCTTCTTTATGTGTTCTCCAATTTTTGCTGATTCGCATACAAAAAGTGGATTTTTAAAGCAGATTGCCATTTTCCAAAAAGCCAACGCAGGAATGTCCGTGCGGAAATTATAATCATCCCGAAAAAGAATGCGTGTGTGCACCTGGTGTCGTTCAGAAATACCTCAACAAAATTTCCGGTCCGCTCCTCGACCGCATCGACATTCACCTTGAAGTGACTCCTGTTCCATTCAGCGAACTGACTTCTTCACGCTCTTCTGAAAAAAGTGAAAGTGTAAGAGCGCGCGTTGTGAAAGCAAGAGAGATTCAGGAAGAAAGATTCAAAGAAGTAACCGGTGTTTATTCAAATGCACAGATGGGTTCTAAATTATTACGCACGGTATGTTCCATTCCGGAAGAAGGAATCCAACTCATGAAAACGGCGATGGAACGTCTTGGACTTTCAGCACGCGCTTATGACAGGATCTTAAAAGTCTCGCGAACGATCGCTGATCTTGCAGAAAGCGAAAACATCAAGACGGAACATTTGGCGGAGGCGATACAGTATCGTTCTTTGGACAGGGATGGATGGGCAGGGTGAAAAAAGTCGGCAGTATCAGTAGGCAGTAGGCAGTAAAACAGCCAGCAGCCGAAAGGCGACAGAAGCAATTATCAATTCCAATAAAAGAGTTTTCGATCTAACCTCGAGAAGAGTGAAATGGAAAATAGAAGTAGCAATCTGCTACACCATGCAAGTGGTTGTTTACATTTGCCATTATCCTAAACCCAACACAATGAAATCACTTGTGCTTTTACTCTCCATTCTTTTATTCGTTGGTTGTACTTCAACAAGCCGCGTTTATGACAGCGAATTCACAAAAACAAACAGGGATATTATTTACAACAACCTCTTCAGGGATACCAAGGCGCTTCCAAATGCAAAGCTGACCAAGGAAACATTGGATTCAAGCTCCTATAGACTTGAATTCGGACAAGACGCCAATTGCAGCGGATACATTCTTGTTGAGCCCTTTCGCAAACACGAGCTTAAAGTTGTGGTCAATTATGGATGCGTGGATCTTAAACACAATACCAAGACAAGAGTTGATTTCCTCGATGAGCTCGGCGGCCTTTTACATTGAGCTCCTTCCCTTTTGGGGATTTGCACTGTTGACTAAGAACTGTCTTTGGCGGCTGTTCACCGGAAACTGTGAACTGCAAACTGGTAACTTTCTTATTGGCTGTTCACTGGTAACTTGCTTTACTATTCTTCCTTAATAATTTTTTCAGTCAAATGAAGATGACCACTGTCAATCGTAAGCAGGTATAATCCTGCGTCAAGGTTACTCAAATCAATTTCTTCTACATTGCTATTGTAATCCTTCTGAAAAACTTTTTCACCCAGTGCATTCAGTACAGTGACGTTCTTGCTTCCACTTAAATTATTCATGTGAAGAGTGATCTTTGATGTAAAGGGATTCGGACCCGCCCATAGAAAATCATTGTCTGTCTTTGAAATATTATCCACCAGCGAGTTCTTAATGACAGATCCTCCACCTCCGCTTGCATAACCAACATTATTTGCAAATGAAAATTCAAAGAATGTATAGTTATCACCATGATCAAGCGTCCAGTTCAAACCACCGTCAATTGTTTTAATTACCCATCCCGCAGTTAAGCCATCTCCTCCGCATATATATCCCAATGAACTGTTTAGAAATCTGACCTTACCATTATATAGAGTGACCGGCGGAGTAATTGAATCCCAATTCAAACCTCTATCATATGTCCGGAAGAAATATCCCATATTCTCAGCAAGGAATCCTGTATCTGCATTTAAAAAACAGATACTTCCGATCCCATAATTACTTGTCTTCAGTAATGACCAGGTAAGTCCGCCGTCAGAAGTTTCAAACACATTCGTTTCACCCGTAATAAAGCCATTCAATGAATCGGGGAAGCTTACATCAAAAAGTAAAACTCCAATGAACCCAGGGTTTGATGATAAAAGAAACCAGTTGTCTCCGCCATCAGTTGTTTTAAATACCAGTATTGAATCGCCATTGGCATTTTCCTGGACTGTTATTCCGATAACTGAATTAAAAAAAATCGGTTCATTCCACCAGAAAACATTCTGAGGATTTAATACAACATTCCATTGCAAACCTCCGTCAACTGTTTTTGCCAATCCGGAATCTGTGATTGCGAATCCGGTATCGGGAGAAATAAAAGTCAATTTGCCAACGAAAAGATTATTGTTCAATAAATTCCATGTCGCCGCACCATCGTCAGTCTTCCAGATTTTACCTGTGTGACTGTCAGACGCAAATCCAAGTTGCTCGTTAAAAAAATCTATATCACCAATGTCGTTTATCGTAGCGGGATTATGATGCGCCCATTGTCCAAAGCTTTGCAGACAAATAAATATTGAGCACATCAGCGATAACAGGAATTTATTTTTCATAGTGCATCAAAAATAGAAAGATTAATTAATGAGAAGCAGTTTAAAATTAGAGCGTGATAAAATAGCTTTTGGCCATTGGCAATTAGCGCCCTTAGCTATACGTTAGACTGTTGCAGTTGAATTTTGCTTTTACTGGATACTGAGTACCGGATACTTAACTACACTTCTACCGGAACCGGCCTTTCAACAACCACTTCAACTCCCTTTGATCTCCTCGCCTTGATAATGTTATTCACGCGATAAACCAGAAAAATATTCAGCAGCACAATTCCTACAATCACAAAACCCAGCGTGTCATAATGTTCCAGCGGACTTGTTTTCGTTTGCTGCACAACAATCATCCCTCCTATTCCTGCTGCAAAACCTCCGGCAATTTGCTGCAGTGAAGAGTTGACGCTCATGAATGCACCGCGATCGCGCATTTCAGGTAAGGCAGATACCAGCGCCATCGAAGGAACCATCCTGCTCATAATGCCCATCATCATCATCACATTCATCGTAACCACGACCCAGAATGGAACAACATTCAGATGCGTATAAACCACAACGACTGCTATCATCCAGAAAGAAGCAATTGCAAAGAGCTTCAGCTTTTCCATCCTGTCGCTCATCTTCCCGATAACCGGCATGATGAAGAGCGTGCTGATGCCGGCAATCATAAATAAGACCGGAAGCTGGTGGTATGTTACGCCCAGGTTGTTAACTGCAAAAGCGCTTCCCCACGGCATCATCATGAAACCACCTAAAGAAAGAAAAGCTGTTGCAAGGAAGCCGATACGGTAATGGCGGTTTGCAATTGTATGCCACAAATGCATCAGCGGACTTTTATCTGTTTGCACCAGTAAATGTTCATTGATCGGCTGCATTTTTATAAGTGATACGATGAGCACAATAACTGACATCCCTGCAATCATCAGGAAAGGCGATTGCCATCCCCATGTATTTGCGAGGAACAACCCGATGGGAATGCCAAGCACCTGGCTGGCGCCGAAACCCATCTGCATGAAGCCCATTACGCGGCCGCGTTGTTCAAGCGGAAATAAGTCAGCAACGATGGCCATTGCAATGGAACCCATCACACCTCCGAAAATTCCTGTGATGATCCGCGCAGCAATCAACTGTGCATAATTATTTGCAAGCCCGCAAAAAATTGTCCCCGCGATAAAACCTGCATAGAAAAATAACAGCAGTTTCTTGCGGTCGAACCGGTCAGCGAATCCTGCTGTTAGAAAACCTGA
>Ga0193740_1000478_pt1 | contig 10756 bp, 7 predicted proteins | sample L2s1metaG_FD_145072 | JGI IMG/M metagenome (GOLD analysis project Ga0193740, IMG submission 145072) | Soil microbial communities from a riparian zone of the East river system, Colorado, United States - L2s1 | ecosystem: Environmental > Terrestrial > Soil > Riparian zone | place: USA: East River... | reverse complement strand
GCGGATTTGTTCATTGATCATTGTTTTCAATGTAGCAAATCCGCCTCTTTTTTTATAAACAGGTTTTTTATTCTCAATAAAAAATTCATCATGAATATCAAGCTGCGAATGAATATCGGCCGTATGAAGCAATGTAAGTGTTTGCACTTTTCCATTTTGCACTGCGTTGCTTTTCTTTGTTGCTTGTGCTTTGTAAGCAGATTCATCAGACTCCAATGCAGATGCTGCAAGCGGACTGATCAATCCGCCTCCGATTCCAATACCTAAGCCAAGCTTGCCCGCATTTTTAAAAAACTCTCGTCGGCTATTTTGAGAAATTTCAAGATGTAATTTTTTTTCAGCTTCACTCAATTGCTGGCAGGAATTACAACTGCAGTTCTCATGCAGGTTACTATTTTGAGACATAATTTTCTGGTTAAATCATTTACCCTGTTTGTTTTTTCTTGCGTCAACAATTGGTTTAAAAGGACCGTACTTATGTTGTTCTTCACCAAAACCATCAGCAAAGGGACCGAATGGATGATCAACAGGCTTTTTAGAAATATCAGGCCAATCTTCTTTAAATATTTTTGATGGACGGGGTTGTGAGTTAACAAAAGCTGCAACATCCCATGCCTCTTCATTCGTCAATTGAGGATTATGATATTCAACTTCACCGAAGGGCATATTATTTTTTACATAACCTGCAAATCTTGAGATACGATATAAACCCGCAGCAGTGTTATAACTGTGTTCTCCCCAAAGGGGCGGGTATTCATATAAACCATCATCTTTTTTCTTTCCTTGTCCGTCATCGACATGGCATCGCTGGCATTTATTTATATAAACCATTTTACCATTTTTTGGATCTGCGGCACGGTCGAGATATGCAATATCCATGATGCCGCTTCCTTTCGGTTTAAATTTTTTCGGAACCTCATCGCCAAGCCAATTCATATAAGCAATGATTGCTTGCATTTCTTTACTGTTACTATCAACAGCTTTGCCATTCAAACTTCTTTCCATGCAGTCTGAAATTCTTTTTACGATCGTTTCAATACCCCCGCTTCTTGCCCTGACCTGCGGATACAAGGAAGCAACTGCACCATAATTATTCCCCCATGGTACAGTGCCGCCTTTCAGATGACAGTTCTGGCAATTCATACCATTTGTTATTTGTGCAACTTTTCCGTGTGGTCCCAGGTAATAAGAAGTATTTGAGATCAATTGATAACCATATATAGCCAGCGAATCACTTGCAGGAATTTGGTATTGGTTCCAGCCATGCCATAAGCTAGAGGTATCATAATAATTGGTATTGGCTGTTGTATTTATATTGCTATTACATGAGTATATGAGTAATGCAACGAACGATAAAACAAAAAATGTTTTATAAAAAAGAATTGGTTTCATTTCAATTTTAATAATACATCAATGCGGTAACTTCTCCCTTAAATATCCGTACACCCACGTTCCGGCAATAGCGCTAAATAAAGTTACGATGATAACAGTTGTTCCCATTCCTATTTGAGCAAATAATGGCCCCGGGCATGCGCCGGTTAATGCCCATCCAAACCCGAAGATCAAACCGCCGATGATATTACCTTTATTAATTTTTTTTGAAATAAGAAAAACAGATATTACGCCGACAGCTACTGCTGAACCTATTACCCCATACATATGAAAGCTTTGAAGACGAAACATTTCCTGTATACGGAACCATGAAATGACTTCTGCTTTTACAAGGATGATCCCAAACAATATTCCGGCGACCATATATTTCAGATTGTGCCAGATGGGGTGTTTGAGTTCGGATTCATTCACACACATTGTATCCATGGAACGTACTTCGAAATCCGTATTCTCATTCAGGAACTCACGATGTTTTTTTCCTTTTACAGGTTCTATCGTATTTGTATTCATTGTCATTTTTAAAGTTTCAAAAGAATCGGAATAATTAAATTGGCAACAATAAAGCCACCAACCATAAATGAAATGGTAGCAATAAGAGATGGCAATTGTAAATTGGACAAGCCCATGATAGCATGACCTGATGTGCAACCGCCTGCATAGCGGGTACCAAAGCCTACAAAAAAGCCACCAGCGACCATAAGTATAAGACCTTTTACAGTAAGCAAATTTTCCCAGTTAAAAAGGTCTTTGGGAACCATCCCTTCTGTGTTAGTGACGCCATAGCTTGCAAGTTCAGTAGCCAATTTTGGATCAATAATAACGGGGTTCGGATTGGATAAAAAAAATGCCGTGATAATTCCTCCCAATAAAATACCCCCCACAAAAAAAAGATTCCATATTTCTTTTCTCCAATCATATTTAAAAAAGGAAATATTCATGGGTATACAGGCAGCACATATATGCCTTAGTGATGAAGAAACTCCAAATGCTTTATTACCTACTATGAGCAATACCGGAACCGTAAGACCGATCAAAGGGCCTGCAACATACCACGGCCAGGGTTGTCTTATCCATTCAATAAAATTCATGTTTTAAAGCTTTATTATACAAAGGTATTAATGAACACCATTTAAATCTACGCCTATTGATTTAAGAATAATTCTTTTATAAGTATATAAATAGCCATTAACAGAACAAACCAGCCAAAAACCTTTTTCAAGATCCTGCTCGAAATTTTTTCTGCTGAAAGGCTACCTAAATAAATACCAATGATTGCGAGCCCTGTAAAAAGTAAAAGGATCTTCCAGTCGAGCGGAGTTTGTTTTAAACTAAATAGAAATCCAAAAATTGAATTGATGGCAATAATAACTAGTGAAGTGCCGATCGCCGTTTTCATTGGAAGTTTTACAAATAATACCAATGCAGGAATGATAAGAAATCCGCCACCAGCTCCTAATATACCTGTAATGAGGCCTATCGCCAACCCCCATAAAGCTAGCGGCAATATTTTACTATTGCGTTCTTGTGTAACAGGCCGTTCTATGTTTTCATCATCCCCGTTAAATATCATAAATGCTGCTGCTGTAAACATTAAAAATGCAAATACGATCATCAGCATTGTATCACGGGTAAAATCAATGTTCCCAATTGAAAATAATTTTTCGGGAATGGCCGGTAAAATAAAATGACGTGTGATAAAAATTGAAAAGATAGAAGGAATGCCGAATTCTGAGACGGCTTTAAAATCAACTTGTTTTTTTATATAAGCTCTTGTGCCACCCGTCAAACTCGTAACGCCAACAATGAATAATGAATAGGTGGTTGCTGTTATTGCATCCAGATGAAGTAAATAAACCAATACAGGAACTGTAAGAATTGAACCACCGCCACCCATCATGCCAAGCACAATACCAATAAAAACTGCAGCGATGTATCCAACTATTTCCATACTCAATATTTAACCAGGCAGAATTTTTTCCATTTGCATGCTCCGGCTTCCTTTTACAAGTATATAACTGTTTTGGAATTGTTGTTTGCTAAACCATTCTTTTGCCAATAAAGAATTTTCAAATGAAAGAAAAGGATGAGAGAGTTTTAGGAAATCACCGCCAACAAGCACCACTTCTTTCCAAGAATACTTTTTGATCAGATCAATTATTCCCTGGTGCTCCTGTAAACTTTGATTTCCTAATTCGGCCATAGCGCCAAGCATCAAAATTTTATTTTCTGAATTTTTCTTTGCAAAATTTTCAATAGCCAGGTTCATGCTACTAGGGTTTGCATTATAAGCGTCAAGGATAATTTTATTCGAATCTTTTTCTATTAATTGTGAACGACTGTTGGAAGGAGTATAATTTTCGATCGACGATCTTATTTTATCTTCGGGCACTTCAAAGAATTTTCCAATCGTCACCGCAGCCAGTACATTGGGTAAATTGTATTCTCCAACTAATTGTGTTGAAATTATACCATCATCGAGTCCCTGTGTGATCTCAACCTTCAGAAAAGTTTCATTCGGAATAATTTTTCCTATCACATGATCATTATCGTTTGTCCCATATTTTATGATCCCACTGATACCTTTACTCATTTCCTGTAAATAGTCGTAATCCCACATTACGAAAGCAAAACCATGTGTAAGCGTTCGCAGATAATCAAACAATTCACCTTTACCTTTTCTTACACCTTCCTCGCTGCCAAAACCTTCAAGATGTGCCTTTCCGCAATTTGTGATCAAACCGTGTGTTGGTAAAGCGATCTGGCAATATCCGGCAATTTCCTTCAGGTGATTGGCTCCCATTTCGATGACCGCCATCTCAGCATCTGGTTTGATTTTTAAGATCGTCAATGGTATTCCAATATGATTATTAAGATTGCCTTCTGTTGTATATGTTTTGAATGCAGATGATAGCACGGCATGGATCAATTCTTTGGTTGTTGTTTTTCCATTGCTTCCTGTAATAGTAATAAAAGGAATGTCAAATTGCTTGCGATGATGAAGCGCTAATTCTTGTAAGGCTGATAATACATCGGGAACCAAAAAAGTTTTTCCAGGGATCTCGTATTCTTTTTCATCGATAACTACACAGGCAGCTCCGTTATCAATTGCTCGCTGTGCAAATGAATTGCCATTGAAGTTTGGCCCCTTTAATGCGAAAAAAATATCTCCGGCCCTTAACTTTCTTGTATCTGTTTGAACCGAGGGATATTGCAGGTAATTCTTATAAAGTTCTTCGATCATTAAGCAAATGTAAAGGCTAAATTAAAAAACCCCGCCAATGATGACGGGGCTTTTAATATTATGAAATGAAAAGCTTAGCGTTTTTGACGTTTGTCTTTCCACCAGTTACCTGTTTTTCTTTTATTACCTTCTGTGCTACCCATACGACTCATAGCACAACGGAAACCAACTGTTGCACTTGCTTGATCTTCTTCCATGAAGCGACGAGTACCAGGGCTTAGCCAGTAAGCATAGTCAGCCCAGCTACCACCTTTATATACTCTTGATTTATCGCTCACAAGTGTGGTCATACCATAACCATAATTTGATTGTGATAAAGAGTCACCATCAATAAAGTTGATAACATTACCACGCTGATAGTTTCTGCGCATCATGCTTTCTTTATCTGTAACGTCAGTATATTTCACACGACCCATGCTATCTCGTGCAAAGCGGGTTGTAGGATCACTGGACGTAGAATCTGCGACAAGCATCTTCTGATATTTGTTACCACGATATGGCGCAACATCATCAGCATCAAGTAATGTAAGAGGTCTGTATACATCGGCTACCCATTCGCTTACGTTACCTGCCATATTATATAAGCCAAATCCATTTGGATAAAATGATTTTACATCAGCAGTATAGATCGCATCGTCATTTAAACCACCGGCAACACCTGCATAGTCACCATTACCTCTTTTAAAGTTTGCGAGCATCATACCTTGCCAGCTCCCATGACGTGTATCACGCATACCGTTCGGATTATGGCTCCAGGGATAAATTTGTTTGTTCATTGTTAACTCTTCGCCACGTTTGCCTTCTTTAGTACTTGGTCTTGGGTTTTGTGCTATATAACCCAAAGCGGCATATTCCCACTCAGCTTCTGTTGGCAAACGATAATCAGGCTGAAGGATACCATCTTCCATTGTTGCCGTTGTACGTGGTGTCCCCTGAGCAGTTTTTAAAGTGCTCTTTTTACCTTGTTTTCCAGGTTGAGGAGCATAAAAACCTAAGAGGTATGATTTAGTAGTGAAATTATCTTCACCTTGTTGAGCTTGTAAACCTTGTTTTGCAGCTAAGCCGTTGTTAATTAGATTTCCTTCGTTAACACGGTCACTTCTCCATAAACAGAAGTCATAAGCCTGTTTCCAGCTTACACCAACAACAGGATAATTGTTGAAACTTGGGTGACGTAAATAGTATTCAACCAATGGTTCATTGTATGCTAACTCACTACGCCAAACAAGTGTATCTGGCAATGCCGCATCAACGATTTTTTGATAACTAGGATCATTTGCCGGGTCAAAAACGCGGCCAAGCCAATAAAGATATTCACGATAGTGAATGTTGGCTACTTCAGTTTTATCAATATAAAACGAAGGAACTGTTTGACGACGGGGAATGTTATTAAAATCACCTATTACGTCTTCATCAGTTTGACCCATTGTGAACGTTCCACCTGGTACAAACACAAGACCTGGGCCAGTTGCCTGTTCTTTTTCTTTGGATACCTGGTATCCACCCATATTCTTGTCGTTGTAATTCCAGCCGGTTACTTCCGATTGGTCGTGTTTCTTTTTCCCAAATAGCCCTTTGCCTTTACATGAAGCTATCAGAACGGCGCAGGATAAAAGGATAATTAAGTTTTTCAGTTTCATAGTTTTTTGTATAAACCTTTGAATAGGAATAAATTTAACGCCGGTTAGGATAAAATATTGCATCTTAATAAGATTTTTAAGATTTTATCTACCGCATCTGCGAATATAGGCAGATTATAATGATTTTATTAAGCAGAAATACTTTTTATGACCTCGTTAAAGCCCCTGATTTTTGCAAGGAAATCATGAGGAGATTTACAGCTATAACTTTGTCGTTGGTGTGCTTTTTCGCTACAAATGTTAGTGCTCAAAGAGCATACAAAACCAATTCAGTTTTGTCATCAGGCAGTTGGAGTAAAGTTGCTGTTAAAGAAAGCGGGATCTATAAAATAGACGTTCCTTTTTTGGGCGCAATTGGTTTTAATACCTCAAATATTTCCTCTGTCTCTATTAGACTTTTTGGAAATGGAGGGAATATGCTTAGCGAATCAAATGCAGATATACCCTTCGATGACCTCGCCGAAAATGCGATCATGGTAATAGATGGAGGTGACGGCTTGTTTAACGGAAACGATTATTTTCTTTTTTATGCTGCAGGACCCGACAAATGGTTAAAGGACTCAATAAATAAAAGGTTTACTCATCAAAAAAATATTTATTCTGATTCTGCCTACTATTTCATTACAATTGGAGGTGCTGGAAAAAGAATTGTTTCATTACAAGTAAACAGTCCATCAGCATTGACTGTTAATTCATTTAATGAAAGGATCTTTCATGAGCTTGATACGATAAATCTTTTATCAAGCGGAAAAGAATGGCTCGGTGAAGAGTTTGCTGATGCACCGGGTAAAACACTTTCAAGATCATTTTCAGTCAGCATACCAAATCTCCTTATAAGCACACCCGCAACATTGATCTCGAATTGCATAGCCAGGTCTATAAATATTCCGAGTCGTTTTGATGTTCGGGTAAATAATCAATTAGCGCAACAGATCAGTATTCCATCAACCGGAGCTGGCTTATATGACCTGTTTGCGCAACAGACACAACAAGCATCAGATCTTTTATTGTCACAGGAATCTATGCAAATCAATTATACTTACCTGCCGGGCGGTTTTAATTCCCAGGGTTGGTTGAATTTTTTTGAGATACATGCAAGAAGAAGCCTTGTTTTAAACAGCAATGGTCAATTGCCTTTTCGTGATTGGAATAGTGTTGGAAATAATATTTGTGAATTTGTAGTTAGTAATACAACAAGCAACACACAGGTTTGGGATATTACCGATCCCTTATCACCAATAAGAATGCAAGGAAGTATTTTAGCAAATGAATTTCGATTTGCTAATGATGCACCACGATTGAGAGAGTACATCGCTTTTAATATGGGCAATGCTTTGATACCCGTAAATGCAGGTCGAATTCAAAACCAGGATCTGCACAATTCTCAGCAAACAGATTACCTGGTCATCACAAATAATTTATTGATGTCACAAGCTGAGCGATTAGCTTCTTTTCACCGGCAAAGGAATTTGAAAGTGATTGTTGTTACTACTGATAAAATTTTTAATGAATTTTCTTCGGGCACAAAGGACCCTGTGGCCATTCGTGACTTTGTAAAAATGTACTTCGACAGGTATGCGTCCAATCCTGCTAATCGTCCAAAATATTTGTTGCTTTTTGGCGATGCTTCTTTCGATTATAAAAACAGGATCACTAATAATACAAACCTTGTTCCTGCATATCAAAGTAAAATTTTTCTTGATCCGCTTAGTACTTATACAAGTGATGATTTCTTTGGTTTTTTAGATGACAATGAAGATATCAATTCGGGATTGGTCACCAATCTTCTTGATCTTGGTATTGGCAGAATTCCCGCGAAAAATATCGAAGAAGCAAAAAACTATGTTGATAAAGTAATTGCTTATTACAACAAAGAAAGTTTCGGCGCCTGGAGGAACAATGTTTCAATTATTGCCGATGACGAAGATAATAATCTGCATTTGCAGGATGCAGAATTAATAACAGGTACTGTATCTGCAAACCCGGTTTTCAATATTCAGAAAATTTACCTGGATGCATTTCAACAAGAAAGCGGATCTGCGGGCAGCAGGTATCCATCTGTGAATGAAACGATCAATAATCAAATTGCGAGTGGAACACTGGTCTTTAATTTTATTGGTCATGGTGGCTCGGCAAGGCTTGCCGAAGAAGTGATACTTGATCAGCCGATGATAAATGGATGGAGTAATAGCAACCGCCTTCCTTTATTTGTCACTGCTACCTGTGATTTTGCACCTTATGATAATCCATTTACAAATTCAATTGGCGAAAATATTTTATTGAGGCCAAAGTCGGGTGGTATTGCAATGATGACAACCACCAGGCTTGTGTTTTCTTTCAGCAACCGAATCATGAATAATAATTACATGCAATTTGCTATGCAACCTGATGCAAACGGAAAATACAGGAGTCTTGGTGAAGCAATAATGCAAGCAAAGAATTATACTTATCAAACATCCGGCGATCTGATCAACAACAGGAAGTTTACATTACTTGGAGACCCGGCTTTAACGCTTGCATTTCCACAATTTAAAATAAGAACTACTCGCTTAAATTCGTTTGATCCTGTCGTAAGAACAGATACACTATCAGCCGGAGAAAAAGTAGTGATAGAGGGTGAAGTAACAGATAATAATGGTTTAATCCTTTCAACTTTAAATGGGACTGTTTACCCGGTTGTTTTTGATAAACCTCAAACAATCACTACAAAAGCTAATGATGCCGGAAGTCAACAAACTTCATTTCAACAGCAATCGAATATTCTGTTCAAAGGAAAAGCTACAGTTACCAATGGAAAATTCAGTTTTTCGTTCAAAGTGCCAAAGGACATCAATTATCAGTATGGTCGGGGTAAAGTAAGTTACTATGCTGAAGATGGGATCAAAGATGGGAGTGATCTTTTTAGTGGCTTTATAGTTGGAGGTTCAGCATCAACTATTGATAATGACAAAAATGGTCCTGAAATAAGAGCATGGTTAAATGATGAGAAATTTGTGAATGGAAGTATTGTTAATCAAAGACCGATACTGGTTTTGAAACTGGCTGATTCTTCAGGCATCAATACTTCAGGGACGGGTATTGGACACAACATCACGGCAATGCTGGATAACAACAACAATCAAATATTTGACCTGAATAATTATTACGAAGCTGATCTTGATCAATATGGGCAAGGTTTTGCCCGCTTTCAATTACCCGAATTAGAGCCCGGCATTCATTCACTAAAAATAAAAGTATGGGATGTGCTTAATAACTCATCAGAGTTTATACTTGATTTTTCCGTAATGAACGATGATGACCTTGTGATCGACCATGTTCTTAATTATCCTAACCCCTTCACAACCAAAACACAATTTTGGTTTGAGCATAATAAACCTGGTCAGGATCTGTTGGTTCAGATCCATATTTTTTCGCTAGCCGGCAGGATAGTAAAAACGATTGAAAAAACAATAAACACATACGGAAATCGTTCTTACGAAGTGGATTGGGACGGCAGAGATGATTTCGGCGACAAAATTGGAAGGGGAGTGTATGTGTACCGGATCAAGGTTTTTTGCAACGGATCTAAATCCCGAACTGTGACTGAAAAACTAGTGATCTTTTGAGACGGATAAGTGAATTAAAAATAATATTTCAGAATCAGATTTTTTAAAATTCCTATACTTTTACAACAAATAATATAAACTCTTACTAATGAGATCTACTGCTTTAAGACTGACTGCTGCAATCCTGTTTTTTGTAGGATTTGTTCAATTTTCCAACGCTCAAGCCCCTGGTGATATAATCAATACTGTTACTACTGCTGTTCCTTTTTTGAGAATTACTCCAGATGCAAGATCAGGCGGTATGGGTGAATTAGGAGTTGCTGTTTCTCCTGATGCTAATTCTGCATATTGGAATATGGGTAAGGTTGCATTCAATGCTGGTAAGGGTGGCGTTTCTGCATCATATACTCCTTGGCTTAAAGATATTCTCAATGATGTTTATCATGCTACCCTGTCAGGTTTTTATAAATTAGATGAGCAATCAGCTATATCGAGCTCATTAAGGTATTTTAGTCTTGGCACTATACAATTTACTGATAACCTCGGTAATGATTTAAATACATTTAGACCAAGAGAGATAGCATTTGATTTTGGATATTCAAGAAAACTTTCAGAAAAATCAGGATTAGGCGTTGCTTTAAGATATATAAATTCAAATTTAGCAGCAGGAGTAGCTGCCGGAAACTCTTATAAAGCGGCAAGCACCGTTGCTGCTGATTTGGGATATTATTATTCAGGTCACAATGATTTAGGAACTGGATTGGCTTTTGGGGTTTCACTAACAAACTTGGGTGGGAAAATTTCTTATACAGATAATGCTGATCAGAAAGATTATCTCCCTGCTAATCTCGGCTTTGGTACTATTTACACAAAAGCATTTGATACTCAAAATAAATTATCATTTGGACTCGATGTGAATAAATTACTTGTTCCAACCC
>Ga0193740_1000477_pt1 | contig 10804 bp, 6 predicted proteins | sample L2s1metaG_FD_145072 | JGI IMG/M metagenome (GOLD analysis project Ga0193740, IMG submission 145072) | Soil microbial communities from a riparian zone of the East river system, Colorado, United States - L2s1 | ecosystem: Environmental > Terrestrial > Soil > Riparian zone | place: USA: East River... | reverse complement strand
AACTACGGAGGCCACCAAGTTTTTACACAGAGAACACGGAGGAATTCTCTGTGCCCTTTGTGTTTCCTTCTTTGTGGTCTTTGTGGTTAAAAAATCTAATCTACCCAGCTTCATTTGGAACTACGGAGGCCAGCAAGTTTTTACACGGAGAACACGGAGGAATTCTCTGTGCCCTATGTGTTTCCTTCTTTGTGGTCTTTGTGGTTATAAAATCTTAAATCTACCCAGCTTCATTTGGAACTACGGAGGCCAGCAAGTTTTTACACGGAGAACACGGAGGAATTCTCTGTGCCCTTTGTGTTTCCTTCTTTGTGGTCTTTGTGGTTAAAAAATCTTCCAGCTGACAAGAATCATATACACAATCCATAAACATCATTCTACTCTGTTATAAAAAGCTGTTGCTTTATATAAAATGGTTTTTTATGATTGCCACTATATCGATTCGAAGCCTGCATATGGAGTACCAGCTTTGGACACGCGAACTAATTTTTTATAAAGAAGAAATTAAAATTTTTGAAGATCATTTGGAAGCCTTATTAAAAAGAAATAATAAAAACGGTGTACTGGCACAGGTAGAGCACTTTCAAAACCAGTTCATACTACAAAAAGAAGTCATCGATTATTTAAAACATGACCTCAACGTTTCAGAACGTCAACTCGCCGGTTTTGTATACGGAATGTCCAGCGACGGTATTGAAAATATTAAAATGGACAACCATGGAAAGCTTCGTGAGCGAATGACCACATTCCGTAAAGTTTATAAGGATATAAAAAACGAATTCCGCCATTTCGAAATGCGCTGGATGTAAGCAAACTGACTTCATCCAAACAAAGTATATCCCTCAACCATAGAGTCAAAAAAAATCGGCAATGCCAATTGTTTTTTTGAGACAAGTTTATTCGCCAGGAAACTCGTGAATTCTTATTCGTGAATATAAATCAATCAAAATTAGAACAGCGAGTGATGTGTTTTCAATAATTTAGTTGCTTTTAAATGCAACTGATGAAAAAGCTATTTGTCCTGCTTTTCCTTTTATTTTTTGTTTTTAATCTTTTTTCACAAACCAATTCCCTTGACAGCGCATGGGTAAAGGATAATTATTACAAGATGGAGCAAATGATACCGATGCGTGACGGTATCAAATTGTTCACGGCCATATACATTCCAAAAGATTCTTCTGAAAAACACCCGGTACTTCTTCGGCGCACACCCTACTCTTCCTCGCCTTATGGCACCAATAATTTTCCCGATGCATTCTGGAACAGTTATTACCGTTTGTACATGAGGGAAAATTATATCATGGTAGTGCAGGATGTTCGCGGTCGGTTTATGAGCGAGGGTGAGTTTGTAGATGTACGTCCCTACACTGAGAACAAAAAAGGAAATCAAATTGATGAAGCAAGCGATACTTACGATGCTGTGGACTGGCTGATCAAAAATGTGCCGGGCAACAATGGTAAGGTTGGTGCCTTCGGAATTTCATATCCGGGCTTTTATGCAACGATGGTTGCACTGAGTGGGCATCCCGCGGTAAAAGCAGTGAGTCCGCAGGCACCAGTCACCGATTGGTTCATGGGAGATGATTTCCATCACAATGGCGCATTTTTTCTCATGGATGCATTTGGATTTTATTCTGGCTTTGGCAAACCAAGACCCAAACCAACTACCCAGGGTGGACAAGGTTTTCGATTCCCTTCTCCCGATAATTATAATTTTTTCCTGCAGACAGGAACTCTTAAAAACTTTTCAAAATTGATGGGCGACAGCATTCAATTCTGGAAAGATCTGTTGGTACATCCGAACCTGGATGATTGGTGGAAGGCAAGGAACACAAGAAATTTCGTTCAGCACATTCCTTCATCCACAGCAACATTGGTAGTGGGTGGACTGTTTGATGCAGAAGATGTCTTTGGTGCATGGAATTTGTATAAGGCTATCAACCAAAAAGCAGGCAATAACAACAAACTGGTGATGGGTCCGTGGTTTCATGGTGCCTGGGGAGGACGAAGTGATGGGAGTTCGTTGGGCAATGTTAGATTCGGAACCAAAACATCCGAATGGTATCAAAACAATATTGAGCTTCCTTTCTTCAATTATTACCTGAAAGGAAAAGGTGACAGTTCAAAGATCAAAGAAGCTACAGTTTTTTTCTCCGGAGAAAACCAATGGCGCCAGTTGGCTCAATGGCCTCCTGCAAATGAGCTGGCACAAAATATTTACCTGCAACCGGGTGGTGGTTTGAACTGGAACAAACCTTCATCATCCAATTCATTCACCAGCTACACAGGCGATCCAGACAAACCCGTTCCCTATACCGAAGATGTACATCAAAGCAGAACAAGAGAATACATGACCGATGATCAGCGGTTTGCTGCCCGCAGGACCGATGTTATTGTTTTTGAAACCGGTATACTAACTGAAGATCTGACACTCGCAGGACCTTTGTATGCCGATCTGTTTACATCTATTTCAACTACTGACGCTGATTTTGTAGTAAAACTAATTGATGTTTTTCCCGACGAATTCAAATATGAAGGGGATGCCGTACAGCCCAATCGTTCCAACGGAGGTTCCTATCCCATGGGTGGTTATCAAATGTTAGTGAGAGGTGAAATAATGCGTGGCAGGTTCCGCAAAAGTTTTGAGAAACCTGAGGCCTTCACACCAAATAAAGTTGAAGAAGTAAAATTTTATTTGCCTGACGTTGCGCACACATTCAGGAAAGGACATCGCCTCATGGTACAGATCCAAAGCAGCTGGTTTCCTTTAGCAGATCGTAATCCCCAAAAGTTTGTGAATATTTACGAAGCAAATGCCAGTGATTTTCAAAAGGCGGATATTAAAATTTATCACAGCAGTCAATACCCATCAAACATTGTTTTGCCGGTTTTGAAATAGGTGTTGAACCTGGCACTATCAACCTGAACAATCTCTTTGCAGTTATTAATTGTGGAAAACAGACGATAGTCCATCCATTTATCCAATTAGTCCATTTTCTGCTACCTGGCAAATATTATTTTGCAGCCTCATTGAAGGACTCTACTCATTATAACAAAATAAGCTTAAAACCATGTTACAAAAACAGCGGTTACCTTACTTGTATTTAAATTGCCGCATGAAAAACTTCGTCTGGATATTATTCTTACCTATTTTCAGTTCTGCACAGCAGATAGTACCACAACCTGTGAGTATAAAGACTGCGGCTGGAAACTTCTCCATCACCAACAAAACAGTGCTGATCGCTAAAGATCCCGAGGATAAAAAAACGGCTCTTTTTTTCAATGATTACATGCAACAGATCTATGGCTTCAAGCTTGGTGTCAACAACCAGGCGAGTAAAAATTTTATTCAATTATCAACATTAAAATTTATAAAGGCTCCTGAACACGAAGAAGGCTATTCTCTGAATGTGACAAAGAATGGCGTAACCATTAATGGCAACAGCTATTCCGGCACTTTTTACGGAATGCAAACTTTAATTCAACTATTGCCCACCAACTCTAAACCCATCCCGATAGCTATCGGGACAAACTCTAAACTTGATATTCCTCTCGTTTCCATCGAAGATTACCCAAGATTTGAATACCGTGGAATGCACCTGGATGTTGCCCGTCACTTCTCTCCCATTTCATTTGTTAAAAGATACATCGACTACCTCGCACTTCATAAGATGAATTATTTCCACTGGCATTTAACCGATGACCAGGGATGGAGAATAGAAATTAAAAAACACCCGGGCCTCACTAAAGTTGGTGGATGGCGTGATGGAACGATTATCGGCCGTTATCCCGGAACAGGAAATGATAATCTTCATTACGGAGGATTTTATACACAGGAGCAGGTGAAAGAAGTTGTGAAGTATGCGGCGGACCGGCGCATTACAGTTGTTCCTGAAATTGAAATGCCGGGACATGCATCTGCTGCCATTGCTGCCTATCCATGGTTAAGTTGTTTTCCAAATGAAGAAACAGTAATTCCTTCACACCCATCGCAAGGAAGCACCCTTCGACAAGCTCAGGGTGACAAGAAAGTGGTGCAGGAAACATTTGGTGTGTTTGATGATATATTTTGTGCGGGTAATGATTCCACGTTTGCATTATTGCAGGACGTAATGGATGAAGTGCTTCCCTTGTTCCCATCAAAACTTATTCATGTGGGTGGAGATGAAGCACCCAAATCAAACTGGAAGCGTTGTCCAAAATGCCAGGGAAGGATGAAAGCACTGGGATTAAAAGATGAGCATGAGTTACAGAGTTATTTTATCCAGCGAATGGAAAAATACCTGAATGCAAAAGGAAAGACATTGATTGGTTGGGATGAAATATTAGAAGGAGGATTAGCACCAAATGCATGGGTAATGAGCTGGCGTGGAGAGAAAGGAGGAATAGATGCAGCTACTGAAAATCATAACGTGATCATGACACCGGGAGAGTATGTTTATTTCGATCATACGCAAACGCGGAATGAAGATTCGGTCACCATTGGTGGTTATACTCCTCTTGAAAAAGTTTACGGTTATGAACCCATACCAAAACAACTGGATTCCTCAAAAGCAAAATATATATATGGTGCGCAGGCCAACCTGTGGACTGAATACATAAAAAATCCACGTAAGGTTGAGTACATGGTGTTTCCAAGAATGAGTGCGTTGAGTGAAGTACTGTGGAGTCCAAAAGAAATTAGAAACTGGACTGATTTTGAAAAGCGATTGCAGGGACAGTTTAAAAGATATGATTTATGGAAAGTGAATTATAGTAAAGCCTATTTCGATTTGAGAGCGACGTTGACACCTTCAAATTCAAACGGCGTTAATTGGTCGGTCAAATCGGGCAAAAAAGGAGCAATAACTTTCCAGGTAACTGAGCCCGGTAATAAAATCGTTTATACAACGTCCGACAGTTTGCAATACGCATTAACTTATGCGGGACAATATTCTGTGCAACAGGTTTCAAAAAAACCGGCTTCACAAAACGAAAAATTAGAGGTGTTAGGCAATCCTATCAGTATCAATTTTTATCCAAATAAGGCCACGGGCAAAAAAGTTTCCATTACTGCTACTCCCGAGCCGAAATATCCCGGCCAGGGTGGTGCATTTAGTCTGGTAAATGGAATTTACTCCAGTAAAGGTTTAAGCTATCCGGACTGGTTAGGATGGATTGGTCATGACCTGGAAGCAACCATCGATCTTGGCACAAAAACTTCGTTTGATTCGGTAAGAATGCATACGCTTGAACAAAATGGCAGCTGGGTGTATTTGCCGCAATCTGTAGAAGTATTTACATCGATCGATGGAACCAATTTTACTTCCGTTGGCAAATCATCAAAATTTGTTGGTGATGTATTAACGATGGGATGGATAAATGTATCTACTCCAAAACAATCGTCAAGATTTATAAAATTGGTAGCAAAGAATTATGGATTGATTCCTGAAGGAAAACCCGGCGCAGGAACCAAGGCTTGGTTGTTTGCAGATGAAATACAGGTTTATTAACCCTCATTGCCAGTACACTAACCGTTATTACGAACACATGGCCGTCGTTGCGAGCAAAGCGGACGTCATGGCGATCCCGCTAAAAGCGGGAGAAGCAATCTCACTTTTTTAGGCGAGATTGCTTCGTCACAGCTCAACGCAAAGCCATGCTTCGTTCCTCGCAATGACGTCGAAAGTGATGATCCGCCTATGGAGGATCGAACGATCAACGTCCCGATAACTATCGGCGCAGATTGGCTCATCAAATCCTTCCCCTAAAATCACCTTTCGACACTTCGGCAGGCTCAGTGTACACTGAGCTCAGGATGACAGTGTATGCTCAGAATGACATTCTCTTAAACCTCAAGCAAAAAAATACCAACATCAATTACTGATGTCTTATGTCAAAGTAATACCCATAAAAACTAAGCTTTCAGAAACCATCCCCTCCCTGGAGGGGCGAAAATTGAAGAATGACTGTCCCGATAGCTATCGGGATAAAACGACCTGGGGTGGGTTTGAAAAGAAAGAAAGTTACCAGGATAAGCGAACGTCGAAAATGATGATAAGAACTGCCGAATGTACAATCCAATAACTATCGGCGCGTGAAGTCATTAATGCACGTACACCCTGGTAGTCGGTAATACATTATTTAAATCCAAACTTCCATATTGGGAAATGATACGCACATTATTGTGCTCAAATAAGCCAGGGCTGTGAGTAGATGGCCTCCGCTTAAGCGGACGGGATGGGCCCCTAAACCCTGTATCTTTGTCGCTTCAAATTTTTTAAACCATTTCATAACCGACAACCATCATGCAAAGCCCCGCTGCAGACATTAATTTGATAGATGCATTTGAACGAATTCCTGTAAAGATTTTTCCCGATTTGAAGCAAGGCTCTTTATTTGCCGCAAATGAAATTGCAAAACTTGTTCGCGAAAAACAATCACGCAACGAAAAATGTGTTTTGGGACTGGCAACAGGTTCTACACCGAAAACATTGTACGCGGAACTGGTGCGCATGCACAAACAGGAAGGCTTAAGCTTTAAAAATGTGATCACCTTTAACCTCGACGAATACTACCCTATTGACAAAGATGCATGGCAAAGCTATAACAGCTATATGCACCGCAATTTTTTTGATCACATCGATATCGATAAAAAAAACATTCACATTCCAAATGGTGAATTACCCAAGGAAGAAATAAAAAAACATTTTGCAGAATACGAGAAACAAATAGAAGAAGCAGGTGGAATTGATCTGCAGGTTTTGGGAATTGGAAACAATGGACATATTGGATTTAATGAACCCGGGTCAAGCATATATTCCAAAACAAGATTGATTAGTTTGGAAAACTCAACACGGCTGGCTAACGCCTACGAGTTTGCTAACATCTCGCAGGTGCCAAGGCTTGCTGTTACCATGGGTATCAGTGCCATCTTAAAAGCCAAAAAAATTATTTTGCTCGCATGGGGACCCGCAAAGGCACCAGTGGTTCAAAAAGCGGTGGAAGGCCATGTTACCGAACAGGTGCCTGCAAGTCTTTTGCAGCAACACAGCGATTGCATTTTTGTTCTGGATGAATCGGCAGCAGCAGAACTTACCCGCAACGAATCACCCTGGCTTACCGGTGAAATTGAATGGAGTTCGAAGATGATCAAAAAGGCCGTTGTGAACATGGCCCTTAAATTAAAAAAACCCGTTCTTTCACTCACCAATAACGATTACAATGAATTTGGTTTGGGTGACCTGATAGTTGAAGAAGGCGATGCTTATGAAATCAACCTCCAGGTATTTTATTTGCTTCGTGATTCTATAACAGGATGGCCCGGAGGAAAGCCTGAAGCCAATTTGCCATCACATCCCGAACGTTCCAATCCCTATCCCAAACGTGTATTGATCTTCTCTCCCCACCCCGATGATGATATCATCAGTATGGGTGGAACCTTTCAGCGCCTGCACGACCAGGGGCATGATGTACATGTACCAAACCTCTGGCAATATTGCTGTGACGGATGAATTTGTAACCCGTTTTTTGGACTTTGCCGTGGGCTTCGAAGAAATTGCCGGCAACAATAACGACAGAACAGAAAAAATTTTTGAAGACGTACGCAATTATTTATCAAGGAAAAAAACAAACGAAACCGATACGCAACAGATCCGTGCAATCAAGGGGTTGATCCGGCAATGCGAGGCAAAGGCAACGTGTAGATATGTTGGCATTCCGGAAGACAATATACATTTTCAAAACCTCCCATTTTACGAAACCGGGACCATTGAAAAAAAGCCGATGAGTGAAGAAGATGTTCAGTTAACAATTGAACTGCTTCGAAAAATAAAACCTCACCAGGTTTTTGCTGCCGGTGACCTTGCCGATCCACATGGAACGCACAAGGTTTGCCTGGACGTGGTAATAGAAGCATTAAATAGAATTAAGGGAGATAAAGACGCGTGGATCAAAGATTGCTGGTTATGGCTGTATAAGGGTGCATGGCAGGAATGGAAGCTGGAAGAAATTGAAATGGCGGTACCCATGAGTCCCGACCAGGTTTTAAAAAAACGCTATGGCATCTTCATTCACCAGTCACAAAAAGACATGGTGCCTTTCCAGGGAAGCGATTCGAGGGAATTCTGGCAAAGGGCCGAGGAAAGAAATGCAAATACGGCAAACTTGTATGCACAGCTTGGGTTGACGCATTATGCGGCTATGGAGGCCTTTGTGAGGTGGAAATATTAGGACGTGAGAGGTGAAACGGGAGACGTGAGACGCGGGAATGAGCTGATTCTTAACTTGAATTTTGAAAACTGGTTTGGCTGAAGGAGCAAATCCCTTTATTTTTGCAACCCTGAATTCGACAATGTCCCGATAGCTATCGGGATCCCTGTTTTTGTCTGATTCATCTGGCCCCGTAGCTCAACTGAATAGAGTATTTGACTACGGATCAAAAGGTTCCAGGTTTGAATCCTGGCGGGGTCACAAAGCCTCTTCGCATAGCGGGGAGGCTTTTTTAATTTAAAGTAAAATGTCCGTTCGCCTGTAGTCGTATTGATTCGTTTGGTAAAGTGCGGCATGGTTGGTTAAAGTAAAGGAATAAAAAAAGGGTAACATCGGTAACACGGAAGAATTATCAAATACAATTCATATTGCACGATGCACCAAGAAAGCGAAATTAGAAGACCACCCAGGCACATGCAGTGAATAAAAAAAGGGCAGCTTTTACACTGCCCTTTTACAATTAGTTAACCTCTTAAAACGAAATAATAAGAACTGAATTAAAAATAAACTTTAGTGAAAAAATCTAAATAAAATAACAATAGAAATTACAACGAGACCAGAAGTTAACTGTTGCAGTGCAAACATAACGATATTACAATTCATAACTAATTTTTTTTCTGCAGATGAGCTTGCGAAAGCTGTTAAAATCGTTCGTTGTTAGAACAACCTGCTTGCGGGGACATTGAATTCCGGCATCATCCTCGGCATTAAGGAAGATCATTGTGGGCCTGGACCCTTATTCATGTGTCATTGGCAAGAGGCAGCAGGATTGAAAATTATGTGAACTATCATCGGCCGGGGAGAGATTTCAAGCGGAGTTTACCTGAGCAAAGTCGAAGAGGAGGACAGTCTTTCATCGGCATGAGATTTCTTAGTTCCTTAATTTTTTGACTTAACCAAAATCATAAAGGTGCTCCTTTGATTTGACAGAACCGGCGAGACCGGAATTCTAATAAAAAACATCATGAAGCTCACAATGCTTTCGTGGCATTTCCATTTCAAACAAGTTTCCGTACGACCTCACAGAAAATAAGGTCTATGAACAGACATGAAAGTAAAATATAATAATGGATGGCTGCATCAACTCATTCGACGAGTGCCGCGGTAAATGCTTCCAATTGCCAGGTACTGCTTCCGACGCCCGTCGGAAGGGAATAATAAACTGCTGCCTGATTTTGACCTCCTGAATATTGAAACTACTTCGGCAATGATCGATTTCGGGTCGAGGTTTCTTCTGGCGGGTCAATCATTAATGAGACTCATCTTCTTTGTCGAAGTGTCATCCGTGATTAGTACGAATTGGTACAATACATTGGGCTTTTCGTGTATTAAAAGAAAAAAAGAAATAGTATTAAATACTTTTGAACAGTAAAGTTTTTAAAACAAATTGATTTTGTACTCTTAAAATACAGAATTGGTCTTCATATTTTATCAGTGATTTTTGCAAAGACGGGATGATTTAATAATTATCAGCTTAATAAAAAAGCAGAGTAATTTAATAGAACTTAGTTTATTGTTCTTTCCGATTTTATCGTAAAACTGTTGATAGTGAAATATTCGCCTCCTGAACTAACTCCTGAATTGGTTCGTAAGCAACTCAGTCAGATATTGGACCATGAGGAACTAAAACGATCGCCCATCCTGGGCAAATTCCTGGAGTACGCAGTCATCTCAAAACTGGAAGGACGTGAGGAGGAAATCAAGGAGTACACAATAGGTGTTAAAGCTCTCGGTCGACCAACCGATTTCAATCCACAGATTGATTCCGCAGTAAGAATTCACGCAGGGCGCCTCAGGCGAATTCTAATGGAGTATTATTATGGGGCAGGCAAAGACGACCTGATTATAATTATTATTCCAAAGGGTACTTATATTCCATTATTTAATGTGAATGGGAAAAAAACAGACAGGATTTCGCACGATGGACAGTCTCAGAATGAGTTCAACGGTTCCAAAAAACTAAACCAGCTTCATGAAAATGAGTCGATAAAGCCTGTACTGGCGGTATTGCCTTTTCATGATCTCAGTCTCGAATCGAATAACAATTTTCTGGCTGCATTCGGCGAACAACTGAACATGGAACTGGCAAGGTTTGAAAATATTTCTGTTATCTCTTATTACACCACTGAGCAATTTGGCTCATCTGTGACTGATCTAAAAAACATCAGGAATGAAGTGAATATAGACTACGTTTTAACTGGTAGCCTGCGCATTTTAAATGACATCCTGAGACTCAATATTCAATTAGTTACTGCTGATAGCGGGAATATTCTGTGGTCTGATACTTACATGAGGGAAGAATTAACTTTACAAAATACATATGATATCCAGGACGAGATTGTGAGGAAGGTAGCTAATATGGTTGCCGACGATCATGGAATAATCAGCAATTTGAACCGGCTCAAACCTTTCCAAAACACAGAGGAACGCAGCATTTTACATGAAGCCATAATCCAGTATTTTGAATACGCCTATAATTACGATCCAAAAAAGTTTGAATCCACTTTATATGCCATCGAAAACTCCTACCTGGGAGCTAACGGCAATGTATTGG
>Ga0193740_1000476_pt1 | contig 10816 bp, 11 predicted proteins | sample L2s1metaG_FD_145072 | JGI IMG/M metagenome (GOLD analysis project Ga0193740, IMG submission 145072) | Soil microbial communities from a riparian zone of the East river system, Colorado, United States - L2s1 | ecosystem: Environmental > Terrestrial > Soil > Riparian zone | place: USA: East River... | reverse complement strand
CAGCAACTCAAATTACAGTGGAGACAACTGTAAATGCTCCAATCGAAAAGGTCTGGCAAAATTGGACAGACCCCCGTCATATTATACGTTGGAATAATGCCTCCGAGGATTGGTGCACCCTTAAAGCAGAAAATGACCTTCGCAAAGGCGGCTCCTTCAGCGCTACAATGGCCGCCAAAGATGGGAGTATGAGTTTTGATTTCGGCGGTGTATATGACAATGTGAAGAAGCATGAATTGATTGAATATACTATGGGCGATGGAAGAAAAGTGAAAGTAACTTTTTCTTCAAAAGGGAATGAAACAAAAATTGTTGAAACTTTTGATGCGGAAAATACGCACCCAATAGAATTGCAAAGAAACGGATGGCAGGCTATCATGGATAATTTTAAAAAACACACCGAAGCGACAGAACTGGAAGTGATACAATTTGACATAAACATAAATGCGCCTGTAGAAAAAGTTTATAATAAAATGCTTGATGATAAATCCTATCGCGAGTGGACCGCTGAATTTAATCCCACGTCATATTATAAAGGTTCCTGGGACAAGGGTTCTAAGATCCTTTTTATCGGATCAGATAAAGACGGCAACATTGGTGGTATGGTAAGTAAAATAAGGGAAAATATTCCCAACAAATTTTTAAGTATTGAACACCTCGGAACCTTAAAGGGTGAAGAAGAAATTACCAGTGGACCGGAAGTTGAAAGCTGGGCCGGTGCTTTGGAGAATTATACTTTTAAATCAAAGAATGGCAATACTGTTGTGGAGGTAGATATGGACGCCAACCAGGAATTTAAATCTTATTTTATGGACACATGGCCTAAGGCTTTAAAGAAGCTAAAAGCTATTTGCGAAAGCAACTAATTTATTAGAACGAACTAAACAAATCACGATGGCATGCGTAAGCACCTATTTGAATTTTTCGAATGAGACCGAAGGTGGAATCAATGGGATTTAAAGTGAATTTTGGAAATAATGTTCATATAAATCTTCAACCTGATACTAGAGAAGAAACGAAAAGATTATTTGAAAAACCATCTGCTGGTGGGACTGTCACTATGGAACTACAAGATATGTTTTGGGGAGATTATTTTGGAAGTTGTACCAACAAGTCCGGAGTGCAATGAATGTTAAACTGTTCCGCAAAATAATTTTAAAGGGAAACTAAAACCAACGTTCATGACAACTAAAACAACGAACATCCTTTATTGGGTATTTACAATATTATTTGCCGGGCTCATGATATTTTCTGCTATACCCAATATAATTCTCGACGAGAATACAATGGAAATTTTTGTTAAAGGATTAGGATATCCAGCGTATTTTATTCAACTGTTAGGTATTGGAAAGTTGCTAGGTTCGATCGCTATTCTAATTCCAGGATTAAATAAAACAATTAAGGAATGGGCTTATGCAGGATTGTTTTTTGACCTGGTCGGCGCAGTATATTCAGGCATAGCAGTTGCAAAAGGGAATGTTGATCCAGCAATGATCGGTATGCTTATTTGGATAGTACCTGGAATACTTTCTTATATTTTTTGGAAGAAAAAATTAAAAGCAGAAGTAAATAGTTTGTATGTCAAAAATGAAAACCGCAGCATCAGTTGATGAATACATATCTGCAGCAGATGCAGATGCTAAAAAAGCATTAAGAGATATTCGTAAAACAATAAAAGCGGCAGCGCCAAATGCAGAAGAAGTTATTAGCTACCAAATACCGGGCTATATGTATTACGGAATGCTTGTTTACTTTGCTGCCTGGAAAAAGCACATCAGCTTTTATCCTGCGCCCTGGGGAGCTGAATCATTGAAAAAAGAAATGTCTGCCTATGAAGGATCAAAAGGAACTATTAAGTTTCCTTTAGACAAGCCAATGCCACTAACATTAATTAAGAAAATGGTAAAGTACAGGCTGAAGCAAAATGAAATGAAGGCCGCTTTGAAAAAATCAATAAAAAAACTGGCCAATAATGACGCTAATAAGGGACAAATGTGAATTTATGGTGGAGATATTCAAAACAAATGTTCATGATATCTTGCAGGCAGAAAAAATAATAGCGTTGCTAAACGATCATTTTCCCGCCTTTATGATAAATTTTGATCTGCACGATTGCGATAAGATACTTCGGGTAAAAGGTGAGTCAATTCCTATCGATGATATAGTGAGTCTTGTTTCTGCAAATGGCTTTGAGTGCAGTTTATTGAATTAATAGCTGTTCTGCTTTTAATTTTCCACATTTTAAAAATAGCCAAAGAAAAATTTTGAGTAACCAAAAGGTTTCATGTAAGTTTGTGTAACCATTCGGTTACTAAAATAGATTTAAATGAGACGAGATGTTTTCCAGGCGATCGCTGATCCTACAAGAAGAGAGATCATTAATATGATCGCCCATGAAACTTTAAATCTTAATTCTGTAGCAGAAAAATTTCATATCAGCCGTCCGGCTATTTCCAAGCACATAAAAATTTTGACTGAATGCGGGTTGATCGTCATTAATCAAAAGGGGAGAGAACGGCATTGCAAAGCAAATCTTAAAAAGCTAAATGAGGTTTCGGTGTGGGTTGAGCAATACAGGAAATTCTGGAATCTGAAATTAGATGCGCTAGAAAATTATCTTGACGAGTTGCAAACAAAAGATACAAAAACAACTAAAATCAGGAAACATGCTAAAAGAAAAAAATAGCGATCTCTCAAATAGAGAGATGGGAATCAAAAGAGTTGTCAAAGCTCCGATTGAACTTGTTTGGAAAGTATGGACAAGTCCCGAACATATTAAACATTGGTGGGGTCCGGAAGGTTTTACAAATACGATCTCGGAAATGGATGTGCGACCGGGTGGGGTATGGGAGTTTGTAATGCATGGACCAGATGGTACAGATTATAAGAACAAACATATTTATAAAGAAGTGGTAAAGCCGGTGAAATTAGTCTTAGAGCATGTAACAGGACCAAAGTTCCTGATGACAGTTACATTTGAAGAACAGGGCGATCAAACTCTCGTCAACATACATTCTATTTTTGAATCTGCGGAACAGTTACAGGAAGTAATAAAAGTGTTCAAAGCAGACGTAGGTATGAAACAGAACGCCGAAAGGATGGAAAACTATTTAAATGAATTAGCTAAAAAATAATTTTATGAACGACCCGATAATTGTAGAAAGAACCTATAATGCTCCAATAGAAAAAGTATGGCATGCTATTACTGATAGAGATGAAATGAAGAAATGGTATTTTGACCTGGCTGAATTTAAAGCAGAACCTGGATTTGAGTTTCAATTTTATGGAGAAGGAAAACATGGAGAAAAATTTTTACATCTATGTAAGGTGACAGAAGTAATTCCAAAGAAAAAACTTACTTATAGTTGGCGGTATGATGGGTATGAAGGCAATTCATTTGTAACTTTTGAATTATTCCCCGAAGGAAACAAAACAAGATTAAAACTTACCCATAAAGGACTCGAGTCATTTCCAGTTACTGCAAATAAAGATTTTGCTAAGGAAAACTTTATGGAAGGATGGACTCATATTATTGGTACAGGATTGAAAGACTATGTAGAAAAACAACAATAATGATCGTATGGGAAAAGTTGTTGTTGATATCGCCATGTCATTGGATGGATTTATTGCTGGCACTAATGTAAGCCCTCAATTACCTATGGGTGATGACGGCCTTCGCCTCCATGATTGGATATTTGATAAAAAGACAGATATAGATTCCAACATGATAAAAGAAGTCATGGAAACTTCAGGTGCAGTTATTGTAGGAAGGCATACTTATGATGTGGCGATCGATGAGGCATGGGGGGGCGAATCTCCTTTTTCTATGCCTGCATTCGTGGTTTCTCATAGCAAAGCTGAAAAGATCATTGACGGATTTATTTTTATAATAGGGGGAATCGAAGAAACTCTTAAACAAGCAAAGGTTATAGCAGGTATTAAAAATATTTGGATAATGGGGGGCGCAAATATTATTCGTCAATTTATTAACGCCGGTTTAGTAGATGAGTTGGAGATCCATCTTTCACATATTTTATTGGGAAGGGGTACCCGTTTGTTTGATGACACACTCACAAACGTTATTGAATTAGAAAGAATACGATCAATAGAATCGGATGCAGTAACTCATCTGCGGTTTCGGATCTTAAAATAATTTTATCAGCGTCCGGTTGTATCTTTAGCCGCTATGAAATTGATCTATCGGGGTGTGATTGCTAAACTATTTGTACACTTTCTATTTTTTGTTCTCCCGATATCTTCTTTTTCACAGTATATACTTAATGGTGCTGCCACAAAAAACAGTTGTAATTGTTACACGCTTACGCCGGCTTCATTCACACAGGCAGGCAGTGTATGGAATGCCAATAAAATAAATCTTAATAATCCATTTGATTTTTCTTTTAATGTATTTCTTGGTTGCCAGGATGTAAATGGCGCCGATGGGATTGTATTTATGCTTCAGCCTATAAGTACAAGCATTGGTAGCACAGGGGAGGGAATGGGATTCATGGGCATTACTCCATCGATAGGAATCAGCTTAGATACTTGGCAAAATTTAAATCTTAATGATCCTCTATATGATCATATAAGTATACAAGCAAATGGTAATCCTTCGCATGGTAGTGATCTTGCAGGGCCTGTGCAGGCATCAGCAGCAAGTGAAAATATTGAGGATTGTCAGTGGCATGTGTTCCGAATTAACTGGGACCCGGTTACACATTGGTTGAGGGCTTATTTTGATGGTAATTTGCGAGTAGAAAAACAAGTGGGCATGATAGCTACTATTTTTAATAATGATCCAAATGTTTTCTGGGGATTTACTGCGGCTACAGGTGGAGCAAATAATTTGCAACAGTTTTGTACAGCGTTAAATCCGGGTTTTTCTACCAATGCTGGAGCAAATGGTATTTGCTTTGGCCCTCCGGTTACTTTTACTGATAATTCAGTTTCATTTGCACCCATCCAATCATGGTATTGGGATTTTGGTGATGGAACAAGTAGTAATTTACAAAACCCACCGCCGCATCTATATGCTTCTCCTGGAATATATCAAGTGAAAGAAGTGATCACGGGCCTTGATGGTTGTATAAGCGATACACTAAAAAAAAATATTACCCTTGGTACTAAGCCCATTGCCGATTTCCATGTTTTTGATACTTGTATGGGCATTTCAGCCCGGATAGTTGATCGATCATCAAATATGGTTGGAACAATTAATCAATGGACATGGTTGCTGGACGGAGTAGTTGCTGCAAATAGTCAGCAACCTGTACTTATTGCATTAACACCGGGCCTGCACATAGTAAAGCTTGTTGTAAAAACAACTGTTGGCTGCGAATCTGATACAGTTACAAGAACTTTTATAGCGAGTCCTGCACCGGTTATTAATGTCATTGCACCTGATGGTTGTGCTGGTCAGCCAATTAATTTTTTTGCAAACCAAACAGGTAGCCTGACAACGATCACACAATGGAATTGGGATCTTGGAGATGGCACCTCATCACAATTACAAAACCCGGTGCATAGTTATTCAGCAGGTGGAAATATTAATGTGAAGACTACTGCAACGGCAAGTAATGGCTGTGTATCCGCTGTTACTAATAAAATAATAAATGTTGCCAGTGTATTTGCAAAAGCATCGAATGATACGCTAATCCTTCGAGACATTCCTTTCCCTTTGCATGTTGATTACGGAGGAAGCTTTAACGGAACTCCATCTTTTTTATGGTCACCTTCAACAGGTCTTAGCAATCCACAGGTATCGAATCCAACTTCAGTATTGCAAGACGATATTACATATGTTGTAACTGTTACGACATCGCAGGGATGCGAAGCAAAAGATTCGGTAAGGATCACTGTGTTCAAAGGTTCAGCTGTTTACGTGCCAACTGGATTTACCCCAAATGGTGATGGAAAAAATGATTTTTTAAGAGGATTATATGTAGGGATCAAAAAAGTTCATTACTTCAGGATATACAATCGCTGGGGTCAACAAATTTTTTCTACTAATAGTTTAAGTGAAGGTTGGGATGGAACGATCAAAGGCATAAAACAATCAACAGGAACCTATTCCTGGATGTTGCGGGCTGAAGATATTGCCGGGAAAATTTATGAAATGAAAGGAGTTTCAACTTTAATAAGATAGAAGCAGGATTAATATGATTAAAAGTATTATGAGGATATTTTTTTTATTTCTTATTTTATTTTTTTCATTGAGTGTGAATGCACAACTGAAATGGATAAATGTTGATTCGTTGTATCAACCACTGCCGGTATCAGTTCATGTTTTTAAATCAACAGATACTATAGATGGCAAACCGAATATTGCATATTATGTAATTGCTAATCTCAAAGACAAAAAACTTTTGTTTGATGCAGATACAACTTTGAATCGACGGTTTACCCCTTTACAATTTTATCAAAAAAATTCTCAGCCACTTGTTGTTGTAAATACGACATTCTTTTCTTTTCAAACAAATCAAAATTTGAACGTGGTTATTAAGGATGGGAAGCTTGTTGGCTATAATATTCATACTATAACCGGAAGAGGGAAAGATACTTTAACATATCGTCATCCGTTCGGTAGTGCAATTGGCATATCTAAAAAAAGAACAGCTGATATTGCCTGGTTATTTACTGATTCATCCTTCAAATATCCTCAAGCATTAAATATGCCAGTACTTCCGAAAAAAGATTCTTCGGTAAAGTTTTCTTTTACCAGTGCTAAAGATTATATCTATCAGGAACCTCGGAGTTTGATTGATCCTTTCTTTTCTAAATGGAAGATGCGAACTACAGTTGGTGGTGGGCCAATCCTATTGCAGCAAGGAATTGCCAAGATCAGTAATAATGAAGAATTGAAGTTTGCCGGTAATGCGATTAATGACAAACATCCCCGTACAGCCATGGGCTACACCAAAGACAATAAACTTATCATACTTGTTGTGCAAGGAAGATTTCCAGGAATTGCAGAAGGTGCTACACTGGGACAAGAGGCACAAATACTAAAAGATCTCGGTTGTTGGGAAGCATTGAATCTTGATGGTGGTGGTAGCAGTTGTATGCTGGTAAATGGAAAGGAAACTATCAAACCATCAGATGCAACAGGGCAGAGGGCAATACCCACTGTTTTTATTATTAGAAACAGGTAAAATTTTTAATTACTATTTTTTAATTTTTAATTACTCTTTCTCCCAAACCAATGCACTTGCACCAAGTATTGCAGCATGTGCCTCTTTCAAATGACTAATAAGTATTCTCACTTTATTTTGAAAGACCTGGATAAGGTTATCTTCCATGCTATCACGGGTAGGTTTTAATATAAAATCACCAGATTTTGTAAGACCGCCAAATAAAATAATTGCTTCAGGACTCGTGGTCATTACTGCATTAGCAAGTGCTATTCCTAAGATTCTACCTGTGTAGTTAAAAATTTCTTTTGCAAGTTCATCACCTTCTATTGCCGCATCATAAACTGCTTTTGAATCCAGCATGTCAGCAGGAACTTTTTTTAATAAGCTTGGCTTTTTACTTTTCTCCAAAAACTCAATTGCTGTTAATCTCACACCAGTAGCAGATGCATAGCTTTCCAAAGAACCTTTTTTACCGGTACCTGCGTGAATACGCCCATCGGGAATTACAATTGTATGTCCCAGTTCACCTGCAAAACCATCATGTCCATAGATCAGGTGGCCATTTGCAACAATACCACTTCCCACACCTGTACCAAGAGTGATCATGATAAAGTCTTTCATTCCTTTTGCGGCACCGTACATCATTTCTCCGATAGCGGCAGCATTGGCATCATTGGTAAGTGTAACTGGTAATTGAAATTTATCTGACAAAAGTTTTGCCAATGGAATTACGCCTTGCCACGGAAGATTAGGTGCATATTCAATAGTGCCTGTATAATAATTACCATTTGGAGCGCCAACACCAATGCCTTTCATTCTTCCAACACCACCTGCTTTGTCGATCACTTCAGAAACTACCTGGTGCAATTCATCAATAAAACTATTAACTGTCTTGTGCTTTTTAGTTGACATTTCAGCTGAGAACAAAACATTACCATCACGATCAACAATACCGTATTTTGTTCCGGTGCCGCCGATATCAATTCCTATTGCAAGTGGTGTTACGTTTGGTGGAATTATATGTGCTTTTTTCTTAGCCATTAAGCGAATTTTACTTCTTTGAAAAGTTTAATGTCCTCCGGAAGCAGATGTTGCATCAAAGTCAATTCCTTGTTTTTGTAATACGGATTTAACTTTAATTGCAAACCAACCGAGATAGATAAAACAAGCAAAGCAAACCCAATAAGATTCCTGGATACCAATTTTATCAGCAATGGCGCCCTGCAACGGTGGAATGACAGCACCACCAAGGATCATCATAATTAAGAAGGCCGAACCTTGTGATGTGTATTTACCTAAACCAGCAACTGCAAGATTAAAAATACATGGCCACATTACTGAGCAGAAAAGTCCACCGCTTATCAAAGCAAACAAAGAAATTTTTCCAGTTGTAAAAATACCTACCAGCATTGCTGCACCTCCAAGAATTGAATAGATCAGTTGCATTCTTGCAGGCTTATCCTGGCTCATGAAATAAGTTAAGATCATTACAGCTATACAAATAGCATAAGGGATCATTTCATTAAATACGTTGATGCCTCTTAAATAATTGATCAACATATAAACGCCGAACGCTATAAAAGGTACGATCACTATCAATATTGGTTTTAATGATTTTGAAGGATTAAATGCCGACACAGACCCTGTCCAACGGCCAATCATCATACTGGCCCAGAATAATGAGACCCAGTGTGCAATCTGCGAAGAATCGAGATTTTGTTTTTGTTTTAAGTATTCACCAAGATTACTCGCAATAGAAACTTCAACACCTACATAAACAAAAATGCCGATCATTCCTAAGACAAGCTGAGGATATTTAAGGGCGCCATAACCTTTTTCGATGACCTCAGTATTTTTTATTACAGGAAGTTTTGCGAAACGAAATACTAAGGCAACTAAAATAAATGCTATTCCTAATATGAGGTATGGAATTTTTACATCTTCCAAAGAGGCATTTTTCGCTGCTTCAGCAACTGCTGACTCTTTAGCGGAACCGAAAATTGCAAGACTTACTAACACCGGGCCAAGTGTTGTTCCGAAATTATTAATACCACCAGCAAGATTTAACCTTTGAGAGCCTGTTGCAGGATTACCCATTGCAATGGCATAGGGTTGAGCTGCTGTTTGCTGAAGTGAGAAACCAAGTCCAACTACAAACAGCGCTGTTAAAAACAAACCATAAGATTGCGATTGTGCGGCAGGATAAAATATTAAAGCGCCAACTGCTGAAAACAATAGACCATAAACGATTCCATTTTTGTACCCAATCCGATTAAGCGGGTCTTGTCCCCAAAGACGTGCAACAATAAAGTATAAAATAGCGCCTACGAAGTATGCAATATAAAATGCCAGGTCAACTAACTGCGCCTGGAATTGAGTCAGGTCCATTTTTTCTTTGAACAAAGGAATTAATATTCCGTTTGAGGCAGCGACAAATCCCCAAAAAAAGAATACACTGATCAGTGTACCGAATTGTGACCATTTGGTTTCTTGATTCATAGCAATCGTTTTATTATTTCGTGATGAAAGTAAACATTTTTTTATCAGCTAAATATTCTTTATTAATTGATCACAAAAAAATTGGTGGTGGAATATAGTTTTGAAGAATTTCAGCTATGTTTATTTAAAATTCAGATCAATGACAACCCAAACAGCCAACAGCTCTGTTTCTATGAATAGCTTTCAAAGAAGTTATGTTTTCCCTTTGATTATTATCGGTGCTCTGTTCTTTATTTTCGGCTTTGTAACATGGGCCAACAGCCAATTGATTCCCTATCTGAAAATTGCCTGTGAACTGACCGATACGCAATCATTTCTTGTCACCTCCGCTTTTTTTGCTGCCTATTTTATAATGGCTCTCCCTTCATCTGTTATTCTAAAATGGACCGGTTTTAAAAAAGGCATGTCGTTGGGATTGCTTGTAATGGCAGTTGGAGCATTACTCTTTATACCTGCAGCGAGTTCCCGCAGCTATCCTTTGTTTTTAACGGGCTTATTTATTATAGGTTCCGGTCTTGCTTTATTGCAAACTGCTTCCAATCCTTACGTTACGGTGCTTGGTCCACTTGAAAGTGCTGCACAACGTATCAGTATTATGGGTATTTGTAATAAAGTGGCTGGTATCCTGGCAGTATTTATCCTTGGTAGTATTGTTTTAAAAGATGTGGATGCGCTGAAAGCAAAACTGCTTACTTTATCTGCAACAGAAAAAAGCGCAGAGTTGGATGCTTTGGCATCTCGGGTAGTTAATCCATACATCACAATTGCAGTTGTGTTAACAATACTTGCTGTCATCATTTATTTTTTGCATCTGCCTGAAATAAATGAAGAAGAGGAAGAAGATGCTTTTCACAGGAAGGATAAAACAAATGTTTTGCAGTTTCCCCACCTGGTACTTGGGGCTATTGCAATTTTCTTTTACGTAGGAGCTGAGGTGATCAGTTATGATACTTTTGCAGGTTTTGGTGAGGCGCTAGGATTCCCGTTAGAAAAAGCATCCACCTTTGCATCTTATACTGGTTATGGATTATTACTGGGTTATGTTACTGGAATTATTTGTATTCCAAAATATATTTCCCAGCGAAAAGCTTTGGGTAGAAGCTCTGTACTTAGTATTCTTCTTGTTCTATTGGCAATATTTACCAATGGCATGACAGCTGTTGTTTGTTTTGCATTGTTAGGGT
>Ga0193740_1000475_pt1 | contig 10824 bp, 13 predicted proteins | sample L2s1metaG_FD_145072 | JGI IMG/M metagenome (GOLD analysis project Ga0193740, IMG submission 145072) | Soil microbial communities from a riparian zone of the East river system, Colorado, United States - L2s1 | ecosystem: Environmental > Terrestrial > Soil > Riparian zone | place: USA: East River... | reverse complement strand
CCATCATCATTATCGTCATCTGACCCACCATCATCATTATCGTCATCTGACCCACCATCATCATTATCGTTCCCATTTCCATTATTGCCGTTGTTATTGCCTCCTCCGTTTCCATTGTCCGAGGCAGCTAAAAGGAAACTTGCCAAGGATAATGGCGAGGAGGTAACCGATAAGAATGTCAATATAACTAAGATCGCAAAGAAAAGATAAAATGGATTAAGATTGTTCATCAGTAACTCTTTTTGGAAAATTTATTTCAAGTTTTCTAAACGTTTATCTTATACAAATTTTTTCGAAATTTATTACATCAGTGATGCATAGCCTAATTATATGGATGAGCGGTGGAATTTTAAGTGTCAAAAAAGGTGTTGATATTAGATAATCTAATCTGGATAGATCTGAAAAATACACCCGTTAGTTTCGTTCGCTTCAGTCGTCTTCTTTGAACTGAAGATTATTCACATTCTATATACTTAGGATGAAGCTAAATTCTCAAGATACCGATTAATCGTCGAGCATAAACACTATGGATGTACCAATCAATTTAAATTTGGTAAAGGCACTATTGGTATCGTGCAATCGCAGAGAAAATACAGAGTATTAGATAACAAGCTGAAAATATTTGCACTAACTACGATTATTGTCTCTTCTCTTATTATTCCGTTAATCATACCCCATATTTCTCACCAGTCGATGATATATCATATTATTATTCATATTGTCAGCTTGAATATTGCAATCTTTCTTGGGCTGGTGTCAATTTTTGCATACTTGAAAAATAGCAACTTTAGAATGTTTCTTATGGCACTAGGATTTGTGACTCTTGCTATTGTAGAGGGGATTATGTTGTTGTCTTCTACGGGTAATCTTGATAACGTAATTTTACCATCTGTAAATATAGAGTTACCACATATAGTATTACTTGTGATGTTAACACTATTTGGATTAGGGTTGTTAAAAGCAAATTGACTGCGAGCTTAGATTGGATTTATCATAATTCTTCAAGTTCGTACATTTTTGATACCTTGCCTAAAGTACAGCAAAAATTGTTGGTGTGCATCGATGAAAATCCTGGAATTAGATATAGGGAACTATTAAGAATGATTAACTCGTCAAATGGAGTACTTTCATATCATATTAATAGATTAGAAAAAATGGAACTCGTAAATGTGGAACGAAGATCCAGAATGACTAGATTATTTCCACGAAATATTTCAAATGAAATTACAGGGCTTATGGGATTCTTGAGAAACCAAACTTCCTATGAAATCATAAAACTGTTACACGATAGAGGTCCAATCTCTCAACAGGAAATAATAAAATACACTAGGAAGGCATCCTCTACAATCTCATGGCATATGAAAAAACTAATGCAAGATAATATAGTTTGCATCAAGGACAAAAATACGATTTATGACGAAGGCATTGATGTTGGTATCCAGATACAACATAAGAAGGTAAATTTATATGACTTGATAAACAGAAATATTGTAAACGGTCTGATTTACAAGACCAATAACTATATTGAGAGTAGTATAAATAACTATTCTGAAATAATGGATTCTTATTAAATAGTCTAACAGTCCAATTCAGTTGCAAAGACACATAAGTATTGAGAAAGTTTTTACATTATGGATCCTCTAACTGAGAAACCAGAAAGGATTGCATTCATTGCATACAATATTGGAGTCTATGAATCTATACAAAAATTTGCCTCTTTGATCTTGAGTGGTAAGATAAACAACAATCTTGACACAAACAAAATTGCTCAATTACTGTCTGAGACATTAACATTTTATGATTCAGAGCTGATTTCACAACTAATTAATGTACTTATAGGAAGCAATCCAAAATCAACTTTAACAAGAATTGATGCTAGTGAAGTAAATTATGTAATGAATCAGCTCAAGGCGTGTGGGGTTTCTTTGCCGTAAATTGTTACCTAATTTAATAACTAATTCGCTGATAGTATCCTGAAGAGCTAAAATAACCATAAAATGTACCTAATAGCACTCATAAAAAAAGGTATAAAGAATTATTTTTTATTGAGTATTAGAATTAGATCAGCGTGACATATAATAACCAGTTAGAATAATTCATATCTGTAGCTTAGTCCGTCTTAAATATAATTCACAAACAATGTATGTTATGGAATCATTTGGAATAATTGAAATGTTAGGATGGTATGTAGTTGGATTTTCGACAACAATACTGACTCTTCAGACAGTGTCAAAACTAAATCTTAGGAGAAGAAAAGAAAATAGAATGGTATCTCCAGGATCTACATACGCTGTCCTTAGACGAGGATGAAGGATAACAGATCATTAAATTTATTGTTGTAGTATGGATGCGTCGAAACGGCTAACTGTGTTGTGTAGTAGAGAAAATGGGAAGATTACGAGATATCCTAAAAAATTACGAACATTGGATAATGGCGTGGAACATTATTTTGTAGAGGTGACTTGCAATGATGGGATTCAATATGGCTTACAGGCCTACGGGGAGGAAGCAGTGTCGCTATTCAAAGAAACAATGAAAACTCTTGGAAAGAGTGCTTAACTTGTGAATACAAAATATTGATTCCTTTCATTCCTCTTCGTTTTCATTGTTCTCCTTTGCTAGTTTCAATGAAATAGAATTAATGCAATAACGCTTGTGGGTAGGGCGGGGACCATCATCAAAAACATGGCCTAGATGTGATCCGCATTTCTTACAGTTAATCTCAATCCTTTCAATTCCAAAGCTATAATCTGAACGATAATCTACATTTTCTTCTTCTACCGGTTGATAGAAACTCGGCCAACCTGTCCCAGAATCAAACTTTGCATCTGATTTGAATAATTCATTACCGCAGCAGACACATTTGTAAACTCCTTTGTCCTTTGAATAATAGTACTTTCCTGAAAATGGCGTTTCAGTACCCTTCTCACGGCACACCTCATATTGTTCTTGGGTAAGTTTATTTTTCCAATCTTCATCTGTCATATCCTCGATTTTCTTGTCGTCTTCCTGCATGGTCATTATTGAAAAATATTAGTATAAAAATAATTGCCAGATGAGTCAAATCATTCCGTAATGACAATTATTTAGTGATTTTCTCACTCATATGTTAAAGACAAAGTATGTTCGACAATTCGGTTCAATTGAGAAGAAATGAATATGACATTTTATATCGGGGATTACGAACATGATTCTATGGGCTGGTAGTTCAGTGGTACGAACGTTTGCTTCGCAAGTAAAAGGTCGTGGGTTCAAATCCCACCCAGTCCATAGATCCAGTTCTTGTCAGAAATGAAAATGTACCAATCTAATTTAATACTTAATTGATGAAGTTAATCGATTTGTTTCCAATGAAGTCAGTTTCTCTGAGATGTTGTTGACTATTTTCGGATGGCATAATAAATCAGTGGGCATTGACTTCAGGCTTTGAATATTGCATGCATTTTTGCAAAGCAAAATATATCACATTTTTAGTAATGCGATATGTACTAATATTATAATGGATAATCAATAGACTATGGATATAACTTATGATTTTTCAAAAAAGGTTGTGTTAATCACAGGAGGAACCGGTGCTCTCGGAAGAATGTTGGTAAAAAAATTCATAGACTTTGGTGCCATAACCATCTCGTCTTTTCATAGTGAAAAGGAAGCAGAGAACCTGAAAATAGAAAATCCTAAAGTTGAATTGATTAAAATGGATCTGCTACGGGAAGAACAGTTACTAAAAACTATACCACAATTGGTTCAACAATTTGGAACTATAAATATATTGGTTAACGTTGTAGGCGGTTATTTGGGAGGTAAAAACATCAATGATCTAAATGAAACAGAATGGGATGCAATGTTGAATCTAAATCTAAAGTCAGCGTTTCTGATAAGCAAGCATGTAATCCCGGTGATGAAATCGGGTAATGGTGGAAATATCGTCCATATATCATCAAGGACGGGACAAAAATCAGAAGGAGGTGATTCTGCGTACGCAGCATCAAAAGCAGGATTGATACGCTTTGTAGAATCGGCTGCCCAAGAATTTAAAGAAGCTAAGATTAATATCAATTGCGTTTTGCCTACTACTATTGACACTGATGCAAACCGTAAAGCAATGCCAAATGTGGATTTTAGCAAGTGGTTATCAACAGAAGACCTTGCGAACGTAATACTATTTCTTTGTTCATCTGGCGCGAGAGTGATTAATGGATCGGCTATACCAACTTATGGACTATTATGAAAAGACTAACTAAATTTGTACCTTCAAAAATTATTTTTGGCTGGGTAGGGTCTCAACTCATGATTGATAATAAAACTTGGAGCTGATAGGGTGCACAAGACAATATTTACTCTAGACAGGGAACATAAAGACTAGAGTTTGAATCCATTAAGGTTTTATTCTTTAAAGTAATGAGAAGACAAAGCCTCTAAACACATTCAGCTGGAAGGTTGGGATAGATTCTTACGATCTATCCACCAGTTGAATATTATCAAATTTTATGGATACCTCGTTTTAGATGCGATGAAAATGATTCTCAATCAGTTTTTGTTAAATCGGCAATTATGTTAACTACTTGATCTCTTTATCAAAATAGCTACTAAGTTCACCAAGATTCATAACTAATCCATAATAATTCCGAATATTATCAAGTGTCGAATTATAGTGATCAAGATTATTTGATGCTGTCGCGTCTGAAATCATAACAATGTCATAGCCATGATTGAATGCATCGCGCAAAGAAGATTCTACACATATGGACGTATCAATTCCAGAAAAAATTATAGAGTCTATTCCCAAACTTTGTAACCAAACTTCGAATTCTGTATCTTGAAAAACCGAGTCTCTCCTCTTGATCACAACATGGTCATCTGCACTAGGTTTCAACTCATCAACAATTTCAGCGTCCCAGCTTCCTCTGATGCAAATCGGTCGTTTCTTGATTCTTTCTTCTCTTGATTTTGGGAGTATTCTATGGGATCTAGTCAGGAGATCAATTCCTGATTCTTCCCTGACTGCTTGAGAATAGAAAATTGGTATCTTGACACTTCTGCAATAGTCAATGAGACGTTTAAGTGTTGGAACTACTTCGGCATACCTTGAAACATTCATTCCCATTAAATCATACGATCCACCCTTGCTGACAAATCCGTTTTGCATATCAACTATCAGTAAGGCCGGATGAATGTGGTGATTTCTAATTTTCACAACCTAGAATTCTCTAGGGGATTATAAAATTATTCGATTAGATTTTCGCAAATAGTTTGACTTTCAGAATTTCAAATTCTTATTATCATAGTACCTGCATTCTATATTTGTACCTAGTATCCATGACTTTACGAGTAATATGCTGTCACTATACAGTTATCTGAAGTTTGACTGAGGATTCTGTAAGTTCAAATGTACTATCTAAGTTGAGCGTGTTTTTTAGAGTTGCTTTCAAATAACCGTGAAGGAACTGGGAACCTTTCTTTCCTAGTCGATGTCTGATAACTATGATTCGATTTTCATTTTGATTAGTTTCGTCATAGGTTCCGAGAAATCCATAACGGCAAATTATTTTTTCAATATACTCCAATACCGTTTCAAAATTTAATGTCTTTTTCCAGAAAAGAATGGTGTCCCGAGGAATAACTTCACCTGCTGAAACCCCTAGTTCATAGATATCATCATCAGGATACGAATCGAAAAGTGACTTGAGCAACTCTCTATTTACAACTACCAAGTCAATTTTAGACAGAAAACGAGTAAATTCAGAATAGCGTTTCAGAATCATGTTAACCAGTGCATTAACAGATACTCCCATCCTCTCGGATTCTTCGTCAAGTACCCTGGATAATTCCATATCAACGCGGAATGACCTTGTGGTAGAACTAGGCAACGATATTGTTATTACTATCACGAAAATAAATGTGTTGGTATGTAACCAACTGTGTTCGTTAGCAATCGATCATTAAGCACATGTATACTTACTTTTTATTAGTAGATTCAAAGAGAAATTAATTTATGAGTTTTTCATTAAATCAACTTCCAGAAGAGACGAAAACTGCGATTGAGGATAATTTTGAATGCCAAAACTGCAAAGGTGAGAGTGTCGTATTTGACCATGGCACAGGGGAAAAAATTTGCAGTGGATGTGGAGTTGTTATTTCTGTGGAAAGAGAGCATATTGATCCATTATTAGATACCAATATTAATTTGAGTAACATGAATCTGGGAACACCATCCTCATTAGCCCATCATGATAAGAATCTGTCTACCATGATTTCTTACTCGAATGTGGATGCAGATGGTGTTGCTATACGTGTCGATCAACGCTCGGCGTTACAGAGAATGAGAAGATGGAATAAGATATCAAATAATAATAGGAGTTATCACAGAAATCTTAAAAATGCTTTCGCTGTTCTCATAAGAATTAAAGATAAACTTTCCTTAAGTGAGACCATTGTAGAAAAATCGGCATATTACTATAGAAAAATACTAGATCAGAATCTAATTAAGGGCAGATCTATAAAGGGGTTCGTAGTAGCCTGTGTATATGTATCCTGCAGAGAGATGAATGTACCTCGTACCATCGAAGAAATTGCTGATATTTCGGACGCAGACAAAATATTTGCAGGAAAGTGCTATAGATTATTAGTTAGGACGCTCAAGGTTAGACTCCCATCAATAGATTCCACGTCGCATTTGGCCAGGATTGCTAATAACGCAGGCGTAACTGAAAAGACTCTCCGACATGCAATCCAGATGATGGCGCAAATAAAGGATGATCCTATTTCGTTCGGTAAAGATCCTTGCGCAATAGCTGTGGCAGTATTGTATGGTGCATGTCTGGACAGAGGCGAAAAAACTAGTCAATCTAGAATATCATTGGCAGGAAACGTTAGTGTAGTAACGCTCAGGAAAAGATTTTTGGACATTAAAAAAATTTTTCCTCAGATTCCAAATGGTCCGAACGATAAACAGTAAATGATCCTTTTGTAGTTACATTGGAGACGGTGTCTTAATGATGGATATTCTGTCATGTTAGATTAAAGAGAAAAGTGTCAAAGAATTTTATGGTAAGGGCCATTTCTTTTTTTATTTTATTCTTCTTACGACATTAAAGTAATATTATAGCTCACAGAAGAAATCTAGTGATGGGTAAGAAGGAAAAAAGGCAACTTAGTATAATGATTGTAGAAGATGAACAAGATATTCTTCTACTCTATAAGGATTATCTCATGAGCAAGGGCTATAAGGTACTTGCAACATCTACTACTGCAAATGAAATAATGTTTGACTATGATAGAATCAAACCCGATGTTGCAATTATTGATTATAAACTGCCTAACGAAAAGAATGGTATTGATGCGGCAACGCACATTCTGGAGAAATACCCATCAGCTGCTATTCTGATAGTTACCGCCTATGATACCGTGAAAAAAGAGATCGCAAATAATTCCTTCTTTGACAACAAGCGCATGGAGGTCTTGATAAAGCCACTAAGACTTTCAGAACTTGAGAACTCTATTATCAACATTGCTAACAAGTAGAAAATTCTTTTTGGTCTTTCTTGGCCTATGCAAATCCAAAAAATTGATGAAAGACGCTAAATTCTCTTTATTATCATGTTAGTCAACAGAGATTCCTCACCTGAAGTGTCGATATAGTTGGTCGATTTCCCAAAAACACTTTCAAATATCCTGTCCAAATACATCTGAATGTGCGGTGAAGTCAACCATAATTCCTTGTTCCCATATTTGAAACCATACCTTTGTGAGCTCCCCAAGATTTCTCTCTTTTCAAGTTCCCGCAAATAGGCTGAAGAGATTCTACTCTCATCAAAATTATTTTCCCTTGCAATCTGGTCGATCATGAAATGTATCCCTGAACCATGTTGTGCCGCCGACTTATTTCTGTAAGCTATCTCTTTAGGAATACCCAATCTGTGGGCCAATAATCTATGAACATGTTTTCCAAGATTATCGTCAGGTCCTGTTACATTGAGTCGGGGATTCATATCAAAAGCAGTTTTGATGACTTCCTTGTCCAAATAGGGTTCCCTCATTTCGATCCCATGAGCCATTGTTGTTTTATCCTCTCTTTCTAATGTTTCCTTATAGAGTAAAAATAGGTCCTCCAACATGTGATTTCTGAGAGAATTATATCCTTCACTTCCTACTATTTTAGGATACCATGAATATCCTCCAAATATTTCGTCCACACCTTGGCCCGAAAATACTACTTTAACATGATCCTTTTTTGCCAACGCCATTGCAGAATATATGGGTAAAGCAACCTCAACTTGCAATGCATCACTATCTTCAATTGCATGAATGATCTTTGGTAACATCTCTTCAGTACTTCTTTTGGTAATAACGTTCACTTTAAGTGGCAAATCTAGGGCTTTGGCTACTTTATCTGCAAATAGAATATCGGATGACTCAGGAGTTCCCGCATTATAGCAGGTGACTTCCTTTACCAGGTCTTTAGCTAACCACGCAACTAGAACACTGTCAATTCCTCCTGAAAATATAATCCCTATTCTATCAAGTCCTTCAGTGCGTTTTTTCATTGCTGACAACAAAGACTTCTTGTATGCCTTAAGAGCACCCTCAAGGGAGTTATATTTGAAATTTACCTTGTTAGAGTCCAGTGTGTGTGGAGGCTCTGCAATTCTATATTCCCTTAAAGTCCCCTTATTGTTTATTATTACAGCATGACCTGGCATTACTCTCTTCACATACTTGTTACCTCCTAAAAGCCATATTGCTTTCTGCTCGGATGCAAATGTTACTTGTTCGGGGTCCTCACTATAGTAAAGCTGCCTAACCCCTAAAAGATCTCTAACTAGAGCAATGTCACCGGTCTTGTGATCCTTTATCGCAATACTATAGACTCCATCTAATACTTTTGCCATTTTTGTCAATGCCTCGAGTAAAGTGGTAGATCGTACCAATTGTTCTTCCAAGAAATGAAGGATTACCTCGCTATCTGATGTACTAGCAAAATGATGTGGAGATTTTAATTTATTCTTGATTTGCTTATAATTATAAATCTCACCATTATGTTCTAATGTCAATCTTCCATCACAACTTGTAAATGGCTGTCTTCCTAACTGACCACCCACTATTGCTAATCTCACGTGACCTAGTCCAAATCTCGCATCGTTGTATGGTGCAGAAAAATCTGAAGGTTCCAATGAATTAATTTTATTCTGTCCAACTTGTATTGCAACACCATCAGGGCCTCTATTGTGCATACAAGATAACATCAGAATAAGATCCTCAGTTACACCTGCGTTGTTTTTATTCAGAATGCCTGCTATTCCGCACATTTTTTCCTCCAACTAGCGTTCAAACGTAAATCATAATCCAAAAGAGTTCACTCAATTAACTATTCTTCAATATGATTTATCAGTGTTACGTCGTGTTTTCGTAGCAGTAGTATCATATATATGAGAAACCTTATGCCAAATATTAATCATTACCAACATATATAATAGATTGTCATAATAATTTATATACAAGTCTTTTTTGAAGCATTACTTAAATTGGTTAATCAGAATATATGTAAATTTCCTTAAAAATTATATCGTGTATAAGAACAGTTTGTTAATATCTTATGAATCAATTTCTTCAAAATTCACTAAATTAATTGCAAAGGGGATAAAAACATACGATATTCTAATTAGTAACATTATAACGAGCTTTCGTAAAATTTAATGTATAATTTTGTAGTCAATTTTTTTTGAATGATTCCGCAAGCGGCAAGTCATAAGCGCTAGGCTTCTCACTTCTCTTGATTAAATCAGGAATGTGGAGTGTGCAACAAGCTATTTATACATATTAGTATTGGTGAATCAAATTTCAAATCTAGCAAGATTTCTATGTACCCGTTCAGTAATGTTTAAAGATAATGTGAGCGAATACAGTTTAATGCCTAGAGTGTATTACAGTCACTCTAATTCTGCTGGAGATAATTTTTCTACTCTAAATGATGATGATTATACCGATACCAAGTCCACTCAACCATTAAGGCTTAGTCACCTGATTGCATTCAATATTAAAGAAAACGATCAAATAATTTCAGGAATATTGACAATAGAATTCGAATATTATTCTTCTGATGGCAGCATTAAATATCGTGATATGCGATACAGCGATCCCAGGCTGATTAAGCATATTGAAGGAAATCCTCGAGTAATGAAAAACATCGATTCGTATCTTAGAAAGAATCTGTTAGAAGCTGAATATGGATTCAAATTGATGTCCTGATTGGATTATGCATAGAATATACCCAAGTCAAAAAAAAGCGATTATTCAACGTATTTCTTGACAATACGGACCAAGTCATTCATCCTGATAGGTTTGTTGAAAAACTCGTCGGTATTGATCTCCTGAAGTTGACTCCCTTCTATTTCAAAGGCCGTCATTAATATTACATTCACATCAGAATCGATTTGCTTGATCTTTGCTACGAATTCAACCCCGGACATAGGACTCATTCTAACATCTGATATTACGAGCCTATAATTATCGTGACTTTGTTCAAAGTCATCTAGAGCTTCTTTAGGATTTGTAAATGGGCGAACATTTATGCCATTTAGTGTTAAAATTTCGGTAAATAAGCCTATAATGTCAATTTCATCGTCTACCAACATTACAAGGTTACGCTTCAACAAGACTAATATGATGACCACGCATAAAATAATTTCCCCAAGTGACTCACAATATTATGTCCAATTCTTGTTATTGTCACTTAATTTTGGATGGCAATGAGTTCATTGGTAAAGGAAAAATTCTATCTCTATTCTTTAATCTTTGTATTTAGAATTTTTCCTTTACCAATGA
>Ga0193740_1000474_pt1 | contig 10824 bp, 10 predicted proteins | sample L2s1metaG_FD_145072 | JGI IMG/M metagenome (GOLD analysis project Ga0193740, IMG submission 145072) | Soil microbial communities from a riparian zone of the East river system, Colorado, United States - L2s1 | ecosystem: Environmental > Terrestrial > Soil > Riparian zone | place: USA: East River... | reverse complement strand
TATTTTCAATACACCTATGTTTTCTTAATTTGAGATGATTGTACTAACGGAACTTTAAATCTTGTAGAATATTCTATAGCTTTGTCTACCGATAAGGACCCACCGGTCTCAGAATCGAGCATTTCGCAAATTACTACTATTGGGATTAAATTTGCAAGTTTCATTAACTGAATAGATAGTTCGGTATGACCAGATCTCTCCCTCAATAATTCCCTTGCAGCAATTAATATGTGTACATGACCAGGAGAACGAAATTGCTTGGAAAATTCGTATTTACCATCATTATCAATATTAGAACATATTTCTGACATTTTCGTAATGGTTAGTGCCCTGTCTCTATCTGTTATACCTGTAAAAGTATCGATATGGTTTATGGTAATTGAAAAGGAAGGTCGGTCCCCATATGGAGCTATTGAACTTATGATTTTAGATAACGAAGGATTATTTTTGGAAGCAAGATGTAATAAATCATGCATAAACATCAAATTCAATTGTGAAGCAATTTCATAGGGTATGGCCATGCAGATAAGACCACCAGCTTCATTCCTCATAGTCGCTATATCGTGAGGACCAATATGCTGAGCAGCCTTTACCATATCAACCTCGTTTTCTCTAGATTCGCTATCATGAATCAAGACAAATTTCCCATCTCTTAGGGCCTTAACTACATCCTCAACAGATGACACGGGGTTCAAAACTCTAACTACGATTATAAAGTTTACTAATTTTCTGGTAATTACTAATATCGTGGTAATAATTTTGCAACATATTTGCTTAAAATGTCAACCTCAATATTAACCTTATCTCCCTTCCGCTTATTTTTAAACGTAGTAACGGCTAATGTATGTGGAACCAAAGCTATTGAAAATGCGGTCTTCGAGACATCCACAATAGTAAAGCTAATGCCATCTACCGCAACGGATCCTTTTGATACCAAGGAATTAGCAATCTCTTTATTCATACTTATCCATATTTTGGTCTCAGAAGGAATTTTCACTATATCCTCAATTTTTCCTACACCGTCAATATGACCCAAAACAATATGACCTTCAATTCTATCATTTATTCTTAAACTTCTCTCTAGATTAACCCGATCCCCCACTTTCAGCAACCCTAATGAAGTTCGTCTCGTAGTTTCTTTTACTACTTCAAAGTATGCAATACTCTTCAAAAACCTTGTAGCTGTAAGACACGTTCCGTTGACATTTATACTATCACCTACTTGTAGCCCTTTACTTAGTTTTCCCAGCTCAATCTCAATCCTCTTATCAGCAGTTCTATTTACGTTTTTTATTTTGGCTACTGATTTGACAATTCCAGTACCTTCTATGATACCAGTGAACATAAATTATTGATCAACAATTCCTATCGTAATAAAAATATTTCATCTCTATTCTTGGCTAATTCACAGTTGGTAGCAGAGAATGAAAAATTGAAAACACTATATACTAGTCACTTTGAATTAAATAAAATTTCCATAGAATCAAGGGAAAGTCTCAACAAACTCCAGGAGCGGGTACTGAAGGAGAAGAGAAAGGAGTAGGAAACAAAGATGAAAATGCGAAGCATCAGGTTCGATGATCCAAAAGATATCGGAGATCCAAGCCGGATATTAATTTATGTAATGAAAGATCTAGATCTACTCGATTATGCCAGAAGGCATTTTGAAAGAAAAGCCGACAGTTCTTCTATTAAGAGGGCTCAAGAGATAAGAAAGTTCTACAAGCAAATAATACAAGATTGTCTACATAGTTAGATCAATTATACCAGATTGGCTTGATCATTGGCCTAAGTCTTTCGTTGAAACATGGAATAAATTCGCTCTTTTTTATACCATGTCTATTAAAAACATGTTTCTCTCCGTTTCTAAAAAGATCATCATCTGTATAACCTTCTATTATATAGTCACAATCGAACCCGGATTCTCGGCAAAAAACTTTTTTCATAATAGAGGTGATGCATTAAAGTATAGACGGATTAAAGTCGTCAAGAACCCTCCTTTTTGCAAACTATTCTAGGCATGTCATTTGGATAAGAATTCAATGAAAGTAAACGGTTAAACTGTAACGTATAATCTCGAGAAATGTTTTATAGATTTTCATGGATTCTTTATAGATTTTCATTGTATTAAATTAAATGTGGTTTAAATATAAAAACACTCTTTAATTATCTATTAAAATTTTATTTTGAGTCTATTTCTTACCTTTGGTATTATGTGTAACCCGAAAGCAATTAGTGTTCCTATTGTGAGAATCACAATTAACAATCTTTGAATATCAATCACTGGTTGACCTAAAGTCTGTACTATTTTATTAAAATCTTTCAATAATATTTGAGCCTGTTCTATTGAACCAGAATTCTCTGTCATGCTTAATAACTTATCCAACCTATCGATTGAGTCATTAAAACTCGAAATAAGATCTATATGATTTCTTGATTCAAGTTCCTTTCTTATATTGAACCAATTGTCTGCTGATCTTATGCCATCGATTTGTTCTCTTGCTAGTGTATAGTTATTTTTATCCAGTGCGTTGATAATATCTTCTACATTTTCTTTTAGTAGCGGAATTTCCTCTATTAGTAACCTGTCCCAACCCTGAGAGCCCTCATCAGTGGCAACCCCTTCCCGATTAAACTCTTGACCAGTGACAAATAAAATCAAGAAAACTAATATTATCTTACATGAACCTGTATTGATAAAGTTAGATATCATTACTGTCATTTAGGACCATCGCGGTACAATAGTAGTAAAAATCAACACCATAAATAGAATCATCAATACATGTGGGGCCGAAGCAAGTATCATTTTTTTGATATTATTATGGGTTGTATTTAGTGCGATCCTAAATGCAATATATCCTCCGACTAGTACTGCAAGTAACGCTTCAATAATCCATTTCATTGAATATAACTCAAGAGAGCCGAGGTCTATCAAGTTTGGTGAGATGTAAAGATATATGCCCACGTGGTGTAATGCTGCTGTCAAATAAAGTCCGCCATTATTTGCAATCTGCCCAAAAGTAGAATCAACTATACCATAAATAAAAAATGATGCAAGATATGAATAACTAAAGTTAGCGAAATTAGATCTTAATTTTTGGCCTGAGAATATACCGGACACTAGTGACGCGAATGTGTATAGGCCTAATACAATTCCAATAGACATAACGTACCTAATAACACCACGTTCAACTTGTTCTTCGGAAAGGAATGGAAATACAAATTGTAATGCCTCAGATAGGCCTTCCTTAAATCCTGGTAATAAAAGATCTATCGTCTCATGCCAAAGAAATGTATTGAATATGCCTATAAGTACCAAAATTGTAAGAGCCTCATAAACGTCCGGTCGAAATACTTGCCATAATTCTGAAAATGGCATTCTAAGTCTTAAACGCATAGGTTCGGTAGGCGGACATGAATGCGTACATTTCATACACATACTACAAGCTGAATTATTTGTCATCGTAGCTGGATGCTCTCCCCATGGACACCCCTCTGTTTCTTCGTTACCATTGAAGCAGTCATGTGTCATACATGATTTACAAGTAGGATCAATATTTCCTACACTTGTCATATTCGCCGCATTTTTGCTATTTGATATCTCTGCTGTTAATGGCAGTTTCTTAATAATAGAAGAGGATACTTGTCGTTGTTTGTTAGACATATCTGAATATGTAGCCATTGTTTTTGTCCTGACCTCTACGGGTGCAACCCTTGACATTACCGCTAATGGGGTCGTGATTGGACACATGTACCGGCAGAAAACCCGTCCTTTGAATAAAATGCTGACCAATATGGCTACAGCAATAACTCCAGTTATCCATACAGCTGTAATGAAGGGTTCACGTAAGACATTAATTCCAAATTCTCTAAAACCCCATAGTGGTCCTACGAATGCTAACAGCGGGAGCCCCCAGTTGCTCAATTGACGTGGAAATTTGAATCCGAGATTAAATCGGTTGGCGGCTCCAGTAATTGCACCGACCGGACAAACTGCACACCACGATCTGCCTAAAAAGAAAAGTCCTGCAAAAATCATTGGATACCAAAAAATACCAGATAATGCCAAAGTTATTAGGTTAGCGTCAGCAGATTCTGGTCCACCAAAGCCATCATATATGAACGCAGCAAGTAATATTACAAAGAAAATCTGTAAAAATAAGGGGTAATGTTTACTTCTATAAAATCGTCGTACCAGGCCGTAATTAAACAAGTCACGTCTCTCACGCGATTCCTGTGTCATTATGCTGTCATTATGCCCTCGTATTCTTTTTTCCATTTATTCAATAAGACAATAATACAAGAAAGAATACAACAAAGGACGAGGGGAATTCGAGTTACTTGTGAAAATATTAAACCAGTTAACTATTTTGCGAAAGAAGGATCTAATGAAGCACAAGGTCTTGCCGTTACTACTGTTATGATTAGTTCTTATTACTGCCATAAGGACCAGATAAATTCAATACGTAAATTGAAAGGTTGTACTACTCATTAACAACCTTCCAAGTAGGATGTATTTCATGCCATCCTTTTGGTTTATCAGTTACCCATGCTCCCCACACATGTACACGATCACCGTCCTGTGGAAGATACATGCCTTCTTGATGTGGAGGTACTATTTCTACGACCAAAAATCCTTCTGTTTCTTCCCTGTTCTTATCGTTTATAAGGAACTCAAATTGGGGGTCTAACTTCAAGAAAAATTTGTAATCCCCATCATCCATCTTTTTAGTGTGCATTACAATACCGGTCGCGTCCTGACATTCAAGCAAGACTCGTAGGTCTTCCGCATTTGTAGCACCAGCAAGAACATTTCCTGTTCTACAATCTGGACCTGTTAATATTGTGTGCTCTGTCACAATAATCTTGTCTTGGGATTCTATCGTATTTTGTACTTCTATAGAAATTGGCGCTTCACCTTCTTCTTCTGATATTTTCAAATCCAGTCTTTGTTTCATTTCGACATCGACATTGGTCTGGACATTTACATCTTGGTTACTGGTTTCGGTTTGATTAGTGTTTACGGTTTGATTTGTAGTTTGGGTTTGTTCAGTATCTACGGTTTGATTTGCAGTTTGACTCGATTCACTGTCACCTGGTACTCCGCTACCAGTTTCATTACTTTCAGAACCTGCTTGACTGCTCAATGTATCACCTACCAAGCCGCCTGTTTGATTATTACCTCCAGAACCTCCCTGACTACTACCGGGCAAATCGCCCGTACTTTGATTAGTGCCCTCAACATTTGGGGGTGATGACTCAATTCCGTTATCCGGGTTATCTTGAACCCCTATAATACTGGCGACATCATTTTTTAAGAATTGAGACCCCTCAGCAGATAAACTCAGGTAATTATTTGAAATTCCTTGTGCAAATACAAACAAGATTGATGCTATTAAGATCGAGAAGCACGCGAACTTTTGATTATTGAAATCCATCAATCGAAATAAGCCAACATACTATAAATAGAACTTAATCTGATGGCTCCCTCATTGATATAGAGGTCATTGAACAATCGAACCCAATACCCGGTAACAGACTTATTTGGTTATAGATGATGTTGGTAAGGTTTCACCAGTTAGTGTCCTTCAGGACAAACATATGCGTCTAAAGTTATTTAAAATATAATGACTGTGTCTGAAGATCAATTTGGTAAGTACAAATTAATAGAACTGAGGAGATTAGAAATTGGTCAAAAACAGGAATGGATCAACTCAATGAATTCATATAGAGTCCCAGAATTAATGCAATAGGCATCTCATTGAGCAGAGAAGGTATTCTACTTCTGAAATGTCATTAAATAAGGCACTAACATATGCAAAGTCAAAATATAACGCATCTACAGTTTTGCTAAAACTGAGAGACCTTGAATTCAGAAATTGTGAGGGATATTACAGCATTAATGAACAAGCATGTACATGGCCCTGTTCAATATCAGAGATGGATGAAAATGATGGTATGAATGAAGTTTATAGAAAGATGATACTTTGGGCCGATTTAGTTATTATTTCTACTCCAATTAGATGGGGAAATGCATCTTCATTATATTACAAAATGATTGAACGTCTAAATTGCGTTCAAAATCAAACAACATTAAACGATCGTGTACTTGTCAAAAATAAGGTAGCGTCCTTTATTATTACTGGAGGACAGGACAATATACAACATGTCGCAGGAAACATGATGGTCTTTTTCACGGAACTGGGATTTTCTTTACCACCATTCACATTCATGGGATGGAGTAGAGGTTGGAACGCAGAAGATATGGAAAATAATGTAATCCAATTTTCGAAGTCACGATATGTCAATAGATCTGTCAGGGATCTTGTGGACAATGGCATAAAATTACTTCACCAAATCAAGGGCGATCCATGCGAGACACTGTCTTCTCCACAACCAAAAATCATGGAGGCACCATCAAAACTGAAAATTGATCAACTCTGATTATCTAGTAACTAAAACACTGAAATTAAAAATACAAAGTGATACTTTTTCTATGGATTGTATGCGCATAGTCTCTTTATTGGAATACCGTAAAATTGATCATATTCTCTCTCAATTTATCCTTTATCCTAGAAAAAACTGAATCAATCTCTATTGTTCTGAATGAGCAGATTTGTCCTTTATCTGATCAACATTATTGGTATTATTGTTTTTAGTATTGAGATTAGAATGATTTATTACTTTAGTTATCTTCTGAACCTCCTTGTTATATAGATTTACTAAATCTGATATCGTAATAATTCCGATAACTTTGTTATCTTCATTTGACAACACGGGCATTTCTTGTAGATCATTTGACGAGAGTCTAACTAGCGCATTGTGAAGTGAGTCTGAATTATATGCAAAGAAGGGATCCTTTATCATGATGCTTTCTAGCCTAACAGATTTGCGATATTCTTCGGGAAATTCAAAGAGCTTGTGTTTGTATACCACACCCTGAAGAATATCCACATTGTCAACAACTAGAATCATCTTATCATTATTCCGACTCATTATTTGAAGAGTCTCTTCAATGGACAAGTCTTTTGACAATTTATTATTGGCGTCTCTAATGACATCCTTTACATAAAGATCGCTCAAAATGGGGCGCTGATATTCCATCCTGTGAGCAGGTGAATCAGACCTATTCAGTACCTGATTTCGGAATATTGAATTGTGTTGCCCGGACATAATATACGCAATAAATGTAGCTAACATCATTGGTGCCAAAAGAGCATAACCACCTGTTAATTCGCTTCCCATGATAATTGAGGATATTGGAGTCTTCGCCGTAGCCCCAAAGAATGATACCATGCCTACAATAATGACCGATGAAACATCTATCCATGTAAATAGTCCTAGTAAGTGAAATCCTGTCCCCATGAAAGCTCCAACAAGACCCCCTATGACCATGGAAGGTCCGAACACACCCGCGCTACCACCAGTACCTATTGTCAATGAAGTTGCCAAGATTTTGAAAACAATTACGGCGCCAAGAATGTAGAAGGGCATTAAAGTGTAATCCTTGTCAATTGCTAATTGTAACCACCCATATGATGTGCCCAAAATTTGAGGAAATACAATCCCTATCATCCCTACCAGAACTCCTCCTATTGCTGGTTTCAGATATTTTGGGATCCGAATTTTACTAAAGTAATCGGATATTACGTAAAAAGTCTTTACGTACACCACACTTACAGCGGCCGAAACAAGTCCTACGGTAGCATAAAGTATGAGTGAAGCCGGATGAGTGTATTTGACCAGATCTAGGGGAATGGAGAATAAGCGATCCCATCCAAAGACGAATCCGAAAACAGTATAGCCAGTTACTGATGCTACTAATCCAGGAATTAGTGCTCTAACTTCGAAATCCCTTCTGTAGAAAACTTCAGCACTAAATACTGCACCTCCTAATGGGATCTTGAATATACTCCCTATGCCAGCTCCAAGGCCAGCGGCAACAGCAATCCTTCGTTCATCCTCATCCAATTTGAATAGCTTTCCAATAACTGACCCGAGGCCAGCAGCAATCTGTCCTGCGGGACCCTCAGTTCCTCCACTTCCACCGCTTCCAATAGTGATTGATGAAGCAACAGCCTTTACAAGGGGAACTCGGGCTCTGATATTACCACTCTTGTAATGATAAGCATCAATTACTGCATCGGTTCCATGCCCCTCAGATTCCGGCGAGAACCTAGTTGTAATCAAACCAACTAATAGGCCTCCAAGACCACATATCAAAGGGATTAACCAAGGCTTTTCAATAATTAGGGCATAACTTTGACTGTCCTGGAAACCCCCAGGTATAGGAGGAGAGTAGCCTGTTCCTATTTGAAGAAATAGACCTGTAAAAAATTCCACGGAAAGAAAAAGCCCAATTGCACTAAGACCCGCAACGATACCTAATAGAAATCCTATAACTATCCACTTTCTAAAATAGCTAAAATCTAGATTCCATTTCATATTCCTTAGTGTTCTTATTAATGATACTATTTGAGAATAATAAGGAATATCAGTTCTCACAGCTAAACCTGGTATACAGATGATTTTTCTTGGTTTATAACTGTTATACCCTACAAATGAGATATACCAGATTTAATATTCCAGAATTCACTGATTATATCTCGAACGATGTAAATTCTGTCTCTATGTGATTGTGAACTAGACACCAAGTTAGATTGTGATTAATCAGTATATACATTATATTCTAAGGACATGACCTTCGCTATAACTAAAATCCATGTTAGTAAGAAAAATGATTGGCAAAGGCAAAAGTAATCTAGGTTTCAAGATCCAACATCAGCTTTAATTCACTTATTTCTGCCTGGATTAATTCTAGGTCATTCTAACCAGTAGCAAATATGGGAAAAAGACAAATATCCGGATAGTTTTTTTATGAAAGATTCGTTAAATAGGAACACAATTCATTTTCGTAAAACTTTATTATTTTGCAGCGTTTATTACAGCCTTCGCTTGTTTGTAATGAACGGCATCAATCATTTTACCATCCAATAGTACTGCGCCTCTAGTATTACCCTTTTCAAATGAATCCTGTAATGCAGCTAGTACTTTTTCTGCCCACTCTATTTGTTTCTTTGTTGGTCTGAAAATATCGTGAACGGGATTTATGTGTGAAGGATGAATCAACGTTTTACCTGAATAACCTAGTTTTTTTGCATTTGTCGCATCTTTAATCAAACCATCAAGATCATTTACGTCTTGCCATATACCATCCATTGCTTCAATTCCCGCAGCTTTGGCATCCACTGGAATCTTTGACCGGGCATAATTATAGCTTGGATGATCATCATATTCGACATCAATATTCATATCATACAAGTAATCAAAGACCCCAAAGACCAATGCCACCACATTTTCATGTGCTGAAGCAATCGAATTAGCATTTATTACTCCTTTAGCTGTTTCTATAGATGGTATTATTCGAATTCTTGAGGAAATGCTTCGTTTTAACACAATCATTTCAATTTTGTCAATAATTTGAATTACCTCTTGACTATTACTAATTTTTGGTAAAACAATCCCATCCAATCCCTTCACTAAGACTCGATCAAGATCACCGTCAACTAAACCAGAATCTGCTGAATTAATTCTGACATAAATGGAAGGTTCCTTATCTCCTTCTTGGGTTGCTAGGTGTCCTGCGATCAAATTTCTTGCAAGTTCTTTGTCATAAGAGGGCACAGAGTCTTCCAGATCAAAACATAGTATGTCTGGTTTAAGACTAATTGACTTTTTTAAAAATCTCTCGTTGTTTCCAGGAATAAATAATAAACTCCTGAACATTTAGTAACAAAAAATAAAAAATTAAAGTTTCTGAGGTGTTGTCACAATCTTGCCTATCTGCTCTCCGTTTGCCATCATGGTGTGTCCTTTTGCCATATCGGAGAATGGAAGAACTGTACCAATCAATGGCTTAATTTTACCCATGGCTGTCCAGTGAATTACTTGCTCTAGTTCAGATTTATTACCCTGAGTTGAACCAAGTAGATTGGTCCCTTTGAAGAATAAGTATCTTAGATCGATAGTAGAATCATATCCAGTAGTAGCTCCCGTAGCTACTAATGTACCTCCCATTTTAAGGAGGCCCACTTCTTGTGGGAATGTTGATTTTCCAATATGTTCAAAGACAACATCTACTCCTTGCTTTTTCGTTATCTCTCTTACTTTCTTATACCAATCGGCTTCTCTGTGATTTACTACATGATCGGCACCAAGTTCCATACATTTATCCATCTTTTCCTTATTCCCGGCAGTTGCAATGACGTCACAACCATATAATTTGGCTATTTGAAGACCTGCCATTCCAACACCACTTGTCCCTCCCATGATAAGAACAGTTTGTCCGGGTCTTATCTTGGCCCTTCCTACAAGCATATGCCAGGCTGTCATCCCAACCATTGACACTGCGGCTGCTTGCTCAAATGAAACAGGATCAGGTATCTTTGCAACATTTACTTCAGGTAAATGAGTATATTGACAGAAACCACCCCAAAGCGGACCAGTTTGAAAACCCCAAATGAGACGTTCATTACAGTCATATTCTCTTCCCGACGTACACATATCGCATACCCTACAGCTCATGTTAGAATGAGAAACCACTCTATCACCAACTTTCAATTTTGTAACTTCCTCACCTGCTTCAACCACGGTGCCTGCTACATCGCTACCTGAAATATGTGGAAGTGGAACCTTCACAGGGTCTCCCCAAATTGCCCATAGATCGTTGTAGTTGTACGCGGCTGCTTCTACTTTTATCATAACTTCATTTGGTTTTATTTTGGGAGTGTCAACATCGTCTATCTTCACAACTTTCAGAGGATC
>Ga0193740_1000473_pt1 | contig 10832 bp, 12 predicted proteins | sample L2s1metaG_FD_145072 | JGI IMG/M metagenome (GOLD analysis project Ga0193740, IMG submission 145072) | Soil microbial communities from a riparian zone of the East river system, Colorado, United States - L2s1 | ecosystem: Environmental > Terrestrial > Soil > Riparian zone | place: USA: East River... | reverse complement strand
CACGCTTAGGTGGTGATCCTGCGGATGATACAACCAAGTCCGGAAAAGTTTACCGCGTATGGATGGATCTGAAGGCAGCGATTACAGGGCATGATCGTAAAACAGTTTTGAGCAATTGTGAGTTTGGTGAAGACGCGGCTCAAAAAGCATACGATACAGCTTTAAATGCCGATGTTGATTTAGAACCCTCTTTGCGTGAATTGATCGTTCGCCAAAAAGCAAGTTTGAAATCCGGTCATGATGAAGTAAAGCGTTTACGTGATATGCATGCTGCCAATAGTTAATAGGTCTACACAATAGACGTATCGCATTATTATTCTATTAGTTACTATATCGGAACGATGTCCCGCAAAGCGGGACTTTTTTGTGGAAGAATCTACTCAGCAATAACAAAACATCATCTTATTGAACAGTAAATTTCTGGCAACAAATTTTATAAGAAATAGTAAAGTGTAGTGACATGATGTTGAATGAAAATAACAGTATGCCGTATATGAAAAGCCTGGCAAACTGTTTAAACAAGATGGTTAAGGAAGGTTATACTGAAGATTTCCAAATAACAGAGCAAGGGTTAGAGTCTCTTCATAAGCACAATAACTATCGACCCGAACAAATACAGATAGTCAATTTTTTTCGCTTTGAAGGAGAATCGGATCCGGACGATAATGCAATTCTTTATGTAATTGAAACCTTGGATGGAACTAAGGGAACTTTAATAGATGCATACGGCGTTTACAATGATCCGAATATTACTCAGTTCATGAAGGACGTTGCAACAATACAGAAAAGAAATTTAAAAAATTAATGAATGATAGTAACGAGTAGCCATACCAATGCATGTTTTGAAGCCTGGATGAATTGTGAAGAGGTGTTGACTAATATTGTCGGGGCTCAACGATCGCTTTCCAGGAAACTGACAAAAGTGGTGGATGAATGTGCATTGATTTGTATGACCACATTTCATGCTCTCAGGACAAAATCGGTTAATACAGGCAAATATGCCCTTTTATGTGTTGGTATCTGTGAGGAATGTGCAGAATTATGCGAAGAACTGAATGAAGACAGTTTTAGGAAATGTGCATTGATATGCCGGCAATGTTCGGAAACCATTAGTCAACTGGTACCTCTCTCTTCTGAATGAGCCATATAAAAACTTAATAGCTCATTTTATTCCTGCATTAAGATTTCATTTGTTAACCCGGATTGAATTTTAACTCTGTAATTGAATGAGAGCCGGCATTCTGCATTTTTCAATCAAAATATTACTGAAGTAGTCCGGTGTCCAACTATTCATTACATCACAGTCAGGGAATAAAAACAGTTTCTCAGAACGCACAATTATGAAATTAAAAAAGCACCCGGAGAAAAGACTGTTTCAATTTCATGATTTTAATGAATAAAAATGGCTACAGTAGAGAACTGTAGCCTTGCTGATAGAATGGACCGTGTATATGAGAAGACTAAATAGAAAATCTATGCTCTTCTGATAATACCAAATAATAAGGCGATAATAGCAAGTACGATAAGGATGTGAATCAAACCGGTTGCGCTCCACACAAAAACACCCAGCAACCACCCAATAATACAAATCACCGCTATTATGTAAAGTATACTCCTCATAAATTTGACCTCTACTTTATCCCATAAAAAAATAAAGCCACTAGAAACTATAGTGGAAATGCAAGAAGAGTCGCAAGCAATCGAGGTCATTTTCTGTTTTATGTGTACTTATTTCCACACGACTTTGGTTTTGTTTTTCAATTTTATGGTAGCGCTGGTATACTTTCTTATACTTACTTTGTATTAGAACTAAAGACAGGCCATGAAGCAAATAAGATGGGTGTTTACATTGCTGAAAAATACCACCATTGCTTTTTCGAATGATAATGCATTCAAGTTAAGTGCATCATTAAGTTACTACACCATTTTTGCTTTAGGTCCATTGCTTATCATTATTATTTCACTTTCTGCGATTGTATACGGGAAAGATGTAGTGGAAGGACGACTTTACGATCAGTTAAGTGATCTACTTGGTTCAGATGCCGCTTTACAAATACAGAACATTTTAAGTAATGCCCATCAAACACATGCTACCACGTTAGGGGCAGTCATAGGTTTTATCGTTTTGTTCATTGGCGCTACCGGAGTCTTCACAGAGATACAGGGATCGCTTAATTTTATTTGGTCAGTACGGGCAAAACCTAAAAAAAGCTGGGTGAAATATTTACTGAACAGGCTTATTTCTTTTTCATTAATAGTAGGATTAGGTTTTGTTTTATTAGTATCCTTAATCATTAATGCGCTTTTGACATTATTGAGTGAAACACTCACCAAAAAATTCCCCCACTTTCCTGTTGGAGTTTTTAACCTTGTTAATTCGTTGATTATACTTACAGTAATCACCTGTTTATTTGCTGTAATTTATAAAGTGTTGCCCGATGCCATTATTGCCTGGAAAGATGCATGGATCGGATCGATATTCACAGCCTTGCTTTTTTTGTTGGGAAAATTTTTGATCGGATATTATCTCGGAAAGTCAAACCTTGGAATTACTTACGGCGCAGCAGCCTCGGTGATAATCCTTCTTGCCTGGGTATATTATTCATCTGTAATTTTATATTTTGGTGCTGAGTTTACCAAGGTATATGCACTTTTTTCGGGAGAAGGTATCCGGCCAAAACAAACTGCCGTATTTATTATTAAAAAAGAAACCAAAGAAATCAGCCAATCGCACCTGGACACCTGAGAAGTTGATCATTAAACATTTACAGCGAAGTTTACAGTAATATCGTCGCAGTTTTTGATACCATTAATCCTGTAAATGGCATAGAATTTTTACCTCTATTATGTAGCAGTATTAAAGCTGTGTATATGAAAAATTTAAGACACCCCAATTTTATACTTTCCATTGTAAGTGCAATTGTGTTGTTTTTAGGAATAGGTTTGAAGGCGAATGGATATGCTTCAGGAGATTATATGCTGATTGCAGGAACACTGCTGGCAGGTATACACTGGATCTGGGCAATCATTGATGTAATCAACCGACACGATTTAAGACCTTATCAAAAAAGATTCTGGCTAATTGTTGTAGTTGCTGTACCTGTTTTTGGCGCGATGGTGTTTTATGGATTGCACCAGGAAAGAGATAAGATCATCACTTAATAAACCATCATTTATGCATACAGATGAAACAAAATTACAGGATCGTGAAGCCATTGAAAAGTTCCGCGATCTTGTAAAGGATGTAAATATTTGCATGTTCACGACCATGGACGAGAATTATGGCCTTTCAAGCAGGCCAATGTTTACTTCATCGATTGATGATGAAGGAAACGTTTGGTTTTTTACGAACGAATTTTCTGAAAAAATCAATGAAGTTTCAAAAGACAATTTGGTTCATCTTATTTACTCTCACCCGGTCAAAAACATTTATGTTGATGTAAAAGGGACCTGCAGCCTGATTATTGATAAAAAAAAGATGGAAGAATTATGGGATCCTGCATTGAAGAACTGGTTTCCCCAGGGACCGGAGGACCCAAAAATATGCCTGGTAAAAGTAGCCACTGAAACCGCACATTTCTGGAATCATTCTTCCAGCAAAATGGGACTACTTTTTCAAATGATCCGCTCCATTACCAGGGGGGATCAATACAAAGAAACGGAAAAAGGAAAGTTGGATTTGGCTTCTACGCAGCAGGAAGTGACGTCGATAGTTGCTTTGTGCGATTGCAGAATATTCAGTGTGGCAGCAAGGCCCAGGCCCATTCCATTTCTCTTTGATGTAAAGTATGGTTCAAACAGCCGGGAAATATTTTCTTCGGGTATTCCGCAACCATTATCTTTTATGGTAACAATATGATGGTCCTTTGTAGAATCGATAGAAATACTGATCTCCCCGGTTACAGTTGCTACTGCTTCAACCGCATTGATAATAATGTTTAAAAAAGCAATCCGTAATTTTTCTTTATTGGCCATAATGTAGCATGGCTCGTTTGCATAACGGATTTGCATGTTTACATGCTGTAGGGTGATTCTGTCCAAAGCCTCGGCAATGCTTTCATCCATGATGCTTTGCACTGTGGCCTTATCAAATACGAGGTCTGTTGGCCTGGAGGTATCCAGTAATTCAGTTATAATGTCACCAATACGTTTACTGTTTCGTTGAATAATATCAAGAAACAATGGTTGCTCTTCGCCATTATTACCCTCTACTACCTGCAGCAATTGTTCAACGGACATGTTTATGTTGTTCAATGGGTTTCTTACTTCATGCGCCAGTGTACGCACCAATCTACCCGTTGCTCCTAACTTTTCAACTAAGAGATTTGCTTTTTCCGCTCTTCTTAAATTGGTAATATCATGTAATAATCCCTGGTAGTAGGAACCTGATTCATCTACCGACGCTGTAATGGAAAATATGCAGGACTTTCTTTCCCCTGTCCTGGTTATGAAATCCAGTTCCAGGTCGTTGGCCTCGCCTTCCTCATAAATTATTTTCTCCAGCAATTTTTTGTCTGCGTCGTCTTCAATTAAATCATAAATGGTAATGTTGATCAATTCATTCCTCTCGTAACCTAATAAAACAGAGGTTGCGTGGTTCATATCACGGAATGCCAATGTACGGTCCACAGTAAAGACAGCGTCCTTCGAAAGTTCAAATATGCTACGGTATTTTTTCTCATTCGCACGAAGTGCCTTTAAATAAGCCGTACGCTCAAGTGAGTAACGGATACACCGTTCCAGTTTATCAGTTGTCAATTCCGTTTTTATCAGGTAGTCGGTTGCGCCCATTTGCATAGCCTCGATATCCACATCCTTGTTTCCCTTACCGGTTAACAATACAATCGGTTCCTCGCAACCAATACGAACAGCTTCCTTTAAAAAATCCAAACCGGTTTTTGCACCCAGCCTGTAGTCGACAAAGTACATGTCGTACTTACGTTCATGCAAATGCTGAATGGCATCGTTGTAGCGATAGCACCAATCTATTTGTAGTTGATACTCCTGTATTTGTTTCAAATACTCTGAAGTAATAAAGAAATCATCTTCATCGTCATCAATGATCAGTATCCTTATGTGAGGGGGTTTCATTCCTGGCATCGTTACTCAATTTTACCCGGAAGGAAAACGGAAAATAAGCACCCGGTGCTGCTAATATCATTCACCACTAAACTACTATTGTATCTGGCAAGAATTTGCCTGCAATGAATAAACGTCTGGCTGTTGACAAGCTTCCAGTTATCGTGAGTGGTAAAATTTGTATTGAACTTTATAAGGTAGCGTTTGAATCCTTCTTCTATTGTCATATCAATTACATCACTGTTATCTTCTTCGCTATCAATATACAACAAACGGGTAGTATCGGGCGAATGATTCAGGATCATTCCTAAAAGATCGTCAAATAATTTTACCATTTCGCCCCTATCTGCTTTGATTTGCGGCAAGTTTTCGCATCTCACAATTAGTTTTACTTTGTCTACCTGGGGTTGTGCTTTCTTTAAACTTTCCCGTATTATTTCGTTTAAAGAAAGCAGCCCGGGAACCTGTTTTTTTCCAAGGGTATCCTGGTTCGCGTTAGGAACCATTGAATCAAGGATTGACATGCTGGTTTATTGATTATTAAACTCCTGGTATTGCTTCATTTTATTGTACAGCGTTTTCCTGTCAATGTTCAGCAACTTAGCAGCTTTACTTTTATTGAAATTCACTTTTTTTAATGCTTTCAGTATCATTTCATACTCGGCATCGATGCTGGCTCCTTTCAACGTGGTTTCAGACATGGCCCTGGCGTTTTCGGTAACTTCTGTAAACGAATTGGGAATGGAGATTACACTCGAATAAACAGGCTCCGGCTGTTTTTCAAATTGTAATTTGTTGAAGTGTGAAATTTCAAAGGGCAAAGTGCTGGCTTCGATTTCTTCAGTATCAGAAAGCAAGGTTGCTCTCTTAATCACATTCTTCAGTTCGCGGAGATTCCCATACCATACATAATTCCTAAAGATATTTTCCACCTCCGCACTAAAACGTTTAATATTCTTGCCTAATTCAACATTGGTTTGATGAAGAAAATGGTTAGCAAACAGCATTACATCATCAGGACGCTGGCGTAGTGGTGGAACATCAATACTAAATTCATTAAAACGATGATACAGATCTTCTCTGAATTTTCCCTTACGCACGGCATCCCACAAACGTTCATTACTTGCTATAATGATCCGAACATCGAGATCAATATCCTTTACGCCACCAACCCTGCGCATTTTTCTTTCCTGTATCACCCGTAAAAGAGAAACCTGTATATCATAAGAGAGGTTTGCTACTTCATCGAGGAAAATGGTACCTGTATTCGCCAATTCAAAGCTTCCGACCTTCAGGTTGAGAGCACCCGTAAAGGAACCCTTTTCGTGCCCGAATAGTTCGCTTCCCGCCAACTCCTTTGAAAGAGCCCCGCAGTCAATGGCAACGAATGGCTTTGTTTTTCTTTTACTGCGCTTGTGAATTTCCTGGGCAATTGCTTCCTTACCACTTCCACTTTCTCCGTGAATAATAATTGTATAATTGGTAGGAGCAACCAGGTCAATTTGTTGAAGGATTTGCATGAATACCGGGGAATCACCAAAAATATAATCGCCGGAAATTGTTATTCCCTGGGCTTTGTCCCTGGCGGCTTCTGCGTGTGATTTTTCGGTTACAACAGGAGTGGCTGTATGAATAGCAGGAGAACTTTCGCCCTTGTCAGCATCTTCCAACGCTTTTTTGATGGTTACTAAAATTTCATCGGGGAAAAGCGGTTTAGTTATATAATCATAAGCACCCATCTTCATCACTTCAACAGCAATCTTAATATCGCTGTAACCAGTAATTATAATAACAGGCAAATGCGGGTATCTATCTTTTATTTTTCCAAGTAAAACATTTCCCTCCATATCCTCCAGCCGGAAGTCGCACATTACAAGAGAGGGTTCAGTATTTTCCAATATTTCCAAAGCTTTTTTGCCGTTGTATGCTTCGAGTACTTCGTAACCATGGCGGGTAAGAAAGCGTTTAAGCAAAAGACACATGTCGCGATCATCATCAATAATTAAAATGGTTTGCATTTGGTTCAATTGTTTTTATTGGTTCGTAAAATTTTTTGAATTATGAGATCAAAATTAAAAACTTATGCCCACAAGCCGCGAACATGAGAAACAGGTATCTGCAATTGTTCCCTGTATTTGGCAACTGTTCTTCTTGCTACCGAAAAACCTTTCTGTGAAAGAATTTTTACCAATTGTTGATCAGTATAAGGATTATGCTTATCCTCGGTTTCAATTACTTCCTCAATAGCCGACTGGATAACCTTATTGCTTATCACCTGCCCATGTTGGTTAGCAATTCCTTCCGTAAACAGATCTTTTAGCAATAATAAGCCAAATGGTGATTCGGCATATTTGTTACAGGTAATTCTCGAAACAGTAGAAATATCCACGCCAACCATCTCGGCAATATTTTTTAAGATCATTGGTCTTAATTGATTGATATCGCCGGTGATGAAATAATCATATTGCATTTGAACAATGGCCTTCATAATTTTCAACATGGTAGATTCTCTTTGCTGCACGGCGTGAATAAACCATTGAGCGGATTGTAATTTGTTTTTGATGTATTGAACAGCCGATTTATCAGTGGTGACTTTAGCGTTATTTTCAGCCATTTCTTTCCATGACGAATTAATGTTAAGGCTTTCGGAGCGTTGTCTAAACAGGCACACATCAATGGAATCGGCATTCCGGGTAACAATAAAGTCGGGCAGTATATTCTGGTTTGTATTAACACCATCCTGCAATTCTACTACGGGCTTCATTTTTAAAGTAGCTATCAGCCGCAAAACAATTTTCAATTCTTCTTCATCAATACCAAGATGCACCTTTATCTTATCCATATTCCGGTTGTGCAGATCGGTTAAATGTTCATCGAGAAGTTTAATGGCCATTTTTACATCAGGACGTTTCGTATTCATTCTATACAACTGAATCAACAGGCACTCCTTGATGTTCCTGGCACCAATTCCTACCGGTTCCAACTGCTGAATGTTTTTCAAAATCGCCAGTATCTCATCGGCTTCTACCCATTTATTTTGTTTGAAAGAAATATCCTCTGCAAGCGCTTCAATATCCTGTTCCATGATTCCGCACTCGTTTAAAGAATCGATAAGGAACTCAGCCAGTTCAATTTCTCTTTCGTTGTCCGTGCTCAATTTGTACTGATCTTTTAATGCCTTGCGGTAATCATAACTATTGATCACGGGACGTTCAGGTAATTTTTCATCGTGCAAATAGTTATTGTATTCCAGCTTGTAATCTGGAATATCATCGTACCCATACTCTTCCCAGTCCTGGTAATCCTGAACCGAATCTTTATTGAACTTTTCAACTGTGGGCTCAAATTCGTTCTTCTGATCTTCCAATAAAGGATTATCCTCAATTTCCTGTAAAATACGTTGCTCTAATTCCAGGGTATTAAGATGGAAAAAGTTCAGCAACTGGATCTGTTGAGGCAAAATCTTCAGTCGCTGCTTTTGAGCTAAAGTCTGATTGATCATTTGTGCTGATTTTGGCGGATTAAGAATGAATGATTATGGCGTATTGTTTATAAAGACAAGCAAAACACCAAAAATTCAGAATTGCTGAATTTGTTTTGAATGTTTTGATTTTCAATTATTTAAGTGAAGTAGAGTTTGAGGAGGTAAGATTAGTTATTTACATATGATCCATTTCGCTTGCCGTTTTGAGGAGTATTTTCCCCGAAATGAGGTGTTGTCACATTCTGTCGAAACAATCTCTACAATTTGTGGAAATTGGCCTTTTCCAGCACACATCTTTATTCAGCCTTGTACCAGGCCATCCCCATCAAATAAAAAACGTCCCAAAAAGGGACGCCTGTTCATGGTTTAGGGTGAACTAAAATCTTTAAAGTGGATCGTATTCCCTCGGTTTTATTCTATACTCAAAGAAAGAGGGGATTGGATACCTTTCTCCTTTGGGTGATGCCGATGAAGGATCAGAAGTTTTTCTTTCTACAATCGGTTGTCTTGTGGTCAATGGCATTGACGGTTTGCCTGCACCGGTTACTTTTGAAAGCGTTGCAGTTGTTGTTATGAAATTCATTTTTTGCATAGGAAGCAATGTTAAAAGGTTCTACAATTCTACCAGAAACAGGACACACGAAGCCCTCCCCCAACTAAAACATTAAAAATAATACCAACCATTTGCGCCAGTAAAATCCTGAACAATGAATCAGATGCTAAGTTTAGTAGAACATTTTCCTCAAAATATTATCTCATCCCTCATTAAAAATATTCTTGACAAAACAGCCATTATGGTACGGTTCTTTAATTTATTACTACGAAAATTTATTAATCAACAAAACCTTTAACTTATGCTACGCTGGACAATTATTTTTCTTGTGGTTGCTATTATAGCTGCCATATTTGGATTCGGTGGTATAGCTGCTGGTGCAGCGTCAATTGCAAAAATTCTATTCTTTATTTTCTTAGTGCTGTTTGTACTTTCATTAATTGCAGGCGGCTTCAGAAGAGTTGACTAAGTAATTACATAAATTTAATTAAGGTGCAGTTTCCAGCTGCACCTTTTATTTTATGTTTAACTGATCAGGTACTATAAGGAATGGCTTTAAAGTGTTGTATATAAAAACTGCCCCGCAATACGGGGCAGCTAAACTTAATCCTCAGATGACAAAAAAATAAAAACCTCCCGGCCATTCATTCATCACATCCACCAAATTTCATCGTCAAAACCAGGAGGCTAAATGCTAATTCCTTTCTTGGGTTAATTTCTCATCTGAACTCTGGATCATTCTATTATTTCCTCATCATTACTACTTCCTTCGCTTGTATTGGCAGCGGTTTGAGAGGGCCCGTTTACAATTTTGTCAGACCTTTGCTCATTTACTACCACTTTTTCATCAGAACGGCTATCCGTAGGAGAAGAATTCACCAACGAATCATCGCCACCTTCCCTTCCGTTATCACCAGATTCTCCTTTACGTTTTGTTTTAGGAGGAGCGCTCAAATGCTTGTTTTCTGACATAGAATTAGTTTGAGTTATTATGTAAGGACTAAAAACTGTACCCTTTTTATAAGCCTTTGAAAAATCTTTTTTTTAGAAATTTTTTCCTCAAAATAAAAGTCATAATGGAAGAACTTCTACAAGGCCGGAAATGTGACCATCAATTATCAAACGCTGCTGTTGCTTCGGCCTGCTTATCTTTTTTGGGGCGTATTTTATTAAAAAGTTCTTCAATTTTTTTGATAATGGCTTTTCGCTTCTCTTCACCAATGATATGTGAAGTATAATTTTTAACGAGGTAAGGAACAAAAGTTTTAGCGAACCAACCGGCTTTTGCCAGTACAAATCTCCGAAGTAACACATCAATACCCAATTCCAAACCTACATTAAATACAGGAACCCGATTATCTCTTGTAAACACTTTATGCACCTGGTCATAAACTTTTTTAATGGGTTCCAGGTTTTCTTTCATAGAAACTAAATCCTCACGAATTAAAACCTCCTGGCCTTTCAATACGTGCTGTAACCTCTTTTCTTCCTGCAAAAGATCATTGTATGTTTTAATCCTACTCATAAACTTTGGAGATAATCATTTTTTGAATCATAGGAACAATCAATTTCTTGCGAAGTGCCAACATCAACCCTATTAATAATAAAAAGAAACCCGCAACCGCAAAAAAACCAGCTGCCATATTATTAAATAAGGTCCCTAGCCACCATCCCAACCCAAACCCTATAAAAAACAGGAAAAAGAAGGCAAAGAAA
>Ga0193740_1000472_pt1 | contig 10833 bp, 6 predicted proteins | sample L2s1metaG_FD_145072 | JGI IMG/M metagenome (GOLD analysis project Ga0193740, IMG submission 145072) | Soil microbial communities from a riparian zone of the East river system, Colorado, United States - L2s1 | ecosystem: Environmental > Terrestrial > Soil > Riparian zone | place: USA: East River... | reverse complement strand
TTTTGGCAGCAATGGCAACGAACTGTAAAAAAAATAACGAGACAACACCATCGTCACCACCTCAGCCAAATCCTGTGACAAAATATGGTGCGAGATTAATTTCTGATGGACCCGGCAATACTTATGAATTGATTAATTCCGTACTGGGCGGTGAAGCAATCGAGGATCCGGATTGTGCGCATCTATCTTTCGGGAGACATATTCGTGAGGAATTTGACAATACACTCAATAAGAATATTTTTGCTTTTACGATGCATGTCACCCCGGATAACGACCGCTGTAATGGCTCAATTGACAGGCAACGCAATGAAATAAAAACCTATGGGCCTTCGCCGGATAGTTTGAAAGGACAATTGAACGAAACGGTAACTTATCGGTGGAAATTTAAGATCGATGCAGGCTTGCAACCTTCACCGAGTTTCACTCACATTCACCAGATTAAAGCCGGCGATGGAACGAATGATGGCTCGCCATTAATTACGCTCACACCACGTGCAGGTACACCTGAAAAACTGGAGGTCATTCATACAGGGAACACACCTGCCAGCACATTAGGTAAAGTAAAGACAGCTGACCTGGCAGGCTTTAAAGACACCTGGGTAGAAGCAATTGAAAAACTAACCTATAAAACTGCAGGCTCATATTCCATTTCCCTTAAGCGGGTCAGTGATGGTGCTACATTGTTAGAATATAGTAACACCAATATTGATCTCTGGCGGGATGGTGCCAGCTTTTGCCGACCAAAATGGGGCATTTACAGGAGCCTGAATAATGTTTCTTATTTAAGAGACGAAGAAGTGAGGTTTGCTGATTTCTGTATCGCCGAGGGAAATGCTATTTGTCAATAAAACAGATTACTGTCAAAGGTGATGCTCTTGTATGCCTTACGTGTCTTGTATGGTTAATCGATACTTTTATTTGAACCATACAGCCATACAAGGCATAAAAGTTGACGATCAATTCATTCTTAATTTGTTGCTGTCGAAGGTGATGCTCTTGTATGCCTTACGTATCTTGTATGGTTAATCGATACTTTTATTTGAACCACACAGCCATACAAGGCATAAAAGTTGACGATCAATTCATTCTTAATTTGTTGCTGTCGAAGGTGATGCTCTTGTATGCCTTAAGTGTCTTGTATGGTTAATCGATACTTTTATTTGAACCATACAGCCATACAAAGCATAAAAGTTGACGATCAACTCATTCTTAATTTGTTGCTGTCGAAGGTGATGCTCTTGTATGCCTTGAGTATCTTGTATGGTTAATCAATACTTTTATTTGACCATACAAGGCATACAAGGCATAAAAGTTGACGATCAACTCATTCTTTATTTGTTGCTGTCAAATGTGATACTCTTGTATGCCTTAAGTGCCTTGTATGGTTAGTCAATACTTTTATTTGAACCATACAAGGCATAAAAGTTAGCCCGTCAAATCATAAACCAATAAACTATTTCGCCGGTTATCTAATTGAATATTTTTCTTGTTAAATTGGCTCCATAAATCAAAACGATATGAGAACTGCTTTTCTTTTTATTGGCCCTATGATTCTGCTTTCTTCTCAATTAAATGCGCAGGAATACGACGTTCGCTCCATCTTCGCAAAGGGGAAATGCAATTTTGAAATTGGTGCAGGCCTGGCCTCTTACCAGGGAGACCTTACAGAAAAAACCACATTTTTCGGACAGGCTGGCTATGCAGCATCCATCGGAAGCAGTTATAACCTTTCAAACGAATTATCGTTGGGTTTCGGATTTTCTTACATGAAACTAAAGGCGGATGATAAAGAAAACGATAAAGCTGTACTAAGGGCAAGAAATTTAAATTTCGAATCCAATGTCTGGGATATTAATCTCACTTTGCAATTCAGTCCATTCAGTTTCGGAAGGTTTTCTCCTTACATTGATGCCGGTGTAGGGTTGTTTCATTTTAATCCAACTACAATTGATCGTTATGGAAATGAACATCAGTTGGAGGAATTGGGTACAGAAGGGCAAGGGCTGGCAGATCCGGATAATCCATATTATTTAATTACACAGTTTCAGATACCATTTGGCGGAGGTCTTCAATATTCAATTAATAAGAAGATGGCATTGAAGTTGGATTTTCTTTTCAGGAAAACATTCACTGATTATCTTGATGATGTCAGTACAACCTACCCTGACGGTACTTTAATAGATAAGAAACTTCCAATAGTAAAGGAGCTTAGTTTCCGTGGAAATGAAATCATGCAAGGTGCAGCTTATCCAAGCGGTGCTCAAAGAGGCAATCCTGATAAAAAAGATTTTTATTACAGCGGACAGATAAAATTCGTTTACCAATTGAAATAAAAAATTATTTTAGGCATAACGACTTCAACTTTACCTCTATTGATATATTCTCGGCCACCATACCAAAAGATCCTATATTAGCTATAGTGTTATTTTCCCAGCGAAGTCTTAACCCCGTATCGTATTGCCGCTTCAAGAATTTCAGTGTTTATATCTTTTAGAGTTTTGAACTTAATACAATACCCGGTAATGCTGGCCTTCCCCATGTTTTTTGCATAAGTTTTAGCTAAGTATGTCTTATCATTGATACCAAGGATGTAGACAGAGATTCCGGTTTTGTTTGCACTGATACCAATTTGATAAAACTCTCTGGTTGTTCCATCAGCATATTTTATGGTTTGAAATCCATATCCAATATTAGGATTAGAAACAGTTTTATTTTCACTGTTTTTACCATCCAGGTACCATAATTTACATGCTGGCATTACTTCTCGGATGATGCGATGCAACTCTTGCATCTCGCTGCGTTTTGGTTCAGGTTGACTAGTAATATACTCTTTGATTTGTCCTTGTACATTCATATAAAATACCGGTTGCTTGCTTTGACGGTGGGTGACAACACAAAATTGTAAATGTCTCTCAAGTTGGTTTTTTTAATGAAAACGGGCATCAGACCTGTTGAAATTAGTCTAAAAAATTTTTAAAACCTGACCGGCAGCAAACGTTCAGGCGCATCTCTAATTGAACCCGAGATGTATACTTTATATTATTTGAACAATAACTCCACCACCGCATCCTTATTCTCTGTATTTATCCCGCTTACTTTCTTCAAATAATTTTCATCATGAAATTTACCAGCTGCCTGTAAGAGCAAAGGATAAAATGTGCTTACATCATATGGCTCGATCTGCTGGTGGGTCCATTTCTTTTCATTAAGCGCATATGGCAGTAGCCAGTCAAATGCTGTTTGTAAACTTGCGCCCCGGCTTGTTTTGTAATGCCAGAGATCAACACCGACTTTCTCAGCCAGCGTTGCAACCTGGAACCACGCGGCCGTATTAAATGTACTATATCCCAGTGCGTTGGTCCTTGCCAGTTCCAATGGCCATGTTCCTTCTTTTGTCAGTTGGCTGTCGAGCAGTTTTTTGCTTTCATTCACCAGTTGCAATGCTTTTTCCTTATCACCGGTAAATAATGCAAAATCGATTACCTGCACATAGTACCATGTACCGTGATTGTTTTTTGCCTTGTATTCATCTTTACCATTCTTGCTTGTCAACAACCAGGTGAGATATTGCCGGTACCAATACTTTAGCTGTTTTCCATCTGCACTGGTCCATGACTTAGAACCGGTAAGAAGGCCCGCGGCATCAGCAATGCCGGTCAATGTTCTTGATTCGATAATGCCAATCCCTCTGCCATTGTTTACTCCTGGAATAGCCTGTGCATACTCGAGGTGGGGATTCATTTTGGTGGACTCGTTAAAAAACCAATGACGAATAAGTGAACTTGCCTTGTCTGCATACTTCTCCTCGCCGGTTAAATACCACGCTAAGGACAAAGTCTTTGTTGCATTTTCAAGTCTGCCAATATAAGTTCGGTCTGTGATTTTTTTGATCTCCGGGTTATGTTGACCATCTCTCCTTATGTAAGGCAACCCATTTGATTTGCTGCTATCGTACCAGAAGTAAGGCGCCTGGCTCATATAATCATGTTTGTCGCCACTAACAGGTGTAGTCTCCTTGTCCATCACCGATACTAACTTCATACTTAACAAGTCATCGGCCTTTTTTCTTAAACTTTCAACCAGTTGCAGGTCAGTTTTGTCTTTTGACTGCACTTTCTTTTTCAGGTGAAGCAGTTTGTTTGCGTCCATAATAAAAACATCAGGCACCTGGGCAGAAATTTGTAATCCAAAAAATAAAGCGAGTAGCAACTGGAATAATTTCATAATGATAAGCCACAACGGTTTTAACACTAAGAAGAAGATTGTTTTCAAGTGAATTTATTTTGCTTCGGTTAATTCGTAAATGTTGCTGGTTAGTGGATTCGCTCTTCCAGGACTTAAATTCAAACCAATGTTCATTAAATAATGTCCTGAAAAAACTTTATCATTATCCGGTTGAAATGATTTGGTGCCGGGAAATAAATTTATCTCTTTGAGGTGATATTTTTTACCGGATTCCAGGCCTTGAAGTTTCACCCGGTTAAAAATGTCCTGCCGTCTCGTATTCAGGTGATAAGTAAAGAGAATAGCCCTGTCTTTGTTCTCACTCACATACATTACTACTGTACGATTGGATTCATAGGGTGATTCGATACGATAAAGATCGCCAAACCAGATCACATCACTGATTCGTTTGTAAGTCGTCACCGCTTCATTACTGAATTGAATTTCTTCGGATGTAAAATTCTGTACCCGAGTATCGTACCCTAACTTATCCATCATGGCAACATCAGTTCGAAACTTCAGTGATTGCTTTCCCATATTAGTAACGTGCGAGGAAATGGTATTGGCAGGGAAGAAGTAGGAGTATCCCCATTGAATGTAAATTCTTTCCAGTGCATCGGTATTATCGCTGGGCCAGAACTCGGTGAAATATTTCATTGAAGCGTAATCGGTTCTTCCACCGCCACCTGAACATAACATAATCGGAAACTGTGGGTACTTGGAACGAATCCGTTCAAGAACTTTATAAAAACCCCTTGTGTATTCAATAAAAAGATGGGATTGTTTTTCTTTCAGGTAGGGTGAAAACTGGTTAGTCATGCTCCGGTTGCAGTCCCACTTGATAAAGGCAAGATTGGGATTCCTTGTCAAAAGATCATCGACAATAGTAAAAACAAAATCCTGCACTTTTGGATTGCACAGATCTAATACCAATTGATTGCGCCCATAATTCTCTGCACGATTAGGAAGCTTTAATATCCAGTCAGGATGCTGTTCATACAATTCACTTTTGGGGTTCACCATTTCAGGTTCCAGCCATATACCGAATTTGATTCCTTTTAATTCTGCCTGTTTAACAAGGTAACCGATGCCACTGGGAAGTTTGAGGCTGTCTTCTTTCCAGTCACCTAAACCTGTTTTGTCATCATTGCGTGGATATTTATTTCCGAACCAGCCATCATCCAGTAAAAAAAGGTCAACGCCTAATTTTTTTGCTTCATCAAACAACTCTACCAACCGCTTTTCATTGAATTTCATTCCTGTTGCTTCCCAGTTATTCAGCAAAGTCATTCTTGAGCCATTCCCATTCAGCACAGCATAATTTCTTGCCCATTTGTGAAGATTTCTGCTGGCCTGTCCCTTACCCTGGTCTGAATAGCTGAAAATAAATTCCGGTGTTGTAAAAATTTCATTGGGTTGTAAAAAATATTCGGAAGCAAATGAGTTAATTCCTGAACGAACGCGAAGACCATTTCTTTGATCAATCTCAAATGTGTATTTATAATTTCCTGTCCAGGCCAATGTTCCGGCTACTACTTCACCATTTGTTTCTGTTGAAGGTTTATCGAGTGATAGAAAGAATGTTTGGGTTTGATAAAAATTGGTTCTTGCTCCCAGCTTGCTTTCCAGGGACTTAATTCCATTCGTTAATTTTTCTTCCACCATTTGCATTTCTCTTGCCCAGTCGCCATGAAATTGCGTGAGCCAATATTCATTTGCGGTAAAATGCAGCAATGAAGAAGCATACTCCGTTAATTGAATTGGCTTCTTTTCACTATGCCTGATCTCTGTCCATGCTTTAATAACATCTTCATTATAATAGCTGGTATAATGCAAGGTTACCTCAACAGGATAAACCGGGTCTCTTAAAACAATGTTGGTTGTAGATATATTTTCCTGCTTATTGTTTGAAGTAGAGACGTATTGAAGTTCCAGCGAAGAGTTACCATCATTATGAATTGCGCGAATTGCCGGCTCGAATTGGTTTTCCATTCCTGCCGTTAAATAGACTTCGCGTCCGCCTTGCAGTAGTTCATACTGAGAAGCGGGTAATTTTTTGCCAAGGTAGGCCTGAGTAACTCTTTTATTGGATTCCACAATTAAGACAAGACTGGTGTTTTTTGTCTCAATTATAATTCGTTGGCGTTGACCAAACCCAGGAAAGAATAAGAAAAGCAAAAAAAGGCTAACCAGTGATTTCATCATACAGCAAAATTCTTTCAATAAAGAAGCAGTTCTATACAAAGAAAAAGTTATTTGCTATAAGTAATAGGTAAACTTTGACCAATCATTCAATCATTTTGGCAGTCAGGCTTTTTGCCGTTGATTCTCTTTGTACGAGCCGCGAGGGCAGTACGAGTTTGCTGTTCGTTAATGTAAATCCCTTTTTTGTTAATGCCTTAATCAATATTGCAGCGGCTTCTTTGCCAATATCAAATGCCGGTTGGGTAATAGTGGTAAGAGAAGGGTTTAAAAGCGAAGCTGTCTCCAGGTTTGAAAAGCTTATGATCTTTACGTCCTTCGGTATCTTAAGCTTTAAGTCTTTGCAAACAAGATAGGATGTGATGGCAAGGTGTTCAACCGAAGCAAAGATTCCATCGGGCCTTTCTTTACTTTTTAACAGCGTTTCAATCGCCGTATAATTTTTTTCCCGGTCATCAACGCAATCAACAATTAATTTTTTTTCCTCTTTCAGGTTGTATTTTTTCAAGGCTTCCAGGTATCCTCGCATACGGTTCATTCCAATAGAAAGGTTCTTTGAAATCTGGAGGTAGGCTATCCTTTTGCAGCCTTGATTTATTAAATGCTCCGTAGCTTTAAAACCACTTTCGAAATCATCGGTTGTTACTTTTGCCGTTTCAAATTCGTCCCGCACCCGGTCAAAAAAAACAAGAGGGATTCCCTGTTCCTGTATTCGAAATAGGTCTTCATCATTGACGGTCTTATTAGAGACTGAAATAAGCAATCCATCGATTCTTCCGTTTTGAAGATGTTTCAATGATTCCGATTCAATTTTATCGTTTTCGTTGGTTACATAAATCAGTACATGGTAACCCTTCTCTCTTGCAGCCGATTGAATTCCATTAATGGCCAGTGCAAAAAAATTGTTGGCTATTTCCGGAACAACAACAGCAATGGTTTTACTTGAATGTTTTCGCAGGCTGCTTGCATGTGGATTGGGTTGGTAATTCAGTTTTTTGGCAAGATCAAGGACTTTCTTCCTCGTCTCGGGACTGATATCATAACTGTCGTTTAATGCTCGGGAAACGGTGGAAATGGAAAGATTCAGCTGTTGAGCTAATTGTTTAATATTAACTGCACTCATTATAACAATCGTTGGCATAAATATACACATTCAGAGGCCTATCCGCTTAACTCTTACAATGGAAGCAAATAGTGTTTTCTCTTTCCGGCTGAATGAGGAAACTTTTGATGAGATTGAATTTGGAAAGAGAATAGAACGAGATGATCAATTCGTGACGAATTCTTTTTGATAAACCAGCGGACTTTTGCCGGTGATCATCTTAAAATATTTATGAAAACTTGTGAAATTATTAAATCCACTTTCGTAACAAAGCCGTTTGATGCAATGATTGTTTTCAATTAAAAGCCTGCAGGCATGTCCAACTCTCAACTCAATCAGAAATTGGGAATAGGTTTTTCTTGTTCTTGATTTAAAGTAACGACAAAAAGAATTGGGACTAATATTGGCTACGTCTGCAATTTCTTCCAGTTGAATTTTACGTTTAAAGTTTTTAATGGAGTATTCGTAAATGGCATTAATGCGATCCTTTTCCGTGTCACCCAGGTCTGGTTTAAAACCGATCGATGAAAGGGGAACCAACTGTTTTGCATTGGCAACTGCAGTTAATGCTTCAATTAAAAAAATAATTCTCTGGGGACCGTCGGCCTCCTGTAACTGTTCCAAAAGTTCAGCAACTGTGTGTTTTGTTTTACCAGTCACCTGTAACCCTCTCCTGGCTTTTTCAAGTACAGTTTTGAGGTTGATATTTTCCGGCAATTCAAGGAACTGGTTACCCCAGAAGTTTTCGTTGAAATGCGCTACACGAATATCGGCTATGGCTTTTGTGTTTTCTTCATAATACACATCATCAAATCTCCAGTAATGGGGGAGATTGGAACCTACCAGCACAACATCACCCGCTTTGAAGCGCTTGATACTATCCCCGATGAACTGGGTACCTTCTCCTTTTTTAATATGGATCAGCTCAACTTCGGAGTGATAATGCCAGCGATTATTGATTGGAAAAAGGTCTCTTCTAACGCTAAAAGACCTGTCTGGCCCTTTAAGTACTTTAAGTAATTGAGGTCTCATTCAGCTTAATTAGCTTACAATCGTTAAAAAATGGGGTGGTAATGCCAAATTAGCTTATTTGGTAAACGTTCCGAAAAAAATCAACGGAAACGTTTTCGGCGCAAAACCATTGAAAACACCGGGTAATTTTTAAAAGATCTATTTCAAAAGCATCATTTATCCATCCGGCAATAAGTGCTCGAAAGTTTACTGTTTTGAATTGAAAGCCACGTTCTGTCATGGTAAAATAGTTGAATGGAAGGGCAATCCTTTACACCGCTTATTGATCATTTCACTCTTTATTTGTTATCGCTAACGTCCAAAATAAGCAATCAATTGCTTATGAGTTGAACCTTAAAATAGATTGCTTTTTGCTTATGAATAATCGCAGTTATACATTGCCTATCATCCTGCTCACTTCCTTATTTTTTTTGTGGGGGCTGGCCCACGGACGGCTGGATGATTTAAACAAATACTTCCAGGAAGCATTAAACATCACCAGGCAACGCTCCACATTTCCGCAGGCAGCATATTTTGGCGCTTATTTTTTGGTGGCATTACCAGCCGGCCTAATTATGCAAAAAATGGGTTACAAAAAAGGAATTATGACCGGTCTTTTATTATGCAAATAAATTTTTGATTAAACAATATAAAAGATGATGATTAAAGAACAGGAGGTAGTTAAGTCTTTTTTAAAAATCCATCCCGATGATAATGTACTTGTTGCCTTAAAGGATTTAAGAGCAGGCACTGTAATTACATATGGAGACCAGGACATCGTAATGCAACAGGATGTTCCATCCAAGCATAAATTTTTTCTTTGTCATTTAAATTCGGGAAAAGAAGTGATCATGTACGGAACGTTGGTCGGAAAAGTTCAATGTAACGTTGTCAGGGGCGAATTGATGACTACAGAAAACACGAAACACGCCGCCGGTGCTTATTCCTACACAGGGTTTAATTATAAATGGCAGCAGCCGGATATTTCAAAATTCGTAAGCAGAACATTCAACGGGTTTCATAGAAGCGATGGCAGGGTTGGCACAGCCAACTACTGGTTATTTATACCAATGGTTTTTTGTGAAAACAGGAACCTGGATACCATCAAAGAAGCTTTACATAAAGAATTAGGATATGCCGTAACTGAAAAATACAATCATTTCACACGCCTGTTGTTGGATGCACATAAAGCCGGGGCTGATATTGAAACGATCGACCTGATGCCTTCATCCAACGGAAAGGAGCAATATTTTAAAAATGTTGACGGAATAAAATTTCTTAATCACACCGGCGGATGTGGTGGCACAAGACAGGATGCCTCTACACTAAGCTCACTTCTTGCAGCGTATGCAGATCATCCGAACGTAGGGGGTATTACTGTTTTGAGTCTTGGTTGCCAGCATTTACAGACTGAAAACTTCCTGGGTGATCTCAAAAAAAGAAATCCTTCTTTCAATAAACCCGTTTACGTATTCGAACAACAAAAAACGCAAAGCGAGGAACAACTGATCTGCGAGGCAATACGACAAACTTTTATTGGTTTGATCGGGATCGATAAGTTGGAAAGAATGCCGGCCCCGTTAAGCGAATTAATCATTGGCGTAAAATGTGGCGGCAGCGATGGCTTTAGCGGTATTTCGGCCAATCCTGCAGTTGGATATGCATCTGACCTGTTAGTAGCGTTAGGCGGTAAAATTTTGTTAGCAGAATTTCCGGAGTTATGTGGTGCTGAACAGGATTTAATTGACCGCTGCGTTAACAAACCAGTTGCCGATAAGTTTATTCAACTAATGGAGTCATACAATGATCTTGCTAAGAAATTAGGATCAGGATTTCACATGAACCCTTCACCTGGAAATATAAAAGATGGATTGATTACTGATGCAATCAAATCAACCGGCGCTGCCAGGAAGGGAGGTACTTCGCCTGTAGTGGATGTACTGGATTATACAGAACCCGTAACCAAACCGGGATTGAGTTTGGTTTGCACACCAGGTAATGACGTGGAAGCAACAACCGGAAAGGCAGCGGCAGGTGCAACTTTGATCTTATTTACTACGGGCCTTGGTACTCCTACTGGTAATCCCGTAGCGCCAACCATTAAGATTGCTACCAACACAATACTGGCTACGCGGATGAATGATATCATCGATATTGATAGTGGAGGAATTATCAGCGGAGAGAAGACCATACAACAAATGGGAGAGGAGATTTTAGATTATTGTATTAAAGCCGCCAGCGGAGAAATTATTCCGAAAGCAGTTTTGTTGGGACAGGATGATTTTATTCCGTGG
>Ga0193740_1000471_pt1 | contig 10844 bp, 11 predicted proteins | sample L2s1metaG_FD_145072 | JGI IMG/M metagenome (GOLD analysis project Ga0193740, IMG submission 145072) | Soil microbial communities from a riparian zone of the East river system, Colorado, United States - L2s1 | ecosystem: Environmental > Terrestrial > Soil > Riparian zone | place: USA: East River... | reverse complement strand
AACTTTTTTCTTAATAGCTTTTTTAACAACAGCTTTTTTAATTGCCTTTTTAACAATAGCTTTTTTAATTGCTTTTTTCACAACAGCTTTCTTAACTGCTTTCTTAACTGCAGCTCTCTTAACTGCTTTTTTAATTGCTTTTTTCTTTGTTGCCATGATTTTTTGGATTTAAAAATTTCTAATGGGATTAGTCATTACTGTACCAAATATATAGTTTTTTACATTCTACCAAATTGATTATAACTTTTTTCTATTCACATTTTCCCTCTGATAAATCGTGAAAGTTGCCTTTTTCCCCAATGAAGGATATAATGATGAACAGATTTTTACCCATTAATGATGAATTATCAAATTGAGTTTACTCCACTCAAGTGAGCTTTGTTAGACAAGAATAACTAAATGTATTTTGCTAAGCCACCGAAAAGCCATTCCTATAAAACCCTTGTCCAGAGGACACTTTGAAGGAGTCCCTATACAATAAAGACGATTTAAATTTTAAATTTGCCAATGAAAAAAGTAACTCTGCAAATGACATCTCAAATGATTTTCCGGTGGTAAAAAGTCAATAGATGTCTTTTCTCATTGGGGAAATTCATCAACTGCTCCTGGCCAGTATAAATGTCAATAAAAAAATATTTTTTTTCTGGCTAAATGACGCCCTTTGGCTACCTGCACAGGCATAATTCCTATTTTTACAGCCATGTCAATTCAGATCGCTTCACTCAATTCAGGCAGTAATGCTAATTGTTATTATATCGGTAATAAGAATGAAGCAGTATTGATCGATGCGGGACTCTCCTGTCGTGAAACCGATAAACGAATGAAAAGATTAGGGCTTGATATTAGTTCCATAAAAGCAATTTTTATTTCGCATGAACATGCCGATCATATTGCCGGCCTGCAGGTATTATCAACAAGTTGCCGGTTTATATCACCCAAAACACTTTGCGAAACTGCAGGCTTGAAATTGAAAAGAGTCTCACATTTTCTTTTATACATAATGAGCCGGTATCGATCGGGGATCTGACAATTATCCCTTTTATTAAAAGTCATGACGCAAACGATCCGCATAGCTTTATTGTTTCAAACAATAAGGTTCGTATTGGCGTGATCACTGACATTGGGTATGCATGTAAACAGGTAATACAACATTTTAAACTTTGCAACGCGGTATTCCTTGAATCAAATTACTGTGAGCAAATGCTTGAAAATGGTTCTTACCCATTGCTTTTAAAAAGACGCATCAGCAGCAAAAAAGGTCATTTATCCAATGACCAGGCATTGGAGCTCTTTTTGAAACATAAACCTGAGAGCCTGCAATTATTGATTCTTTCCCATCTTTCACAAAACAATAATCATCCAGATATCGTAAATAAACTATTTACACAACATGCCGGTGGGGTGAAAGTTGTAATTGCTTCCCGTCATAAGGAAACAGAACTCTTTAATATCGAGGGAAATCCACAATTGAGACCTAAAAAGATCATTAAACAGCTTAAAGAAAACAAAGCGCAGCTCTCTCTATTTGAATTTTAATTTACTGTATCTATTTCTTAAAGGCATTAATTGTATTAAATTTGTCAGAATCATTAATCCGGATATGAGGCGCCTTATTCTATATTTATTTACTTCAGTTTTTTTTCTCACTTCATGTAACGATCATTTGAAGATCGAAAAAAATGATGACCCGCAAGGTTATGCTGACTCACAATTTGTAGGCTCCTGGAAAATAACTGCCTTGAGCTGCGATGTGGCTTACGATTGGAATAATGATGGCACTACCGAAAGAGACATTTATAGTATATGGACTGCATGCGAAAGGGACAACCTTTTCACTTTTACCGGGGATACTGTGATGGCTGGTTATAAGAAGGGAACATTTAAGATCAACTGTTCCGTTACCAAAACCGGAGAGTGGCAAATTGTTAACACCAAAAGTCTTGTTTATATTCCTCTTGGTCTTGGCCCGGAATCAGAAAAAGTTATTAATATGACCTCCGTTCAATTTCAATCGGTCCTTTTATTAACTCTAAACGGCCTGCCTGCCACAATTACCAAAACCTGGACAAGGCAATAAAAAACCCCGATCAGATCGGGGCAAAAAATTTATTGAAACAAATCTTCTTTATGGTTGCGCTGCACTTTTACTTACTGAGGTAAGTGTTGCAAGCAACCTTCCATTTGGCAATTCGCTGGCTGCATAATAAAGATTCACTTTTTTACCGGCCTTAATTTTAGGAAGCGTAACAATATCTTTTACACTGCATGACACTTTAGCAGAAGCATCCTTTGCATCTCCGAACTTCCATTCTTTTAATACAACATTCTGTTCGTCTTTAATTGATACAATGCGGCTTTTACCAGGTTTTCCGCAATGATAGTAACGGATAGCTAATTGACCATTGCTTGCACTTTGATCCAGCTGCAGGTTTTTTATTTTGTCCATATCTTTTCCATACTGTTGTAAAACAAGTTTGTCGTTGAGGTAGACTTCGAATCCCTCACCTCCGAAATTATTTTTTGTAGATGAAAATGAAAATAATGCCACACTTATTGTGAGCAAAAAAGAAAGGAAAAGTACCGGTTGATAATTGATCTTTTTCATGGCGAAAAATTTAGTTATTTAATAATTTTTGAATCAGCCACAAGTTAAAATGAGAAGCTACCCCAAAACAAGAAACTTTGATAAGATGCAACGGGGGCTTGACTACCTGTAGTGTTATCGGCGTTTTTTTAAATTAACCAGGTAAATGATAAACACAATGGCCAGTATTCCGAAGGAACCGTAAATCATATAACTAATAGGCATAGAAGTGAGGTATGAAGAATTAAAGATCGGGTAATTCCCATATAAAAGTGGACAGCATTGAAAGTGATAAAATAATACAGCCGTCCGTCATCTCCATTTTACGTTTATTCATCCCGGGTTTTCGTATCTTCAAAAAAACTTTTTTTATGGCTGAATTAAAAACAAAAGAGAATGATGCTTCGGTTGAAAAGTTTATCAGCTCAGTAAAAAATGAAGAAAAAAGAAAGGATTCCCTCGCACTTCTTGAACTATTAAAAAAGGTCACAAAGCAGGAGCCAAAGATGTGGGGAAGCAGCATCATTGGTTTTGGAAATTATCGTTATAAATCTCCGAAGACGGGTCGAGAAGGTGACTGGTTTCTTACAGGTTTTTCTCCACGAAAACAAAATATGACTGTTTACTTCAGCTCCGGCTTTCAAAGCCTGGCGCCATTAATGAAAGATCTTGGAAAATATAAAACAGGTGGCGGTTGCCTGTATTTTAACAAGATAAGTGATATTGATATCACAGCGCTGACAAAAATGCTAAAAGAAACAATCACCAAACCGCTTGCCGCAAAGTGAATGTAATTCATGTAGCCGAATACACCTCTTGTGTAATACTATCTCAACAGCGCTTATTGTTTTACTAACTTTTTCCATAAATATTTTTTTATGGAAAAGCTTGTTTTCATCTGCTTACAGTTTATTTCAACGATAGCTTCCTGCCAGAATACAACAAAAAGCACAACCCGCAGCTGGGAAGTAAGGATGACTGAAAAAGATGAGCCCGGGAAAAAATTTACATTAGATATTACTGTACTTGACATTTCCACTAAACAGCCGATAAAAGATGCTGAAATATTTGCATATCATACCAACCATAAAGGCGATTACCTAAATGATGCAAAAGGCGTCGCAAAAATTCATGGTACAGCATGGAGCAATGAAAGTGGCGCTATTAAGCTTATCACTATTTATCCAAGAGGCTACAATGACTCTCCTACTGGTGAACATATTCATTTCAGAACAAAAGCCGGTGGTTATAGCGGTGGCAGCACCGATCTCTCATTCTGGGATTATCAACAGAAGAATCTTGATTATAAAAACCCCGTTGCTACAAAAGTTTATCTTGAAACTTTAGAAGAAAAAAACGGAGAGCTTTTTGGAAAAGCGATCCTGTACATGAAGAAAAATTAATTGCTTCTATTTTTGTTTTACTTTAGATAGTAAAACAGGCTAATGAGAATCTTTTTTCTTTTTACTATCATTACTTTACTTAATAGCTGCAATACCAGATCTGCTTCGTATTCATCTAAACTTGATAAAATCTTTGACTCAGTATTTAAAGCCACTGAGCCCGGTGGCGCTGTACTGATAGCAAAAGATGGAAAGATCATTTATGAAAAAGGATTTGGTGTAGAAGATATCACTACAAAAAAAGCGATCGGTAACAGTACACTTTTTAATGTGGGGTCCATTAGTAAAACTTTTGTTGCCTTTGGCATTTTGCAATTGGCAAAAGAAAATAAGCTATCAATAGATGATGATATTTATAAATACTTTCCCGATTTTAAAGACAGCTCAATAGCAAAAAAAATAAAGATCCATCATTTACTTACACATACTTCTGGCTTGCCGGATATAAGAAGAACACAAGAGGACAGTGTATTCTATTTAACAGCAAAAGATGAAGAGAATTGGGCGCCGATCCAAAAAGCAGATAGCCTCGAATTTCAACCGGGAGAAAGATTCAATTATTCAAACCCTGCATTTAATGGACTTGCATTGATCATTGAAAAAGTAAGTGGCATGAAGTGGCAGAGTTATATCAAAAAGAACATTATGGGGCCAGCAGGTATGAAACCTTCAACAATAACTGATGGCCCTCATCCCGAGTCAGGCGTTTCACATGGTTACTTGTTTGATGGCAAAAATTATTTTGAAAAAGATTATGGTGAAGAACCAACTTTTGCCGCATCAGGTAATGGCGGTGTATGGAGCAGTGTTAATGAACTTTGGAAATATGAACAGGCTATTCAGAAAAATGTTTTTCTTGATAGTGTATGGATAAAAAAATCAAGAACAGTTTATGATTTTTCGAATTGGAAAGACAGCCTTCCTCCATTCATTGGTCTTAGTTGGTTTATTACAAAAGCGAATAATGAAAATATGATCGGCCATACTGGTTCACAAGGTGGGTTCCGGGCTGATTATGTTTGGTTGCCGGAAAAGAAAATATTTTATGTAATACTTTGTAATACACCAAAACCATTAACTGCTTTAAGAAATAAAGTATTAACGGTTGCAATGAAAGAAGAATAAAATGATATCCATTGAACAAGCAAGAAAGGTAGCATTATCATTACCGGAAACAGAAGAGAAACCTCATTTCGATCTTACAAGTTTTCGTGTGGAAAATAAAATATTCGCGACAATCCATGCTGATAAGAACTATGTAATGGTAAAACTTTCAGCAGTCGACCAATCAGTTTTTTGTGCCTACAATAAAGAGGTGATCTTTCCTGTGCCTGGTGGGTGGGGTAAACACGGCGCCACTTTTATTAACTTGAAAAAAGTCAAGAAATCTATGCTAATTGATGCAATAACAACCGCATGGAAAACAACAGCCCCGCCAAAACTCGTAGAAAAGTATTTCGGAAAAGAAAAATCCTAAATTTATGGCATCGATTCGCTTGTTATGGAACTCTACGGCAAACTTTTAAATATCACTGTTCCTTTTTTTCTCTTTTTTTTCCTCGTTGAAAAAATTGTGGAGTGGCGTAAAGGTCTCCATGTCATTCGTGGCCTTGACAGCGTTTCCAGTTTTAGCAGCGGTATTAGCAATGTTGTGAAAGATGTGTTGGGCATTAGCATTACGATCATTACTTATGGCTGGCTGCTTAATAAAATTGCTGTCATTCATATAGAAGCTACTGTGCTTACCTACATAATCGCATTTCTTGTAATAGACTTCCAGGGTTATTGGGTACATCGCTGGTGTCATAAAATAAATTTTTTCTGGACCTACCACATCATACATCACAGCAGCGAGGAGTTTAATCTTTCGTGTGCATTGCGTCAATCGATCTCAACCTTTATTAATTTCTTTACATTCCTGCTTATACCCGCCGCATTATTGGGCGTTCCCCAGGAAGTGATTGCCATCGTTGCACCATTGCATCTTTTTTTACAATATTGGTATCATACGCAATTGATCGGTAAAATGGGATTCCTCGAACATATCCTTGTCACTCCTTCTCATCATCGTGTACATCATGCTATCAATAAAGAATACATGGATAAAAATTTATCACAGATATTTATTTTCTGGGATAAACTTTTTGGCACCTTTCAACAGGAACTTGATGATGTAAAACCTGTTTATGGAGTAACAAGACCTGTAAAAACATGGAACCCGGTTAAGATCAATTTTATCCATCTGTGGTTATTGATCAGAGATGCCTGGAGAACAAAAAACATAAAAGATAAATTTCGCATTTGGTTCATGCCCACCGGCTGGCGGCCTGATGATGTGAAAGAAAAATATCCTGTCGATCATATCGCAGATGTTTACAATTATAAAAAATTTGATACCCCCGCTACAAAAACGTTTATCGCCTGGAGCTGGTCCCAAATGTTTTTTAACTATTTCCTGCTCATTTATTTTTTTGCTTTTATTGCACAAATAGGCAAGCCGCACATCTTTTATTATGGAGCTTTCGTTTTTGTTTCTATTTATGCCTACACTGAACTAATGGATGGCAACCGTTATGCCTTTTATATGGAGCTGGTAAAATCTTTTATCGGTCTTTTTATCATTTATTATTATGGTGATTGGTTTTTTTCTTCGCAACACTGGCCATGGTATCATTATGTAGTTGCTGGATATTTTATCATTTCAGTTTTTGCCACAGCTTATTTTGCTTTTTATGAAATGAAAAAAAGTGATCAGCAAATGTCTTTAGCCTGAATTTCTTTATGCCTTTCATTGACTCATCAACAATAATTGGCTCATCCGCAATGGGTTTCCTCACAAAATGCCCATCCGACAAATCTAACTGTAACCTTTCGTCAGGAATCTTAAGCCGGTTATTTTCACCTCATAGAATTGGCGTAATTTGGGGGGTAAAGCAACCCAAGAGGTTCTGCATACGATTATTTAACCGAAATATTTCAACCCTTGTTAACAGCCCGGGAATTGAGTGAGCACATAGAAGGTTGTGTAAAGAACAATAGGGATAGTCAAAAACTGATCTATGGTTCTTTCTATGGCTATGCTATGTCAATATGTGATCGCTATTCCGGGAATTACGATGACGCAGTGGAAATTCTCAATGATGGATTTTTGAAAATTTTTAAAGAAATACATAAGTACAAGCCGGCATATGCTGATACTGTCGCCTCTTTCAAAGGATGGATAAGGAAAATTATGGTGTACACAGCCATTGATCATTATCGCAAGATCAAAAAACATTTGAATGGACATACAGACCCGACCACATTACAGGTGGCTTCAGCACAGGAAACAGCGCTTGATAAGTTATCCTACCAGGAAATATTAAGAGCAGTACAGCAATTATCCCCGGCTTATCGCACAGTATTCAACTTATTTGTAATGGATGGATTGAGTCATGATGAAATATCGAATAAGCTGGGTATTGCTGAAGGGACATCAAAATCAAACCTTGCAAAAGCAAGGATGCATTTGCAAAAAATATTATTAAAACAAAACGAAAAAGAATATAAAAGGAATGCAGTCTGAGAATTTTGACAAGAAGATAAAAGATTCATTGAGCCAGCGTCCTCCTGGAAATGATACCCCGGATTGGGATAAAATGGAGACGTTGCTTGATAAACACATGCCTGTTGAAAAGAAAGACAGGAGAAGGATATTCTTTATTCTTTTTAGTTTTCTTTTATTGGGTGGTGGGACATTTCTTGTTTGGCAGAATAGCAGCAGCAACAAAAAAGAAGTCGCAGAAGTTAAATCTCCAAGACAAAATTCAGCAACAAAAGAAAATAATAAGCCTGGAAATACTGGCACAGACAAAGGCACAAATACTTCTCAGATGCCAAACAATACAGTTGATCGATCTACTTCATCGCAGAATACCCGTCCACAAACAAACGCTGTAGGAACTGATATTCCTACCGGCAAGGAAATCCAAACCGATGCCTCGATCGTAAAAGCAGATAAGAATAAAAAAACAAGTACTTCAGTAGTTAAAAATACAAACAACTCAAAACAAAAAAGCTCAGATCAAACAATTGAAGAGTTGGCTAAGGACACTGAAACAGAAAGATCATCAATTGAAGATCCAACTAAAAGTGAAAACGAACCAACTATAATAGAGAAGAAAGAGTCGATAAAAGAACCGGAAGCAGAAAAAATAAAATCTGATAATAAGGTTAATGAACAAAAAGAAGACCCAAAAGAGACCAATCCAGTAGCAGTAAAAAAAATTGATAACAAAAAACAGAAAAATAATAGCTCATTTGCAAATAACTTTTTTGTTAGCTTTTCAGCAGGCCCCGATCTTAGCAAAGTAGGCGATAACACTGGCGAAGTAAGATTGGCTTATGGTGCCGGTATTGGTTATCAAATCTCAAAAAGATTTTCAGTAAGAACAGGATTCTATGCAGGAAGGAAAGTTTATACTGCTGATCCTGGCGATTATCATCCTCCAACTAATTTCTGGACATATTATCCGAACCTGGAAAATATTGACGCAAATTGTAAAGTGTACGACATACCTATAACGGTAGATTATAAAATTAGTTCAAATAAAAAACAAAGTTGGTTTGTATCTGCCGGTGTTTCCAGTTTATTGATGAAAGAAGAAACATATGAATATTATTTTAAGCCAAATAATAGTCCTACTTATATCACCCATACCAAAACTGTCGATAATCAGAACAAACATTATTTCTCTGTATTGAATTTATCCGGGGGATATACAAGAGTTCTTAATAAAAATATAAGCCTGCAGGCAGAACCTTATTTCAAAATAGCCCTGGATGGTGTTGGCTATGGAAAAGTAAAACTGAATAGCGGTGGCGTACTTTTCTCTGCGGTCATTAAGCCTTTCGCTAAAAAATAATTCAATCAAAAAAGATTTTAAATACTTATTGGTAAATGTGAAACGTGAGCCATTTTTCACTTTTCACGTTTGACATTCTCAAATCACCTCTTTTAATTTTTCGATCACCGTATCTATTTCTGCAGTTGTATTGTATTTGCTAAATGAAAAACGAACAGGCACCAGGTTTGGATTATTATTGATCGCCCTTATCACATGAGATCCAACATCTGCCCCGCTGCTGCAGGCACTGCCACCCGATGCACAAATATTATTCATGTCAAGATTGAATAAGATCATTTCTGATTTCTCTGATTTGGGAAAAGAAGCATTTAATACCGTGTATAAACTTTGGCCATTATAATCACCATTGAACCTTACACCGGGGATCTTTTTATTCAATCGTTCGATCATGTATGTTTTTAATGAAAGAATGTATTGAGAATCCTTTTCCATATTTGCATCTGCGATCTCTAATGCTTTTGCAAAACCAACAATTCCATAAAGATTTTCTGTTCCTGCACGCATATTTCTTTCTTGCCCCCCTCCATATATCAATGGCTTTACTTTGATATTATCGTTTACATATAATATCCCCACTCCTTTCGGACCATGAAATTTATGCCCGGCACCAGTTGCAAAATGAACCGGCTTTTTTCTCAGATCAATTTTATAATGTCCTACAGTTTGCACGGTGTCTGAATGAAAGATGGCATTATACTTTTTACAAATTTCACCGGCAGTATATATATCAAGAAGATTCCCGATCTCATTATTTGCATGCATCAGTGATACAAGACATCTTTCTTTATGCTCTGCTAATTGCTTTTCAAGATCATCAAGATCAATATGACCATCTGGTAACAATTTCACAAAACTAGTTGTGATAGTTCCTTCATGATTTAAATGTTCTACTGCATGAAGTACAGCGTGATGCTCAATGGGTGATGTAATGATATGCCGACAACCAAGATCACGAATGGAAGTTGTGATGGCCATGTTATCACTTTCAGTGCCTCCACTGGTAAAAAATATTTCACCCGGGTTTGCATTTAAGATCTTGGCCACCGTTTTCCGTGCACTCTCAATAGCAAGACGTGATTCTCTTCCATAAGAATAAATAGAAGACGGGTTGCCAAAATGAGTGGTCATGTAAGGCAACATTGCCTCAAGTACTTCTTTGTCAAGGGCTGTGGTAGCAGCGTTATCTAAATAAATTCTTTGCATAATATTAAAGAGGCGCAAAGATAATTAATCGTGACTGACTGACGAATCGATTGTATGAAATGATGCAAACGATGGACTAAATGTTTGGGATTGGTCATACAAACTTTCTGCATAGTTTGTAACCTTCTTTAGTGAAACCATTAATTACCTTAAAGCCACTTCTCTACCGGGGAGGAGAACAAATTGGAATTTATGTAGTAGGGGCTTACAATTGGTAATGTCTACGCCTGCTGCAATTGACGACTTACGTTCTGCTTGTATAACCTTCCTACAGGTATTTCGGTGGCACCCAGTCGGAGCGAAGCACTGCTGTAGCCGGAGATCTTATTGAGTGAAACTATATACGAACGGTGCACCCTGAGAAACATGTGATCTGACAAAAGATTCTCTATTGCACTTATAGTTTGTTTTATCAGCAGGTTCTTTCCATTAGTAAAATGAAATTGCACATAATCTTTCCAGCTCTCGATGTACAAAATATCTTCAATAAATATTTTTTGTCGAACCCTGTCGATCTTCAAATAAATAAAAGCATCCGGGTTGGGCTGATAGAGCTTATGTTCACGAACAGTTTCATTCTCTGAGCTTCTCCTCAGGCGGTCAATTGCTTTCAAAAACCTTTCGAATGAAACGGGTTTCACGAGGTAATCGACTGCATCTAATTCAAAACCTTCAACCGCAAATTCGCGGTAAGCAGTTACAAATATCACTTTCGGCGGTTGAGATAAGTTCCTGATAAATTCTGTC
>Ga0193740_1000470_pt1 | contig 10860 bp, 16 predicted proteins | sample L2s1metaG_FD_145072 | JGI IMG/M metagenome (GOLD analysis project Ga0193740, IMG submission 145072) | Soil microbial communities from a riparian zone of the East river system, Colorado, United States - L2s1 | ecosystem: Environmental > Terrestrial > Soil > Riparian zone | place: USA: East River... | reverse complement strand
CCTATTTCCCGTACCTGGTTAGTTAGTATCTGCTTGCCGCCTCTGTGCTCGAAGTGGTAACAATGCGCTTTAGTGCTTACAGGATCAGCCGGGAATTGTAGCCTATTAGCAGTTGGCTTAGCTATACAGAACCCAGTAGTACGAACATGGGGCGTTACTGATTTAGAAATCTGCATACATGAAATACCAACTCCGGGTTGCCGTATCTGTTCTATGAATGGAGTAATAAAATCCTTAGTCATCGGTACTGTATCATCAGTTATCCATAATAAATAATCGTAGTCGGGAAAACCTGGTAATCGCTCCCGGCAAACATCTTGGAAAGCTCCAATATCAAAGCCGATGTTATTTCGGCGTATGTATCGGATGTTGTTTGCGTCGCATAATTGTTTAAACTTAGCTGATTCGCCGTTATCGTTGTGGATTACTACCAGTTCAGCTTCGCCAGTATCACACTGCTTCCAATACTTTAACCACGCTTCAAGATTGTGATAGCGGTTGAAAATAATTATGGTGACGAGGATCTTCATTTACAACCCTCCGTAATCCAAACAACATTAGTACTGATTTTTTCTTCAGGCGGAATTTCTATTGGTGTGCCACGATCTACCCAATTTTTAGCAGCCTCTAAAGTCTTAAATGTATTAACGCTATAAAAATGCCTGCACTGTTTCCACCAACTCCAAAATAAAAATCTTTTCTTTACCTGCACTTCAAAGCCAGCAAAATTATCTTTTATTATTCTGTAACATTTCATAACTCAATCGGTAGCTCCTCACCGGTTAATGCGAAGTAAAGATTTTGGAGTTGGTGTAAATGCGGTATATGTTCAAATAATCTTATACCATTCCATTCAGTAACGCCATCATGTATATGAAAGGCTATTCTTAAATGTATATCATTTTCATTATCATGAAGCCAGTAGTCATTCCTACTATCATCGCCATCAAACCCAGCCTTCTCTAATATTTCAGAAGTGATGGGGATGGGGTTATATAGATCATCATCCTTGCCTTCAGTATATTCAATACTACAAATTTTCATTGAAGTATTATTGATATATGCAGCATACACCCAATTCCCTATCCTTAACTCATTCGCTTGTATCATACCTCAAATTTACTTTTATTAGGAAAATATTCATGTAATATCGGTAACGTTCTTGCTAAACTATGCGACCCTGTAGAGAATGACGGCCTGCCATGAATGAAGCCTTTAATATCTTCAGGATTCTTTTGCGTTATTAGTTTATTATCCGGTACATATTCACCTTCGATTCGTAAGTAATTACAATATGCCGACTTTACAATAACATCGTGTGCAAACTTATCCAGGATATTAACGAAGTCTTGTCTATACACTAACGGGTAATGCCCATCGAAGTTCTTAGTAGGTAATCCCATATTCAAAAGCTGATTGCGTAACGGTCTTGCTCCTGCTTCACCTACCGAGATAAGATCACCATGATAATGGTACTTGTAATCCGGTGGCTGAAGTAAGTAAACATCATCGTTCATAAAGAATATCTCCTTAGCATATTCTAACGCTGCCAGAATCTTATACTTTATCGTTAGTTGCTTTCTGCTTGTAATATCTTCAACCCTTATCAGTGTTACGTTAGTAATCCAGTCGGGTAGCTTTTCACCTATGATTAAAACTTCAGTAGGTCGTGGATAGAATCTTTCAATAGATCGAAGTGAGTATTTTAGTTCTGAGTAGTCAGATTGGGATTTGAGGGGGTAGGCGATTGTCATAAAATCATCCTGAATTTATGTTTGCAAAAAGCACCATTATCTTTAAATCCTGATTCGATTAATTCTTTTTTAGTAAGATTCTTTCCGCCTCTTTTTCTTCCCATCATTCTACCAGATTCATTTACAAAAACAGTTGATGGTTTTGTTAAACCCATATACTCCCAGTTTGTAGCCTTATAAATACCACCTGTATGATTTTGCCATGTATCTGCATAAGTTACTAAACACTTCCATTTGCTACTATCAATCATCTTCATTGATTTACTTAAAAGAAATGAGCAAGCATTCTTTGGTACACCCTCTGCTATTACAAGTCTTGTTAATGATAAAACTTTTTTCCAATCACCTTCAGGGTATGTAGCAATAGCAGCATTTTTAGTAGGTGGTAACCACCAAGCAACACCTAAACACCATTGCTCAAAAAAACATTCTTCTTTCTTAAATAATCCATGAGTATAAACACCAGTATTTGTTGCCGATTTTGCGTAGTGATACTTTTCAACAAGTTTTCTTGCTGTACTTAATGAAATAGGTCTTACGACCCAATCTTCTTTTTTTAGTTTATCTATGTTCGGATCATTTATCATTATTACTTATTTCCTGCATATCCTTAGTATCTCTAACATTCCGAATATCCAGCCCTTCACGTTTCTTGATCTCCATTATCCATTTATCAGGAGCTTGGTAAATAGTTCCACCTAACTGAATATAGAAGGTTTGGTTTGCTAAGTTGTAAAAGAGTTTTATGGTGAGGAGTTTGGAGGTCATTTGTAATACCTCACTTCTATCCCACTCAACGGGCAAGTTATTGGGAAAATAGTTGTATCTCTATACTTCAGTAACGCAGAATTATAAGCAACTTCAACAAACGAGCTATCTCTGAACTTCCAGTTAAGTTCATACCACTTACTTACACGATACATTTTATTTTGCTTAGGTATTACTTCAATATCTTCCCAACCTTTGCTACAAGAACACAGCGAAGCAATAAAACACATAGCAAGTAAGAAGATTAGGAAGCGCATGGTTGTAAGTTATAGTTACGTTCAAATTCTGTTTCGTCAACTTCTGATAATGGAATAAATCTATACTTACCGTATGCTAATATTAATTCAACAAACCAGTAAGTTGGTATTCCTGAAATAGGTGATATATCTTCGGACTTAACCGTATAAATTTCACCCTCTTTTAATTCACACATACTTTTTGGTAGCTTTCCAGGTGTTGTTTCATCAATGCATATTACCTTCATAATATAAGTTTTAAAATGACCCCAGTTGAGAACAACCGGGGGATAATCCACCATCCTTTTGGGCTGTGAGCCCTAAGAAGAAAGTTTATATGATGATTGATAATTGTCATAGTAAATAGCCCCGATCACTCAGGGCTATGAGTTACGATTCTGGCTCAGGTGTCACATCAGGGTTAATATCATCAATACCCTGTACAGCAGTTTTGACAGCTTCGAAAGCGGCTTCAACTTCTGGACTTACATCATCAGCTGCTTGAATAGCAGTTTCCAGGTCAGTAATCTTTGAATTAATTTCGGTCTTTACCTTTTCAAGTTGTGTTGCTAACGAAACAAGTTTCGCAGCTAATTCTGATTGTTCCATTTGGATTTGTTTTAGAATATTAAAAATTGAATTAAGAGACTGTTTTATATCTAACTCGTAGCAGTTGTCATCCTGAACGATGTGATGATAAATATGGATCTTCATTGTTATAAGTTTTTTAAAATTGAGGCCAGCGTAGAAACGCCAGCCGTTTCTTGGTTATTCCAATTCCTATTGAACTAATTGTTACCATTAGCAATCTTTTCAGCTTGTGCAGCCGCTTCTTTAATAGTCTGCACCTCTTCTGTTATTGAATCGTCAAGTACATGGCGCAAATCAACACGCTCTTTCAGCGGCAAAGCTAATGCACCTTTGGTAATACTTTCTGCATTCTTAGGCGTTCTGGTTTTCTTGATTACTTCAGACATAATTGTAAATTTAAGTTAGTTACTCCATTGGGTTGCCATTGCCTCCGCAATTCCTGTGAAAAACCTACTCCTGTTTTTTTGCCTGTCAGGCCCTGGTGCCATCCGGTGAACTTTCGCCTCTCTGCCATGCACAACATTTGTGTACTGTAACGGCTTTAATCCTTTCAGCCAAAGACAAACCATTTTACTTTCACCATGCCCAAATTGCCACGGTTGAATATACTGATCCGGTTTTGGTAAATTAGACCACGAATGTTGAATAGGATTTTCAATACAAACCTTACCACACGGATGGTTAATAAATAATTTAAAGAACTCAGCAGCTTCATTCATTTTATCCCAACGATCTTTTACTCTTACCAATGTTCCCTTTTCGTATAACCATCTAACACCTGAATTTGCTAAGTAAGTGCAAGGCGGGTGAGCAATTATTAAATCCCAGTTATCTTTCAATAAAATAGAAACATCACCTTGAAAATGATTGCCCGGCTTTTCTGTTTGTAACAAATCGCAACTTATGGCAAAGTGGCCCTTAGCTGCAAAAGCATCTCTAACAACTCCAGAAAACTCACAAGCAATTAATACTTTCATAACATTATAAAATAAATCAGCCCTTCAATAATCAAGCTATCCGGTGAGGGACGAACAAAACTACGAAGGGCTAAAAAGTTTTTGCCAGCCTCACCACTGGCATTAGAAATACTAAGATAACAAACTATTTCATATTTCGATCAATTGTTACTAACTTTATTTTTCATAAACAATTTCTCACGCGCACGACCCCAATATCTATTGGGGTTTCGCATTAATAAAAAGTCCCGGCTAAGATTAACCAGGACTACATTCAAACCATTAAACCTATTTATCCAACAAAAGTTTATACTTGTACGTTCTGCATTGAATCGAGAATACCAAATACTTTAAGCAACCAAACTATCAGAATCAGTATCACAACTATGTTAAGAATATTTTTTATCGTAGGCTGCATCGGAATAAGTCTATTGATAACGTATAGTAAGAAACCAATTACCACAACCGTTATGATTATTGCGAGTAAGTTCATAAGCTATCATCCTCCTTTTTATTTCTGATTACGTTAATGTTTATGACTGGTTGGATATTATTTCCGTCGCTATCAACCGGAGTTACTTCTTGCCTCTCCACATAACCCCGATCTTTGAGCAATGTTTTTGCTGAAAATATAGTTGCAGCAGTATCGCCATCTTCAACCAGCTTTAATAGTTTCGATTCAACAAAATCTTTTTTAATCTCCCGCAGGTCAAGTATGCGCTGCTTAAATGCTGGGTCTGTTTCCATCCAATCGTAGTAAGTTGATCGTGGAATATCTATTGACCTGGCAGCAGTTGTTACCACTCCCATATACTTGATCATCGCTTCAACCATCTCATTTTGTTTCTGCTTGTTCACCATGTGATAAAGTTATACCATTTTTTTTAATGATGATACTTGGGTCTAATTTCAACATCCGGTCAATTATTACTTGGCAGTACTTTGGGTCTATCTCCATTCCGTAACACTTTCTGTTTAATTGATGAGAAGCGACCATTGTAGTTCCTGAACCAAGAAATAAATCTGCTATCAATCCAACCGAATGATTACTTATTGCTTTCGCTGCTAATGCAACCGGTTTTTGTGTAGGGTGATGTTTGTTTATGCCGTCCTTGTCTATATCCCAAATGGTTGTTTCTGTTGTAGCCCCACAAAAATTAAGTTTGCCGCCCTTTGGTTTCCAATAAAGGCAAGGCTCATGTTTCTGTTTGTAGTTCGCATTTAAAGCCCCGTAGCCTCCATTCTTTACCCATATAATCAATGCGTGTATATCTCCGACCTCCTGAATTGTGTTGTAAATAGTACCCGCCTTAGTGCCAGCAAACCATGTATAGATTGGCCCCGAAGTAATGGAAGCCATCAAAGGAATTGCATCTGCATAAATCTGTTCCGAATGGTCATTTTCTAATTTTGTCCTTTGGTCTTTTTTAACGCCCTCATTTGTAAATTGAATCCCGCCCGAATAATTTACCCCATAAGGAGGATCTGTAAAAACCATATCCGCTTTCTTCCCATTCATCAATTTACCCACATCATCCGCATTCGTACTATCCCCGCAAAGCAGCCTGTGTTCGCCTATTTCAAATAAATCTCCAAGTACTATATCGGTTTCAATTTCATCCGGTATTTCGTAATCGTCCTCCTGCGCTTCCGCCTTCGGCAAAGCCCAATCAGGGATATCAAGGCCCCATGAAGGCGCTTCCGGCCAATCGGAAATGATCTTATCCCACTCCCATTCACCAAATCCCACATTATCCTTGATCACAAACTCCCGCTGCTGGGCCTCGGTCAGATCCGAGCAGTCAATTACCGGAACTTCTTTCATCCCGGCAGCAATGCATGCCCGGAGTCGCATATTTCCACCAAGAACAACATTCCCGTCTAAGCCCTTTTTAAAGGCAATAGGGCGCTTCTCCAACATCTTGGGGAATTCCTTGACCGACTGCACTAAAGCCTGAAATTTTGCATCTGTGATAACCCTGGGGTTATCTGGGTTCTCTTTTAGGAGCGAAATGTCCATTTTTGTAGTCATAAAATTATAGATTTAAATTGTTCTAATGTCCTGCAAATAACGTATTTATACCCAAGTGTGGTTACCAGATCCTCGAATCTTCGCTGATCCGGTGATTGTTTACCGTCCTCTGTTTTCATTTCAATAAACACTGGCCCTTTCAAATAGATCATATCCGATACACCTGGCACAACTCCCATTGCTTTCATCCTATTCCCTTCAATAGAATTACGAGCTTTCTGGTTTACATGGAAAAGCATACCCCTTTCAGCCGGGTAATTATTCCAATGCCACTGGAAACAGGTTGATTGTAGTTGATCTTCGCTCAAAATTGATATTTTATCTGTAACCATGAAAATACCGTGTTATCTGTAACTATTATGAATACCAACCAGTTAAACCCAAAAGTTACAGGTTTACACATTTTTTTAATTTTCCTTATAGTACCCATATATATATTATGTGTGTACATATACCATATACATAATATCATACAGTAATTAATATAAATATATCTGTAACTTCTGTAACTATTGAATAATTGTTTAATTGTTAGAATGTTACCAAACACAGTGAAAATTATTAGCATCTGTTTTAATTTGTAACTGTAACCTAAAATCCATCTCTTGAAATTGGTACAAACCCGCCCGGTTCAATATGTGGAATAACTATTTTTTGCTGAACAGAGTAGATCCTACTTGGCCTGAAGTTAACTTTTTTTATAACCTGAACATACCCTGCTTTTTTCAATTCCATCCCGATCCTTTTTAATGATAACTTCTGGTTTGTTTTCCTTTCAAGTTCAACCTTTATTTCAGTAGCGGTTAATTCTATTTCAGTGCCTGGCTGGTAATATTTATCAATAAGATCACCCTCAAGCGATGATTCGTGGAATCGTTCACTTCCTGATTCCAGCCGCTTAATATCATCGCCAGATATTCGCCAATCGAATCCAGATTTGTATAAATGATAAGCCTCAATAAGTAAATGAGTTTTGTTAATTGAATTGTATTTATCAAAGTCGATCCATGTCACTTCAATAGGAACTAATCTGCGGTTCATTGTGTCGTTCAATATTTCCAAATCATTTGTAGTGCCACATAATACAGCCAAACGGTTAAGATCCACATTCATTTTACCATAAGGCTCTCTAAGTGTGAATGATTGCTTTGATAACATTGATTTAAGGTGAATAGTATCCTTCTTTGTTTTGCCACCGCACTCGTCATCCATTACAATCAGCTTTTGCGTAAGCATAATATTAAGATCAGTATCTTTCATGCCTTGCGAAATTTCAGCATAGTATGGCTTTAATGCATCAGGTAACATCCTGCGAAACGCTTCTGTTTTTCCACTACCGTGACGTTCACCAGCGAAGATTAGCATTAACGGAGAATGTTCTCCGTAAGCGGATGCTATAATTGAAACGAGCCATTTCTTACCGAAGTAATGGAGATCATTATCAGTATCGAAGCAATCAAAAAAACTATCAATTACTCCGGATGGCTGTACACTCTTGTTTTCCTCAAACCAATCATGTAGTGGATTATATTGCGTAGTGCTTGAAGAGAAGAGTATCATCTTAAATAAATCAAACGTTAACTTATCAAACAGCATAAGACCTTCAAGAAAGATAGTATTAAGATCAATCTCATCAAGTATCTTCCCGTCGTTTTCTAACTTACGGGTAATTAAATTTCTTTTAAGTTGGTATGTTTGACGCAACCACATTCTAACATTTTCAACCAATGATTCACCCGTTGCGAAATTTGAATTTGATGCGTACGCCTGGTTAATAATTTCATCAGCGTTATCAATCCCTTCAAACTTCTTTAGGTTTGCAGCAATCTGCTTCCCATCCAATCCTGATTTCTTCATTGATGAAGTAGCGGCGGCAATCTTCTTTGTACGTTCGCTGTAAGTCTGAATCCCGGCCTGTTTTGCAAACCAGTATATTGTAGCAACGGTTATCTTATTACCAGCCCTACCATTACCACGAAGGCAGTAAGTATATTGCCGATCACACATTGATTGCTCGTATTTTTGTGAACACGAAGAAAGGATGTGATAATAATTTCGACCAGCCTCACCGAATTGATCAGCCAGCCCAAAGCCAACGGCAACCCAATCACGGTAATCATCAACACAGGAAACATGAGATAACTGCATTTCGTTTATCACCCGCTCAAATTCATCTTGTACGAATATTGTAGATTGAATTTTCCGTTGTTTCGGTTTAGGTAAATACTTTTTATAGGTTAATGATTTATCGTTAAGGAATAGGTCTGGGTCGTAAGAAACGTAACGAGGTCGGCAAACATCTTTTCCAGATGGATCGGGAATGAGTTGGTATTGACGAATTAAGTAGTCGCTGATCGCCTCAAATGCTTCGTTGTGTTTTTCGGGATCAATTTTAACAAGTACACAAAGCCCGGTTCCCGATACTGAAGTAAAGCAAGCGTAAACATATGGGTCTTTTGAAAGAAGTGATCTAACACCTTCAAGGTCGCTTCCTAAGTTATCCAGGTCCATCGAAACAAATCCAGAGTGAGCCGATAATCCTGTAATAGATCGCTGCGAGAATAAACCCGAAATAGTAACGTACTGCAAATTTCTTTTTGCTTGCTGTCGCTCTTCGTGGTCTTTGATAGTTCTTATTTTCAATACCTGATCTTGCCATCGCCCCGATTGAATTGCATCTAAGAAAACATTAAGTAGTACGGTATCTTTACTCTTTACATCGTGGATGTTTTTGTAGATTGAGATGGTTGCCATTTCTTAAAATGTAGTTTTAATTCGGTTGTTAGATTCTCTTCGGCCTTGTCCTTATGCCACTGATTAAACTTTTTATCTTTTGCTTTGCACCATTCAGCAGCCAATGAAAAATAATTTTGGAGTATGAATTTAAAGTTTTGTTCTGTCATTTCAGGAACAGTTTTTTTAGCGTAGTGAGCTAAATCTTTCCCTATTTTAAAGAAAGGATAGTATTCTTTTTTCTCACGATTTGCTTCAATCAATGATGGCACGTCAATTCCTTTTGTGACTATCACAAAGTCGCTTAACCGTTCGGCTTCTTCAATTTCAGGTGGCGGGAAAACATGACCACAATATTTGCATTCACGGGAACGGGCAGGAAGTATCGCATCACAGTTAGGACAATTCTTTACAGGTGCAACACCTGGATTACCAGCTTTGGGCGGGTTGTGGAATATGTTCTCCCAATCACGGCCATCCGACCAATCACCGTGCGTAATTGCATTCTGGCCAAGATCAATGATAGTGAACGCTGCTTTTGCATCAGTAGGACGGGAACCACGACCACAACACTGCAGCCATAGCGGCATTGACAGAGTTGCCCGGTTCATAATGATCACATCTGTATCGGGAGCATCAAACCCCATTGTAAGGATGCCAACATTATTAAGTATTGCGCCGGGAGTGTTCAGATACCATTTAACTATTTCATCACGATCACCGCACAGCGAATCAACGGAGCGGGAGTTTAAACCAGCTTCACGAAATGCAGCGTCAACTAATCGGCTATGTTCAATGTTGACGTTAAAGATTAGGCATTTACCCCCATTCCCGTAACGCTGATATGCGATTACTGTATTCTGAATATGTTTTGCTTTAGAAAACTCCATTGCCATCATCTTATCATCATACTCACCAGCTTTAATTTTTAACTTACCAGCATCAACAACATCTTTAGGAGCGTAGGTAATGTTTTGGCACAATGAACCGCCGTTAATGAGATCCGGAATATCAACGCCGCAAACTATGTCCTGATAATAATCTTTTAACGGCTTCTTTTTATTTGAAGTTAGCGGGGTAGCTGTGAACCCAATGATATACTGAGTGGGGAACAGCTCATGCATTTTCGCAAACCCTAAATTATGCGCCTCGTCAATAATTACCAATCCAATGTCCTGAGGTATTCGACGAATTGTACTTTCAACCATGCCAACATATACAGCGGATTTAGGAACTGTTTTCATACCGGCCCGAATCATTTGCCCGCTGATACCGTATGCATGAAATAAAGTTCTAACAGTTTGGATCATTAATTCTTTCCGGTGGACCAGTATAAGCACCGATTTACCCGACTTCTCAATATATCGTTTTGTTATAGCGGAAAACGTTATTGTCTTGCCTCCTCCGGTTGCAAGCTGGAAAACAACTTTTCTGGTAGTTCTTAATTTTTGTGCGACCTCAATTACAGATCGCTCCTGGTATTCTCTTAATTGCATTTAGTATGGTAAAAAAAATAATCCCGAAGGTTTCAGCGTCGCAGTTGCCTACTCCCTTCGGGAAAATAAAAATGTTCTGCCGCTGCGACCCGGCTATGTAAAGTTAATACAATTTTAAAACAACCTCCTTAGTTTATTCTTCTTTTCATTAGTATCCCTGGCATTAGCCATGTGATGCTTTAAATCAATTCCTAAGTGGCATTTCTGACATAAGGCAGCAAGGTTATCGTATTCATTATTGGTTTTGTCGTGATCAAGGTGAGCAATTGTAAGAACGATCTTTGTGCTTTTAAG
>Ga0193740_1000469_pt1 | contig 10864 bp, 9 predicted proteins | sample L2s1metaG_FD_145072 | JGI IMG/M metagenome (GOLD analysis project Ga0193740, IMG submission 145072) | Soil microbial communities from a riparian zone of the East river system, Colorado, United States - L2s1 | ecosystem: Environmental > Terrestrial > Soil > Riparian zone | place: USA: East River... | reverse complement strand
CGGTTTCATAGTTACCCGCCTCGCCGAATGCAAGAACCGCCCGGCTAACCATGAAACCGGCAACCGAAACACTTAAAGCTGTTATTCCAAAAAGTCCAAGTACTGCATTTAATCCTTCGCCAAGAGGAATTCCTAAAGCATGGATCATCGCACCGATACTCCAGATAATGATCGCCCATGTATATCCTTTCTTTGTTCCAAGTTTATCAATGATCCTACCGGCTAAAAGCAGGCTGATTGCATAGCCAAACTGAAACACCGCAGTTATGTTGGCATAATTTGTATTTGTCCAGCCAAAAAGTTCTGAAAGATCCTTCTGCAACAAACTCAGCACTTGCCTGTCAAGGTAGTTTATTGTAGTAGCAAAAAAGAGCAGGGCACAAATTGTCCACCTGTATTTTCCAATGGCTTGTTGCATCGTAGATTTTTTTATGATACCAACTTAGGTAATTCTTATCAGCGTCCCTTGCGACGCTCCATTCATCTCCTGAACTACTATTTAGCTGGCTTTATTGATCCGATCAATTTCAACACTTTCTTAGTTTCTGATTCAATAGTCCCGTAATCTTTTGCTTCCATCAGTTTTTTACTGATAAGCTTGCTACCCATTCCTACGGCGCATACACCTGCTTTAAACCATCCCTCAATATTTTCTTTTGTTGTATCTACACCACCAGTCGGCATAAAAAGGAGTTTTGGAAAGATATCCTTTATAGTTGTCAAAAATTCAGGGCCAAGCATATTTCCAGGAAATAATTTAATGAATTTGATGCCCGTATTTTCAGCAGCAATGATCTCACTCGGCGTCATACATCCGGGTGCATAAAAAATATCATTGCTTACACAGTAAGCTGCAACATCAGGTACAAAACCAGGGCTCACTAAAAAATCAGCGCCGGCAGACATGTAATCAGTTGCATCTTGCATATTCTTAATTGTTCCTACTCCTAATAACAATCCCGGCATTTCTGCATTGCGCAATGCAACCATCTTTTTGAAATTCTCCAATGCTGCATCGCCACGATTGGTGTACTCCACGGCTTTCACTCCTGCACGATAAATTGCTTTCAATACATCGAGGCTCACTTCTTCGCTTGAATTAAAATATAAAGGAAGCATTCCTTGCTTTATTATTGCGTCTGCTATTTGTTGTGTCTTACTCATATCTTATTACTTTGATCCCGGGCATAAATGCCCCGGCAATTTCATATTTTAACTTTTATTACTAATTTCTTGATTGTTCCCTCTCCTATCATCGGCGCATGCACATCTTCAGGAAAGAAAATTGCAAACTGCCCGTCTCTCAATTGAAAAAATGTATCTGGTGTATCGTTATAGAACTGCACATCTTTCTCAGCATTGTAATCACCATTTGGTGTTTCACATTTTTCTCTTGGCTTCCATCCAATAGTTTCAAAGCCACTAATGCAAAGTTGAATATCAATATTCTTATTATGACATTCAAACTTTGCACAACTTACTTCTATTGTTTTGCCCGGTGCATTACTGTAAATAGCTTTTAAGCCATCTGAAATGTCTGCTTTACCATCTGCAGCATTTGCAAGATCAGTCTGGCTGATATATTCAAATGCTTTTGCAAATAGAGGATGGGCTGAAAAATATTTTGGTGCGTTTTGAAGTGTGTCTATTATCATACCCATGTCTCCGCCGTGGCGGAGAACTTAGTTTTAAAATGGTTTACAAAACGATGTTTCATTATAACTGAGTTTCTTTTGCTCAGTAGAGGTCAGAAAGATGAAGTGTGCGACGCAACAGACGATGATAGTAATAATATTGCTGGTAACACAATTATTCAACTTACGTATCCAAAGAACTTACAAATAAAAAAAGAATATCCCACCTAAGTCTCTCCGCCGCGGCGGAGACAGAGGTTAACGCTGCACCCTTCCACTACCATCACCTTTCATCAACTCTTTTACATCACTTAGTGTAGCATGATTAAGGTCACCAGGTATGGTGTGTTTTATTGCACTTGCCGCTACACCAAACTCTGCTGCATCAGGCATTGACATACCTGTAACCAATCCAAAGATCAAACCGCTGGCAAATGAATCACCGCTACCCACACGGTCAACAATGCGGACATTGTATTTTTTTGTATGATAAAAATCTTTGCCATCGTATACCAATGCACTCCAGCCATTATCACTGGCGCTGTAACTTTCGCGAAGCGACGATGCAATGAATTTAAATCCGAACTTTTCTTTCATTTGTTTAAATACATCTTTATACCCATCAAGATTTAGTTCGCCTTTGGTTATATCCGTATGCGCCGCTTTAAATCCCAGTGTTGTATCTGCGTCTTCTTCATTACCGATACATACATCTACATGCTGGCAAAGTTTTGACATCACTTCTCTTGCTTTTTCTTTGCTCCATAGTTTTTTGCGATAGTTAAGATCGATGCTTGTAGTGATACCTTTTGCTTTTGCAGCTTTTAATGCGGCTTCAGTCAATGCAGCAGCTTTATCACTCAATGCAGGTGTAATACCGGTAGTGTGAAACCAATCTGCACCGGCAAAAATTTTATCCCAATCAAACTCTTCCATGTTTACATCAGCAATGGAAGCTCCTGCCCTGTCGTAAATAACCTGTGATGCCCTCATAGATGCACCTGTTTCTAAAAAATAAATTCCAAGTCTTTCGCCACCACGGACAATATATTGTGTATCTACTCCATAACGACGAATGTGGTTGATAGCTGACTGACCGATTGCGTTGTTAGGTACTTTTGTTACAAAGGTTCCGTTCAATCCGTAATTACATAATGCGGCAGCAACGTTTGCTTCGCCGCCTCCGTAAGTAATATCAAATGTATCTGCCTGTACAAACCTTTTAAAATCCGGTGTTGATAATCTCAACATAATCTCGCCCAGTGTTACTACTTTCTTTGACATCTTCGTTGCTTTTGGTTTTTTGGTTTTCAAAAAATATTTACCGATCAAACTTTTACTGTTTTATGAACAACCTCATCAATATTCCACCCAAAATATTCTTTTGCATTGTTATAGCAAATATCCTGGATGACCTTTCCTACCCACTTTATATCGTTGGGAAGTTCCCCGTTTTCAATTTCTTCACCAAATAAATTGCAAAGTAATCTCCTGAAATATTCATGTCGTGGAAATGAAAGAAAACTACGACTGTCAGTAAGCATACCGATAAACTTACTGAGCAAGCCCATATTACTGAGTGCATTTATTTGTTTTATCATTCCATCTTTCTGATCAAGGAACCACCAGGCCGAGCCCCATTGGATCTTTCCGGCAGCAGAACCATCATTAAAATTGCCGATCATCGTTGCAAATAGTTCATTATCGGCAGGGTTAAGATTATAAATAATTGTTTTTGCTAGTTTATTATTTGTATCGAGTCTATTTAAGAATTTTGATAAAGCTCTAGCCTGTGAAAAATCGCCCACACTATCCCAACCTGTATCCGGGCCAAGTTGTTTTAGCATGCGACTATTGTTATTTCGCAATGCTCCAAGATGATATTGTTGGACAAACCCTTTTTCCCAATCCCATTCCGCGAATGTTACCAGCATCGCTGATTTAAATTTCTTTCTTTCTTCCAAGCTCAAATCGCCACCTGAACGAGCTTTTGCAAATATCCCGACGATCTCAGTTTGCGTATAATCTTCTGCATAGATCTCTTCGAGTCCATGATCACAGCACTTTCAACTATTCTCTACGAAATACTCGTGTCGCTTTCTTAGTGCAGCAATATAATCGTTGAAAGTGCTGATGGAAATATTGGATGCCTTTTCAAGAAGTGTGAGATAATTATTAAAAGTATTTACATCATCTACATTCATCGCCTTATCCGGACGAAAGGCTGGCAGCACCTTTATATGCCAATTATCATTGCTGATCTTTTTATGATATTCAAGATTATCAACCGGGTCATCTGTTGTACAAATGACCTTAACATTCATTCTTTCCAACAAACCTCTTACACTATAATCTTTTTCCTGCAGTTTGGCTGATGCTACATCATAAACTTTCTTAGCATTATCACCATTTAAAATATCATTTATGCCAAAATATCTCTGCAACTCAAGATGAGTCCAATGATAAAGTGGATTACGTAAAGTATAAGGAACTGTTTCTGCCCATTTTTGAAATTTCTCCCAATCACTTTTACGCCCTGTGATGTATTCTTCGGGTACACCATTAGTACGCATGGCTCTCCATTTATAATGATCACCATAGAGCCATACTTTTGTTATGTTCTCAAAATTTTTATCTGTAGCAATTTCATCCGGTGGCAGGTGATTATGATAATCTATAATCGGCATTTCCTTAGCAAACTCATGATAAAGTTGCTGAGCAGCCTTGCTGTTTAGCAAGAAATTTTCATCAAGAAATTTTCTCATATGACAAATTGAGGTGAGGTTTATAAATCCTTCAAAAACAGGTATTAAATGTATGAAATCTATTGGGTAAAAAATTGAAAACTCCGCAATCGTTACCGGAATTATTGCTTGATCTCATAATAAGAGACATGGGTAAAAAGTAGAATTTGATGTTGAATTTGGCGGTACTACGATGATGATCATTAAACCCTAATTATAAACTCACTCCTCTTTTCCAGGGTATGAAGTCATCTTGATTTAGCTGAACAGCCTTTGGAATTACTTCTCCACTAGCTGCCTTAATGCAATATTCCAATATCTCCTCTCCCATTTGCTGGATCGTTTTATCACCTTCTACGATCGGCCCACAATCAATATCTATAATATCATTCATCCGTTTTGTAAGATTACTGTTCGTGCTTACTTTAATGGTAGGACAAACAGGATTACCAGTGGGTGTTCCCAAGCCAGTGGTAAATAAGATCAACGTGGCTCCGCTTGCCGCTTTACCTGTTGTTGCTTCCACATCATTACCGGGAGTGCAAACCAGATTTAAGCCTGGTTTAGTCACAGGTTCAGTATAATCCAAGACATCTACAACTGGTGATGTACCACCTTTCTTAGCAGCACCATTACTTTTTATTGCATCGGTGATCAATCCATCTTTAATATTCCCCGGAGAAGGATTCATATGAAATCCTGAACCTACTTTATGCGCAGCATCATTGTAAGCAGTCATTAAATGAATAAACTTTTTTGCGGCTGCTTCATTTGCTGTTCTGTCGATCAGGTCTTGTTCCGCACCGCAGAGTTCGGGAAATTCTGCCAGCAAAATTTTTCCGCCCAGTGCAACAACAAGATCAGAAGCATAACCAACCGCAGGATTTGCTGAAATACCACTGAACCCATCGCTGCCTCCGCATTTTACGCCGATACATAATTTATCAAGAGTAGCAGGCTTGCGTTCTAATTTATTTATCTCTATTAACCCTTCAAATGTTTTCCTGATAGCTTCAGCGATCAATTGCTCTTCACTTTGTGATTGTTGCTGTTCAAAAATATAAAGCGGTTTATCAAAATTTGGATTACGCTGCTTAAGATCGTTTATAAAATCCTGCACTTGCAAATTCTGGCAACCTAAACTTAATACTGTAACTCCAGCCACATTCGGATGATCTGCATAGGAAGCCAACAATTTACCGAGTATCCCGGCATCTTGTCTTGTGCCGCCGCAGCCACCCTGGTGGTTTAAAAATTTTATCCCATCAACATTTTTAAATGGCCTGTTCCCATTTTTATGCTGGGGAGAAGAAAAAATATCCACAGATGAAAAATCTTTTCCTTCTTTATAGGCTGCTATCAGCTGATGCGTATAACTTTTGTATTTATCGGTAACAGCATAACCCAACTCATTATGTAACGCTTCACGGATCACATCGAGATTCCGGTTTTCACAAAACACGGTTGGAATGAATAACCAGTAGTTAGCTGTTCCTACTCTACCATCACTTCTATGATAACCATTAAAAGTCCTTCCCTTGAATTTTGAAACGTCCGGAGCATGCCATTCATATTTTGCAGCACGATAGGCAAATGGATCGGCAGCATGCTTTGTATTCGTAGTCGTCATCAATCCACCCTTGGGTATAAAACTTTGGGCCTTACCTACCAGCACCCCATACATTATGATCTCATCGCCGGTATTTAAGTCTTTTGTAAAAAATTTATGCTTGGCATTAATATTATCCTGCAACACATATTCCTCACCCTCAAAAGAAATAGTATCACCTTTAGAAAGATTTGCCAATGCAACGATCACATTATCTTTTGGATTTACCTTTAAAACTTTGTGCTTCATTTTAATTACACGACCGCTTTTTTTGCTTCGATCCCGGCTATTGTTTTTAAAACTCCAGTTGATAAAAACTCAGAAAGATATTCCTGGATAGATTGCAACAAACCCGGCAGCTTTGTAAGATCGGTTCCCCAAAGTTCCTCGTTTTGCATGACAATTTCAGCTACTTTATCAGGACCATTATTTTCCCAAACCCGGAAGAAATATTCAGCAGAGTCATCTTTTATTTCATATAGCTTATCGTTCCTCATTCCGAAATATTTACCACCCTCACTTTTAATTGCTTTCATGTATAGCAAAAAACCTGCAAAACCTGCTGCCATATGAGCCGGCACCGTATCATTTAATTCATAATGGCCTTGAAGCAAAGGTATATTTCGCATTTTCATCTTCGAAGTATACTGAACAGTGATGCTCAGCCACTGATGTTCAATAAAAGGATTACAAAACCGTTCAAATACACGATTCGCAAAATTTTCTTTAACTTTTTTATCAATAACAAACGGAATTGCTGGTGCAATTTCAGTATGCATCAGTTCTTTGGTAAATTTTCCGTACACTGCATCATTCATTGCGTCCCTCGTAATATTAAATCCACTCAGAAATGCGAGTCCACAATTGAATGTATGTGTACCATTCAGCAATCTCAATTTTAATTCCTTAAATAACGTAATATCCGGTGTAATGATGACACCTTCATCAGATTTAGAAAAACATAGCGTCTCTTTTACTTTTTCATCGCCCTGGATAGCCCAAAGGCGAAACACTTCGCTCATCGTTAACAACTCGTCTTTATATCCCAATGCGGTTTCAATTTTTTTGGCATCAGCAGCATTCGGTTTTCCCGGCACAATACGATCAACTAAAGAATTACAAAATGTATTATGATTTTCCAGCCATTCGATGAATTTAAAATCAAGATCGTTTTCATGCGCCAATTCCAATACGATACTTTCTAGTTTATTTCCGTTATCTGTTATCAATTCTGTTGGCACGATCACCATACCACTTTCTTTAGTCCCCCCAAAAGCTTTGAATCTTTCAAATAAAAATGCAAGTAGTTTGCCCGGAAAAGAAACAGGAGGTTCGTTATTGATATTATCAGGAACTAATTGGATTCCTACTTCAGTGGTATTTGAAATAACAATTTTCATTTCAGGATTGTAAGCGCATTTTAGTATCAAGGGCCATTCAGTCTTTGCAGCAAGCACACGGCTTACAGATGCGTTGACAATATTTTCCTCCACTGTTTTACCTTGCTCGACTCCGCGAACACAAACAGTATACAAACCATCCTGCATGTCAAAAGCTGTGCTGTCGCTATCGGTTGACTTTACGATCACCACTCTTCCATTAAATAGTCCTTGCTTATTTGCTTTGTCAATAAAATGATCTGGCAAAGCTCTTAACAACACACCTGTACCAAATTGCAAAACCTTTTCAGGTAATTCAAATATTTTTTCATTGGGCACATCCAACCCATTTTTTACTGCAATTTGATTAATATTATTTTTTGATAACTGCATATAATTCGATTCTTAATTATTTTCCAACATTTCTGTTTCGCAGAAATATGATTAAAAAATCCATGAAAATCCATCTGATCCGTGTCATCCGTGTTCCTATTCAACGGGCTTCCACCTGTTTCCGAAAACCCACGCCACATTAATTTTATTCGCCAGTTCTTTATTTATATTATCAGCAAACCATTTATAATCCCCTGCCTTTCGATTACAATTATAATAGTACACTCTGTGTCCCCACTGTATCAAATTATTTGTTGGTACCCGGTAGATCGCCGAGTCTCTCATGTTATCTGCAAACACACATTTGATCAGATAGAACTGAGCATCCCGATGATAACGACCCAACATAAATCCATCATAGCCTTTGAAAGAACAATTCACCAAAACAGTTTTCGAATCCTGGTTGGCTGAACCATCATGCCAGATTGTAGCCGTACCGCCATGTGTTATAAACTCACAGTTCTCCGCCCATGCCCATCCTCTCGGACAATAAAAATCAACACCTCCCTCCATCACACAATCTTTAAAATACCACATGCCATTCTCCGTTTCCCATGGACTAACTGTATCACCCGCTAAAGATCTAAAATGACAATTGACCGCTTTCAATTTTGTACAACTCATTGCCCGCAATGTCATTTGATGTCCATACTTTCCGATCTTCTTTTGCTTATTCACTGAATCCAGCGGGCAGTCAATTATTTTTTCTTCTTTAAAGTCAAAACCAAAACTGTTGACGATAGTGAGATTTATTAAGGTGATTTCATTTGCTCTCACATTCATCGTTGCCACACCCCAATCATCTTGATGCTCACATCGCCATTCGTCTCTTGCAATTGCTGCGGTGATGATCGTTTTTTCTTTATCCTCTCCTTCAAAAACAATATTTGATCTTTCAATGAACAACTTCTCTTTATAAACTCCTTTCTTAATCCAGATCGTCCTTGGAGTATTTGATGAAGCTGCCAAACTGTTTATCGCTTCCTGAATGGTATTAAAATCACCACTGCCATTTATATCAACAACGATCTTCTTTTGCGCAAATACTAATTGAGTCAGCGCAACTGCTACCAATATGAAAAGAACTTTCTTCATTCACATCATTTTTTCAACAACCACTTCACAAGATCCTCTGCAGCTTTATAGTTTTCATATTCGGCCGGCAATTTTCTTCCGTCAATATACTCATTATATAACCACGGATCGCCTACAATTAGCACTTTCCCTTTACCGAATTGTGTAGTAGCAATGATCACATCCCCATCTTTTGTAGCATTGGCTTTGGCCGGTGCCTTAATATTCAAAACACTTAATTCTTTCAGGAACATTTTCTTTGTTGTTTTGAAAACTGAATTGCCATTGCCTGGATAAACAACTCCCTGTTCGTACACATCATTCTTCACCATGTTTATACTCTTATCAGTATAAGTTACTCCGAATACTGCAGCCAGCTTACTAAAATTTTTCAATTCACAATTGGCACTATCATTTGCCATTAGTAATAAAGAACCACCAGCTTTTACCCACTCACTTATTGCTTTCACATCATTGTTGCTGACAAAATTTGGAGTTGGGTTATCTTTTTTATGATCGGGATCTACAATAATATAAATAGACGAGTTTTTAAGATTTGCAGCAGTCGGTGCACCATCAAGCGAAGCAAGCTTTGCACCATGTCTTTCAAAAATGTTTCCTAGTGTATAAAATCCCGGGTGACTTCTTTCTTCCCACACATAATGCCAGTATACATCTTTACCAGTAGCATCTTTTCTTTTTTCGCTATTAAAGTAACGGTCCACCATCACTGTTTTTCCGTTAGCAGTTGAAAGTGTTGGCAATTTTTCCATTTCTGTACTTGCCAATAGGAATGCACCTACTCCCTTTGGATCATTCACAATTACCGGTTCGCTCATATAGTATTCAAAACTTCCATCACGATAAGGATTACCACCGAGGCCTGAAACTTTTACGGTTCCATGCAAATTGGTTTGTCCATTCTCAACTTTGATGAATCGTTTAACGATCCCTGCATACGATTTTTTTGCAATGGCAAGTTTTGCGGCAGGTAAATAACCTTTGCGAACGCCTTTTGCAATTGCATAAGTAAACTGGCATGATGCGGATGCTTCAAAATAATTTTTTTCTTTTCCAAGTCCACTATAATTCATTACATCATACCACAAACCAGTTTCTTTATCCTGTTGCTTTTCTATTGCATTGACTAGCCTGTTGAGTATATCGATCAGTGATTGTCTTTTTGGATGATCAGCAGGAAAATAATCCAGCGCATCAACTAATGCATCAGCATACCAACCCATTGCTCTTGCCCAGAAAAGTGGAGACGTTCCTGTTTCTTTATTGGCCCATTTCTGCTCTTTACTTTCATCCCACGCATGATAAAGCAAACCTGTCTTTGCATCTCTTGCATGATTCTCCATCCAGGTAAACTGGTTGGCTATATCATCAAATGCTGATCCCTCAAATAACATGGCATACTCTGCATAGAACGGACCGCCCATATATAAACCATCTAACCACATTTGGTTGGTATAAATCTTTTTATGCCAGAAGCCTCCTTCATTTGTACGTGGATGTGTTTTCAATTGGCTGCGTAAAAGATCAGCTGCCTTTTTATATTTTTCTCTTCCTAATACACGATATAATAATAGTACTAGCTTTCCATTATTTACGTGATCGATATTATACTCTTCGAGTTCATAATTTTTTATACTACCATCATCCTTTACAAAAAAATCTATCTTTTTCTGGATCGAATTGAAATAAGAAACATCACCTGTATTCATCCATATTCCTTCAAAGCCTTTCAAAACAACACCCATATCATAGCTCCATTTGGTTTGACTACCAACCGGAATTGTATCAGGCCATATTTTAAGCACTGTAGCTGCTACTTGTTGAGAAAGTGGTTTCTCTTGCGATACAACAGCATTCGAAAGTGAAACAGCTATTGCGACAATTGTTATGCGTGAAATGATTTTCATTTTATAGTTGTTACACTTTTTTCATTTGCGCCAAGTTCATAGCTGATCTTTTCCTTTGCTTTGGCAGCATTTGTGTTTTTAATTGAAATACCTCCGCTCCTCT